>Ga0315282_10002129_pt1 | contig 36879 bp, 34 predicted proteins | sample YL17G07_20_MG_FD_203693 | JGI IMG/M metagenome (GOLD analysis project Ga0315282, IMG submission 203693) | Sediment microbial communities from Yellowstone Lake, YNP, Wyoming, USA - YL17G07_20 | ecosystem: Environmental > Aquatic > Freshwater > Lake > Sediment | place: USA: Wyoming | collected... | reverse complement strand
ATGCTGAGGATCCTTACTCCCTTCAAAGGAATAGTGAGGACGATCGAGTTCGGCGCAGTAAAGCTGGACGACTCAGGAAAGGAGCTTCCATATTACGAATCCACCGCTTGAGAGATAAGCGGCGGCCTCAGAGTTCATATATCAAGCGAGAACAGAGTCAGCTAGGGTAATCGATGTCGCTTAAGGAGGCAAGTAGAGAAGAAGGGGGCCGGATCTTTCGCCTAAGCCTACTGGAGCTAAGTAACGCCGTTCTGACTTTCTTTTACGAGGGAAACATGAAGCTTGGAACTCTTGCAATCGCCCTGCCGGGGCTGGGAGAAACCCACGTCACTACGTCATCGATACTTCTGGGTGGAAAGTATCTGTTGTCGGCAAGGGCTCTGGCTGAAAGGGTCGCGGGCGCTTTCAAGAAGATGAGTCTAGTCTCAGTGCATGTTGACGTACCGGAGCCCGAGGCGATTAGAATTGCTGCGTCCCTTCTGGATGAGCTTTCTCAGAAGGGACGGAGCTAGTAGGATACTTGGGAGGAGAGAACCGGTTTTCCGAAGACCTCTTCCGCAGCCTTCATTACGACATCCCGATGCTTCTGGATCGTGTAGACTCGTATTATGTTCATGAACACCCGCATGACTCCGATCACCTGCGAGAGTTCAGTCACCTTAAGCCGTACCTTCTTCCCTTCCCGAGTTTCGTGAAAGACCGGAATTTCCATCGGCTCTATTTCCATTGCGTAATGATAGGGCACGGATGGAAGAGACGGTGTGTCGATGTACACATGTTCCGGATCTACCTTCGCCTTGTGAGCAATCTCCTGTTCCATGTTTCTCCTTACAGCGTCGTTGGTGAAGACGCTAGAGACTAGCTCGTCTTTCACGAAGAAGGTTCTCTCGTAACAGCATTTGATTAGTCTCCGGTTCTCAAGATCCTCGATGAGTGGTCTTGATTTCAAGCATACCTTCAGCTTAGACCATACTGAATAATCGTCCAATGCAAGGTACTCTTCAGGGGTCTTGAAGGACAAGAGTCTCAATTCTGGCTCAGCCTTCTCCAAGGCTTTCTGCACCATTATCTGCGCTGCCCGGGACGCGCGATGAAAGTATATTGTTCTGAAGGATTCAAGGCGGGCCAAGAGGAAGGTTTCCAATGTGGGGATTGCGGTAGAGTTGACCGCCAGGTCTCCGTCTAACACATCCATCGTGTAGATGAGGCGAAAAATATCGACTGTGCCGTACCCTGCTCCTGTGTGATATGAATCTCGTAGTAGAAAATCCATCTTGTCAACATCTACTGAGCTCCGTATGATCTGATTCATGAAGGGACGTTCACCGTCCTTCAGCTTGCCGATCGCGAGCTTACCCATTTCTTCAGGGTCTATTCCTTCTTTCCGCAGAGTTTCTGAAAGGACAGATTTCATGATCAGCCAGGTTCCTAGGTCTTCGTGTGTTTTTCCTAAAGCTTGTTGCATGGCAGGCTCGAATAGGTGGGAGAAGGGGCTGTGTCCCACGTCATGGAGCAGGGCTGCTAACTTCAGCTTCTTGACGTCGTCTGGTTTCAACTTCACAGGTAGGTTGGACGCCAATGTGCCGGCCAGGTGGGAAGCGCCGAGGGAGTGCTCGAATCTGGTGTGGTTGGCCGCTGGGTAGACCCATTCTGCTCCACTAAGTTGCTTTATTCTCCGAAGTCTTTGAACAGGCGCTGTGTCAATGATGTTCTTCTCGTACTCTTTGAGGCGTATGTATCCGTAAAGGGGATCTTTTATGAAACCCCAGAAGCCCGACGACTCCTTGTCAGTCATCTCTATCTGATACCTCACAACCGTGAAGAGATATCAAGCACGTTGCTGAAAGCTTCTCTCCTGATCTAGCCTTGCCTGATGGGCATAATATTGCTTCTGGTCTGGAATTGAAGCTATACAGCAAAAAGAACGGCTTCGCGGCCCTCCAGACAACTCAGTTCGATTTCATCCTGTGACAGGTGAGGCCTCAACTTGAATACTATTTGTTTTTATACAGTCTGACGGTAAGATGCGTTCTGTTCGTGACTGTTGGGTATGGGAGCCTTGCCCTTCACCAGAAAGGGTTTCTTCATTGTGATCGACGGAATTGATGGATGCGGGAAGACGGTTCACTCCAAGGTCCTCTGTGAGCAACTTCGGAGATTCAAGTACGATGTCGCCCTTACGACGGAACCAAGCAGGTCTCCGATAGGGCAGTTCATAGGGCAGAAGCTTCTCCGAGAGAGGAAGGTCGATCCGGAGATAGAGGCTCTGCTTTTCGCTGCAGACAGATTCCATCACTTGAAGTTCGAAGTCGTTCCGATGCTCGACGCCAACAAAATTGTTGTCTCCGACAGGTATGTCTATGCGTCACTTGCCTATCAGGGAGCGCAAGGCCTCGGGCTTGAATGGATACGGCAGATCAACAATTTCGCGATCAAGCCTGACTTGGCACTGTACTTGGATGTTTCACCAGAAATTGGTCTTGCTAGAAAGAGAACTAGAAGTACGTTGGAGAATCTGGATCTGGAGAAGAAGGTAAGACAGCTATACCTTGACATGGTAGAGTCTGGCGAGCTTGTTAGGATCAATTCTGATAGAAATTTCGATGTCGTCAAAAGAGAGCTCTTGACGTGTGTCCTTCAGGCGCTGGACAAGGCCGATTTCTCAAGATGAGATCCCGTCAACCTCTGAAACAGATGTGGGAGTGCTTGACGTTGTTCGAACCGCTTCGTAGATCTAAGTCAACAGTGAAGATCCAAAAAGGACTTTGGATAGAACAGGCTGAAATATCTCGTGAATTCATGGGCGTAGTTTGATGACTGACAGATTCGTGGAGCACCCTCTAATACGAAAGAACACTGTGGAGGCTAGAAGCTACCAAGAACGAATTGCAGGCAAGTGCCTAAAGACAAACACCCTCGTTTGTCTTCCAACGGGCTTAGGGAAGACCGTAGTGGCTGCCCTAGTTGTTGCTGAAAGGCTAGCCCAATTCCCAGATGGCCGAGTCATAGTGATGGCACCCACCAGACCCCTCACTCTCCAGCATCACAAGAACTTCATGGCTATGTTGGATCTCGACTCTGACTCGATGGTTGCGATAACAGGTGTGACCTCTCCAGATCAAAGAGTCGAGTTATGGAGTAGGCGCGTTGTCTTCTCTACTCCTCAAGTTTTCATGAATGACCTGATCACAGGTCGTCTCCAGCTAGGTGGCGTGGCTCTTGTCGTATTTGATGAGGCTCATAGGGCCGTTGGGAACTATTCCTACACGTTCATCGGCCCACGCTACGCTCAAGAACAAAACTCATTGATCTTGGGACTGACCGCTTCACCTGGCTCCACGAGAGAAGCCATAGAGGAAGTGTGCCGAAGCCTCCACATCAAGCAGGTGGAGACTAGGACGCTATCCAGCCCTGATGTGAAGCCATATGTTGGTGGACTTCAAGTGGTCTGGAAGAGTGTTGTGCTTCCTCAGCTCTTTCATGATACACGTCGTGGTTTTCAAGAGTTCCTAAGAGAGCAGGTAAAGGCTGCACAGAAGCTTGGAATACTAACGCAAGTGATCCCTGATAGAGTCAGGATCACAGACATTCTTGAAGCGAGGCAAAGGATACGGCAGCTCCGAACCTCAGGCACAATTTCAACAGAAGAGCTGCGCGCCGTCTCCTCAGGACTGTACTCATGTATTCACGCTACCAAAGCAGTAGAATTGTTGGAGACGCAGGGCTTCTCGCCCCTCAACAAATACATCGAGTCGCTAAGAGAGAAGGTGAAGATAAGACCGTCTTCGGCTCTGAAGAGAATGATGGATCACGAACAGGTCCAGAGATCAATCCTACTCATTAACGCGGCAGTCAAGGAAGGAATTGATCATCCAAAGGTTGGCGAGCTAATCAAGGAGATGGATGAGGCGTTCAGCAAAGGCGCGAGAAGAATTATGGTCTTCACGAACTATCGCGCCACTGCAGCCAGACTTCTAGAGACATTGAACTCTCGCCAAGGAGTGTCAGCAGTACGCCTTGTCGGGCAGGTGTCGAAAGGAGAAGATCGGGGCCTTTCGCAGAAAGAGCAGGCCGAGGCTCTAGAGCAGTTCAAGCGAGGGATCTACAACGTTCTGATAGCGACTCAGATTGGAGAGGAAGGTTTGGACATTGCGGAGTGCGACGAGGTCATTTTCTATGACAATGTTCCGAGCGCGATCAGATTCATTCAGCGAAGAGGGAGAACAGGAAGAAAGGGGCCAGGAAAAGCTGCCATACTAATGGCTGTTGGAACAAGAGATGAAGCATACTACTGGATTGCTAGAAGAAAGGAACGAATGATGGCTGACGCTCTGCGTCAAATCGAGGCCTCCACCAAGGAGGCAAGGGAACAGCCGAAACTGAACGAATTCCAAAAAGGAACTCCGATGGTACAGGAAACTGGCGTGACGATCATTGTCGACTCAAGGGAGGGCGCCTCAACAACTGTAAGAGAGCTTGCCAAGTTCAATCTCTCAATAAAAATCGAGAGTCTGGTGACTTCGGACTTCGTCCTCTCGGATAGGGTGGCTGTGGAACGGAAAACTGTCGATGATCTGGCGAATTCGATAATGGATGGCCGCCTCTTCGACCAGCTGATAGCGATGAAAAACGCGTACCAGATTCCGATATTGCTGGTCGAGGGAGATAGAGGCGAGTTGATCCGGGGGATCAAACCTGAATCGTTGATGGGCGCGTTGGCCAGTGTTCTAGTCGACTACCAGATTCCGGTCGTGTGGACTAAAGACTCAGAAGAGACTGCCTTGCTCATGTTCTTGATCGCTCGACGCGAACAGATCAAGGAGAGACGGGAGCCTCGGATTAGGACTGAACGAAAACCGGTTAGCGTTGAGGAACTGCAGGAGTTCATTGTCGCGAGCCTTCCTAGCATAGATGCGACTCGATCACAAAGCCTCCTAGAGAGATTTGAGACGGTGGAGAAAGTGTTTACAGTCAGCAAAGAGGAACTTAGCGAGGTCAAAGGCATAGGCGAAAAGATCTCAGAGCGGATCCGGGAGATCCTGACTGCAAAGTATCGGAGGAAAGAGGACGAGTGAGGATCTTACGGAGGTTACCCGCTTACCTTCCTGAGCTTCTCAAGCGCGGTCAACAAACTTGACAGATTCTCTGTCAGCTGCGCGATTCTGGCAGGATCCTGCTCCTTCTCAATTAAAGACTGCACTTCTCCTATCTTTGTGAGCAAGGTCTGCTCAGTATTCGAGAGAGTCTGCTCTCTGATGACTCTGGTCTCGTCTTCCCCGGCCTTCAGAATTATTACCGGCTTATTGCATCTCGCACATAGGACTTGCTCTCCAAGCTTGAATAGGGGGGTGCCACAAGCAGGGCAAGCTTGGGAGAGCATGGCCGCTCCAGATCTAAGAAGCTCTGCCGCCCTTCTAACATATGGCGCATCGTCCTTCATTTCATGCGTCTCCAAGGAAAGAATTTTAGTCAGTCTCTTAGATTGATGTTTGATCTTCCTATTAATGGTGGGGTAAGAGACTTGCCAGCACAGAAGGTTTCGAAGAGAAAAGAAGAATATCAATCGCGCATTAATCAAGCTTTGGCGGTTCTAAATGAGGTTGCTCAAGACAATACGACGCCAAGGAACATACGTCGAGCCGCGAAGGATGCGGCAGATGCGTTACAGGGAACTGAGCATAGCTTGGGCGTGAGAGCATCAAACGCCATCGCAATTCTAGATGAAATCTCTCAAGACCCGAACATGCCTGCCTACACCAGAGTCAAACTGTGGAACGTTGCAAGCATCCTTGAGGCAATAAAGGACTAGCCGAGATCATTCCCTCAGCTGTATGGCTAGCTGAATCACATTACATATCGACTTCCGCTTCATCCCTAAACAAGGGGAGTACTCTGAGAAAGAGAGGAGATGAGACTCCTAGAGTTTCATTTCCTTGACCTTCTGACTCAACGCGTCTACCAGTCCAGCCATCTTTATTATCAGGTAGAAGGACGCGATCGTCACAAGCAGCCCTCCCACAGCCATAATCAGGCCTAGGACCGGCGTTCCTCCAGCTCTTATCGGCGTGGCCATACGTTCACCTCCTCTGTATCTGTTCGTCGAGAGCATTGAACCCCAGATAAAAAGAAGATGAAGGAATCATCCATACGATTAGTCTATGGTCAGGCGTAGGAAATGAAGAAGGCTTGCAGGCTAGTGAAACGCTGTTGAGCGGCTATTGACTGATTTCTCTACTTCTTTTTCCACATGTCCAGTGGTGGCTTCATTTCTGGCGGTAATGGTGACTTGTAGACTCTTCCGCCAAGCCTCTGCTTGAACTCGTCCTGTGCTTTCCTGAGTAGTTCGGGTCTGGTAAGTAGGTCGATGGCGCAGAAGGACATCGTCTTGGCGGCGAAGATCAAAGACTTGTGTCCGATACCCATGCCAGACTGCGCGGTGTTCTGCCACGAGTGTCCAGGGCTGCCTAGAACGAACGTGGAGGTTGTGAGTTCCATCGCCGGAACCTTCCAGCTGACATCCGACACGTCTGTTGAGCCTCCACCCCACCTCTCCCATGTGTCAGGAACAGACTGGTCCAAGTCAACATCCACCAGCGTCTCCCAGTCAGGCCTCTTGGATTTGCGCAGTGAATCTCTCTTCGTTTCCGGCGGTATTGTCTTTGAGATCTCTCTGGCGAACTTCCTCTCCTCCTCAGTGTATTGAGGCGGCCCGATCTCACGCATGTTCTGGATTATGAGATCGTTTAGGGAAAGGTTCAGTATCTTGCTGTAGAGGCCACCGACGAACTCGACCTTGTGAGTTGTTCCAGTCATGATTGCCGCGCCCTTAGCGATCTCAAGAACTCGATTGTATATCTGTTCAACCTGATCCCGTTCAGGCGCCCGTACATAGTACCACGAGCGTGCGTATGCAGGAACGACGTTGGGCTGGTCGCCACCAGACTCAACAACGTAATGTATCCTTGCTTCTTGGATGATGTGTTCCCGCAGATAGTTCACCCCTATGTTCATCAGTTCGACAGCGTCCAATGCGCTGCGCCCTTGTTCTGGCGACCCTGCAGCGTGTGATGCGACACCATAGAAGTGGAATTTGGCGTCATTGACCGCGTTGTTACCCGAGTACCCGCCAGTATTCATCGATCCCGGATGGTGACTGAGGACGGCATCCACGCCGTCGAAAACTCCGTCCCTCACCATGTAGACCTTGCCCCCCGCTGTCTCCTCAGCCGGAGTTCCGAAGAACTTCACTGTGCCCCTGATTCCCGTTGCCTCCATAGCCACCTTCGTCGCGACCGTCGCGGCCATCCCAGAGGTCCCATGTATGTTGTGGCCACATCCGTGGCCCGGGGCCCCCTCCACAAGAGGCTCCTTCCAAGGAACCCCTTTCTGCGACACGCCTGCCAGAGCGTCGTACTCACCCATCACCCCGATGACCGGCCTACCTTCGCCGTAAGTCGCCACGAAGGCCGTGGGCATCCCCGCGACGTCCACCTCAACCTTGAATCCCGCCTTCTTCAGTTCATCTGCAAGGAGCGCTGAGGACTTGAACTCCTGTAAGCCTAGCTCGGCGAACTCCCAGATCTTGTCGCTGACCTCGATGATGCGTTTCTCGTTCTCCGAAATCCAGCGCAAAGCCTTCTGCTTCGCTGCCTCAAACATATAGATCACGTCTTGAAGATGGGACCCTCAATTTTATAAGACTTAGAAAGCGTGGGCGCGATGTCACATTCTCCATGAGACCTCTCTTTGCTCAGTGGTTGTTGAGTCATCGATTCCCTGCGAAGGACTACCGATGCTGGATTTCGATGTAGTAAGATAGAGGCCCATAACCACGCCGAAGGAATGTTCTCTTGACAGGAGAGAGCACGGCTCAGTTTGATCGAATTATGTCCATCTTGTACTTGAGGACAACACCAAGCTCTCGAAGTTGAGCAACGACCTTCTCAAAAATGGCTTTGTCGCGGCCTATGAGTTCAGGCGGAATAATGCCTGTCTCTGCGTACTCTCCTTTCAGCAGCATCCTAGCTATTGTGACGCAGGAAAAGCCGGTTGTTCTAGCCATAGAAGATGTGCCAGCCTCTCCGTTGGTCCTGTCAAGAAGATCGCAAGTGTATTTCACCCGTCGGCCGTCCTCAACACCGACCACCTGTATCTGCATGACAGTGAACTCCTCTTCCCCCTGCTCCAACCTCCACATTGGGAAGAGTAGTTGGCTCGTCACGTCAATGGGACGAACCTTCATTCCAGCGATCTCTATTGGTTCAGTGCCGAAGAAGCCCGTCTCCCTGAGCATCCTCATCTTCTCGGCGTGACCGGGATATCGCAACGTTTTCTCCTTCATATTCGGACAGTTAATGGTTCTGAGAAGGGATCTCAGGCCATCCGTGTTGAAGGCCTCCAACACCCCTACGTCGGGGATGTTGACTAACTCGGGCTCTGAGAGGGCGGGAACGGTGACGATCCGTCCGTTCCTCACATATCTGGCAGGTCTAGTGTATTCTTCGATGACATCGATCGGAGAGAACGGTGCCTTATACTCATAAGGCCAGGAATGAGCTTTAGGCAGTCCACCGACAAGTATGGTCGCCTCTTCCATTCTGTCAAGCTCAGCGGACAGTCTACCGACGATCATGTTGGATAGGCCGGGCGCGACTCCACAATCCACAACAGCCGTAACCCCTCTTTCTTTGGCTGATTGATCCAGCTCGAAGTAGTCTTCAGGCATAAATGAGATATCCGCATAATTCTTGCCGGCCTCGATCACAGCCTTCAGAGTCTGAAAACCCATCGACCCAGGCACCGCCCCAACAACCAAGTCACAATCCTCCACAACCTCCTTCACCTTTCTATGATCAGAAAGGTCAGCAAGCATGACGTTCACAGACGAACCTTCCTTGAGAGTCGACAACACCTCAGGGTTTCGATCCACGACTGTGACGCTTATGCCGGACTCTTTCGCAAGGTTCTCGGCCATCACTCCCCCGACCATGCCGCCACCCAGAACAGCAACTCTCTTCATGACTTACTGGCACCTGAGTCAGATCCTTAGCATTCATCCAAAGAAGAAACTTCTGGAATTAGCCTTCTCTCTCTGATTCATCATTTCACCAAAATCGACTCACGTAAGGACCCATTTCCAGATTTCGGCCGATTCCACGAAGACAGTCCTCTGAGGATTTACCGCTAACGCTGACCGCTCTTCTTCTTGGCTCGTAAGAAGAATATGATTGCCACTGCTGCAACGGCAACGACAGCGGCGATTACTGCCAGTCGTGTGAAGCTTGGCCTTGGAGGAATCTCCTCCTTTTGGAGAGTGCTCTTGGTCTCCGTAGGACTGGATGTGGAAGGGGCAAGAAGATGAGGCTCCCATACTTCACCCCTGTGGTGGAGAGCTTGTCTGAAAGGATGTTTCTTGCTGCCTCAGCATTGAGCAGAGCGAAGAGTTGCGCCGGCTTCATCGCACTCCTCTGCTCATCATACTCCAGATAGGAGTAGAAGTATTGCATCCAGAAGAAGGAACAGAAGTCAATCTTCAGAAGATGCGAAAGCTTCACAATCGCCTCCACGAACCTCTCATCCAGAGGAGCCCAGAAGCTGAAGACATCTCGCGCAAACAGGTCAGCGCTGGTGGCGGTTGCGGTCCCTAGTTCACGGTCCCGTACCTTGTGAGCCACGCTTCGCTTAGAAGGAGCTTCTTGCCGTACGTTCTCGCGATCTCGGAGATGCGAAAGGCCCTGTCTACAACATAGTCAACATTTATGGGATAGATGTGCATGTCCAAGTAGTCTAGTCCCGGAATCTGTCCTAGGGCCTGAAAGTATTCTATCTTGTCCCACGTTCCCGCACCGGCGCCGATGAACGTTCCTTTCTTGTCAAGTCCGTCGAGAACATACTGAACCAGTTCCTTCACGTTCTGAACAGAGAAATCGAGACGTGTATTCATGGCTTGGGTTTCAGGCTCGTTGGTTATCGTCAGGTAGTGTGGTTTAAGGTTGGTTAGAACGGTCTCGATGTGTTGACGCATCTCTTGCTTGAACTGCGTGAAGGTGAGTCCGGAATAGTCGACTATGAGGCTTGTGAACGCAGGTTCACGAAACGTTGTGGTCGTGGCAACGTATAGAACCATGTTTCTTGCCTTCACTTCCTGACTCATCTTCCTATAGAACTCAAGGTATCCGTCGCGATTCGGAAAATCCGGTTTGAGGATTGGGTAATGTAGAGCGACCTTGACGCCTTTGACCCCCAAGACCTTAAGGCGATCAAGCAAGAAGGCTACAGACTGCACAGCCTCAGGTCTCAGAAGCTTCTCACCGCTATGACTGTTCGCCGAGATCAATTCCACTGCAAAGCTGACACTGTGCTCCGTTCCATCCCAACGAGCGTTGATGAAAGAGAGCATGCTGTTCAACTTTGCGTCAAGCATGTCATATAGATCCTGATACTTGCTCGGAATGCTGATTTGAGATGAATTTGGATTAAGCCCGCCGCCACCATTCCGTTCTCCCACAGGACCGCCCCTCGTTGTCGCTGGGGCAACACTCCATCGCCCTGTGGCGTCAGAGGAGAGGAGACATAGGACGATCAAGCAACCTGCCAGCGCCATGACATCGCGTCCCTGATTCCCATTGACCAGCTTCAACTGCGCATCGCCCAGTCTTTAGTTCAGCCACGGAGTAGGCCCATTCTTTCAAACGTTTTCCATATGACTGGCGACAACAAGACGATGACAACCATGTTGACGGTGGCCCTTACCAATAGGGTTGGAACCGATATGGCTGGTGGAAGAGCTCCCACGGCATTGAGAACCGCTACGAATGTGAAAATGCCTGTGTAAGGGCCGATAAGAGGCGCCCACATGGCGTACCTCCTCGACAGCTTGGAAACGATATTGACCAAAGGAATCGACAATATCCATGATGCTATCGCAAGGAAGGGGTTGGGAGCGGTCATTGTGTTCACGAGTATGAACACGGACACGAGTGGAAAGCTCACGAGCGATGTTGGCACGTAGGCGAAGGCCCCAGCCAAGTCAAGAACAATAAGTGGAGGAAATAACGGAATTTGGAAAAACCTAGAGATCCCGGCGAGGGCCGCGAAGACTGCTGTCACAGCAATCTCAACCTTTGCCGAAGTCAAGTAGCCGCGTAGTAGACTATCTTTCAATCCCGTTGGGCTTGATGTCAACGCGTTTCTTACCCCTCACCAAAGGACCGCTAATCCACTTCATATTGCTATTGGTATAATGCAGACCGCCAAGAAGAAAGAATGCTACAAAGCATATTGCCATCAACTGTCGGGAAAGTCATCCTAGACTGGCTCGACTGATTAAAAAGGAAGCACTTAGTGAACTGGGTAGGTGAACGAGCGTGAGTGGGCGACTTGGAAAGATGGATCGAAAGGAAGCTTTGAAGTCGCTGATTAAGAAGCTGCATAGCGGCGTGACTCCTGCGGAAATCAAAGAGCAGTTCAAGGAGGCGATAGAAGGAGTCACACCGACTGAGATCGCTCAGATCGAAGAGGAACTGATAGAAGAGGGAATGCCCCGAGAGGAAGTACAGCGGCTATGTGATGTTCACATAGCGGTGTTCAAGGAATCTCTCGAGCAAGAGGCTCCATTGGCACCGCCTGGACATCCCATCCGTACCCTAATGGAAGAGCACAAGGCACTCTTGGAATTCGCTGGCGAACTGAAGGATATCTCTGGACAGATCAAGAAGGAGACGGATCTTGCGTCAGCCAGTGAAGAGATGGGCGTTCTGGACAAGATCGTGCGCTACATGAAGGACTCTGAGAGTCATTATCTACGAGAAGAGAATGTCCTTTTTCCATATCTTGAGAAAAATGGAGTCATTCAGCCTCCAGCGATCATGTGGTCCGAACATAACAAGATAAGAGAAGTGAAGAAGAGCCTCTACAAGCTTGCCGATACACGCAATATCATAGCTTTCAGGGATTTTGGAAGACCGCTCGAAGAAGTTGCAGTGTCGTTAGCGGAGATGCTCTCAAGCCATTTCTACAAAGAGAACAACATCTTGTTTCCAACGGCGCTGAAAGTCATTGCGGCAGATGAATGGGGAGAGATCAGAAAGCAGTTCGATGAATTGGGTTACTGCTCTTTCACTCCCAGACCAGTACCGATGGCTATTGCTGCTGAAACGCCTGTTTCCAAACAAGTGGAGGACCTGATTTCCTTTGAGACAGGCTCCATGTCAAGGGAGGAACTTGAGACGATCCTCGACACACTGCCAGTAGACATCACATTCGTCGACAAGAATGACACGGTTCGATACTTCAGTCAATCAGAGGACAGAATCTTTACCAGAACCAAGGCAGTGATCGGCCGCAAGGTTCAGCAGTGCCACCCTCAACAGAGTCTGCCAAAAGTGATCCAGATACTGGAAGATTTCAGGAACGGGAGAAGAAACACGGCAGAGTTCTGGATAAACCTGAAAGGCAGGCTGATTCACATCAGATACTTTGCTGTCCGCAGCAAAGACGAAGAGTATCTGGGTTGCATAGAAGTGACCCAAGACATAACGGACATTCAGAAGATAACTGGAGAAAAAAGACTGCTAGACTAGCGATAGCGATCGAAGAGACGTTCAGGAGACACCTGAAGGATGGTCTCCTGAACATGTCCCACCGCGAATAAGAAAATCCGAGTCATGGGAGAACTAGCCTTACTCAGTTATCGAAATGTAGATATCTCTAGACACGGCAGAGGAACAAGTCGCGACCAGAGTTGGGCAGGAACAAGAAGTATTCTGGGTATAAGGCGTATCAATATCTTGAGACGAAGACCGACTATGTGGATGTTGAGTTAAGAGACGAAATCGTGAAAGAGTGGTCCTACGCTTACCCACTCTCAAAGACCGAAGAAGACCGCTTCGAAGAAATCATGAGGAAAACCATTGTTGTAGATCTTCACGAGCATCCTACTGTAGGTCCGGCCGATGTCTTCGTTGAGAGAAGAAACGAGGGACGACAATTCACAGCCTACGAAGCTCTGAGTCAGTCTGGCCTCGACTGCGTATTCGACAACATGATGGATGGAAGTAGCGATATCACTTCGAAGAACGCTTGGAAATGGACGGACATAATACATGACTTGGGAATGAGGCTGTGCGACATCGCCCATCAGGACTTCGTCATTCATTGCCGAACCGTTGATGACATCACCTACGCCTACGAGACTGGTAAGCTGGCGTGGGTCGCAGTTTTGGAGAGTCTCAGCTGCATCGAGAACGAAGTTGACCGAATTGACATACTCTACGGTCTAGGAATCAGGTCGGCTGGAATAACGTACAGCGAGTCCAACATGTTGGGCTCAGGGCTGAGGGAGAAGAACGATGGCGGACTGTCCGATCTGGGCTATGACGCTATAGTGCGGATGAATAAGGTTGGAATGCTCATCGACGTGTCGCATTCCAGCGATCTGACAGCTATGGATGCAATTGAGCTGAGCAGAAAGCCTATCGTTGTATCACACTGCGGATCAAGAACCCTCACACCCTCAAGGCGAATGAAGCCTGACAACGTTCTTCAAGCCTTGGCTGAGAAAGGCGGCGTTCTGGGTGTCGAGATGGCTGGAGCCGTGGTCAAGACTGAGAAGAACCCTGTCAGCAATCTGGAGGCATTTATGGAGCAGATCGAATACTGCATCAAACTCATGGGCATAGACCATGTGGGATGCGGCCCCGACACCATGTACAGCGACCACATAGGGCTCTATCGCGTGATGGCGATCAAAGGCAAGACCGGAGGTTTCGGACGGTATAGCAGAGACCAGACCGCTGGAGACACGGTTCTAGGAATGAAGATAGACACGTCCAGCCTTCCTCCCTATGTCCAAGGGATGGAGAACCCAACAGAATGCCTGCAGAACGTCGCTAGATGGATGATAAAGCACGGCTATTCAGACCAAGAAATCGCGAAAGTAATTGGCGAAAACGCCCTCCGGCTGCTACGCAACGTGTGGTAGCAGAAAGGAAGCTACATTTCTCACCGTTCCGAAACCGTTTTGCTAGAGTCATCTATCCAAAGCTTACAAGCAGATCCAAGAGTTCAACCGAAGGCGGTCAACCTTGAGAACATGGATGGTTGTGTCAGGAGCAGGCTTAGCTATATTGGGCGCTGTTCTAGTCGTGCTGTTCTACCTAACCAACGTAGTCAGTCAATTCTTGGGCTTACTCCAATTGTCGGCGATAGCCGGAGCCCTGATCTTAGTTGGCACGATGCTTCTTGTCATAGGTTTGGTGACAGGTCCGAGACCAGCGACTGGCGCGCTTCCCGGCCCTCAGGTAGCCTTCGGCACCATATGCCCAAGATGTGGAAGAGAACTGCCATTGATCACCGGGAAGATCAAGTGTCCTTACTGCGGCAAGAAGGTGATACCTCTCATACCGAGAGGCCCTACACAGCCACAGCACCGAGTTCAACGGCCTTTTCAACAAACAGTACCCCTACAAGGTATGCAGAGATTCTGCACCTATTGCGGCGCACCGCTGCATCCCCTCTCAAGCTTCTGTCAACAATGCGGAAGACAACTCACGGCCTAGCCAGATTCCCGTTCACCGTTCTCTGCGACTATGCAAGCATTACGGCGTATTTCCCCTTGTCCAATCCCAAGAAATCTGCTACAGGCCGGCATTTGGCTTTCAGGATGAATCCAATCCGCTTCGAAAATGGTTCCTCAGTCAATGTTTCCAAATGGCCCATACCTTTAGCGATCACAAGATCGGCTCTCTGATAGGCATCGAGAAATTCCCTCGAAGATTCCTCGCGGCAAAACCCAACGCAGTCGTTGCCCGTCGTCAATAGAAGATCCGCAAAACCCTTCATTCCGGAGATTTCCGCGTCGTCCATCGTGGCATCATTGAGTATCGGCCCTCCTTTCACGGCAACAACTACACGACCACCAAGCTGTCTGAGCGCTTGCGCTAGGATCGTGTCAAAAACGATTTCGCCGGCATTGTCTGTCAAGAGAAGCGTCTCTCTAGATTCCATGGCCAGCCTGTAGAGTTCATTCCTGTGGTCGAGTCCAAGCTCAGACTCAGATCTGCTGAAAACCCTGTCCAAGTCCTGATATTGGAACGAGTATCCCTCAATGTCGAACTCCATTGCGTTTCCTACAGCAGCGCAAAGGCATGCCCTTCCAAACATCTCACTCACGTCACTCGCAGAATCAACGTACTCCATGGCTTTCGGCAGCAACTTCAACGCATACTCACTGCTTCTCCTTTTCTCAAACAAGTACGGATCAGGGTTCCCAGTCACTCTTCTGATTGCTCTGTCACGAAGAGTCGCAACACGGGATGGCACCACATCCAGACCCAAGTTCTCTGAAAGGACCTTTACAACTTCAAGAGTCGCCCGAGTCCTGATGGCCGGATCATCTGTGGCTTTCTCAATTTCCTTCGTCCCCCTGCTCAACAGGCAGGAAGGACATTCAAACCCGATCTTCAAGATCCTCCGAAACCACCTGTCTCATCGCTTTGATAAGGCCCTATATCACTGTCGAGGCGATGGTTCATCAATCTTAGATAATAGCCTTTGAGTCGACCAGGACCGCTTTCGACACATAATCTTATGTCATCGATGATTGAACAAGACCGACAGCCAAATGGTGAATAAACTTGTCTGTTGAAATCCTTAGACTTGGGGAAGTTGAGGCGAAGGAGATCCTCGGTGGACCGATCAAAGTTATGTTTAATCCGGAAACGGCGGGCACAAGACACATACGATTCTCAGTTGGCTACTTCTTGCCTGGCCAAGGGCTGAATATGCACATTCACCCTGAGTCGGAAGAGGTCTACTATGTTGTCGAGGGTCGAGGCACAGTCTATGTCGGCGAGGAGAGAAGGAAAATGGAGGTCAACAAGGACACCGCTGTCTATATTCCGCCGGGCACCATTCATGGAATTCGGAATACGGGCAGCGAGGAGCTTGTAGTGACGTTTTCAGTCGCTCCCGGAAGAGAACGATCACAGGAAGTACATGTCTGACTACAAAAGCGCTTCTTGAACAAGTAATCGCCTGATGAGCAAGACGGCTAGGGAAACGCAGAGCGAAATATCCAGAGGAGCTACAGTGGGCTCCATCTCTAGGTTCTTATGACTGAATATCCGTATGTCCCGATCTCTCTTGCTAGGCTCCAGTAGCCTGGTGCCGCGTAGACGACTGGCTTCGCCTTGGTGTAGTCTATCTTGCCCTGCGCATCCACTATTGATTCATCTAGCTTCACGGCGACGACTTCTCCAATGAAGAGATCATGAGAGCCGATCCGAACCGACTGACGGATCTTGCACTCGAAATTGGCCGGACATTCCTTCACGAGCGGCGCCTTCACCGTCGAGGCAGGCTCAGGAGTCAATCCGGTTTCTCGGAACTTGTCCACTTCCTTCCCGGATTTGTTGCCACAGAAGTCAACTTGACGCATGATGGCTTCCGTGGGAACATTCACAACGAACTCCCCTGTATCCCTAATCATCTGATGCGAGTGCCTAGTTGGACGAACAGCGATCGCAAGCATAGGTGGCTCAGCGCAGACCTTTGAGACCCACGCCAAGGTGATCAAGTTCTTGGTTCCTTTCTTGTCTGCACAGGAGATCAACATGACCGGTAACGGAAACAATGAATCAGTAACCTTTCCAGAGATCTTAGCCATCAAACCAACCTACGAAGACCGTCTAAATGGTCCAGCTCATTTAAGCAATTTGCCATCAAGATGGGTTCAAGCTTTCATGAAAGGTGGCAATCGTCGAAGCTGTATCTTGACAGAGGTACGAATGAGTTGAGTGTGATTGGCCTTGAATTTTACGGGATCTTGCTCTTACAGTAATTATCAAGCGCGTTCATTATCTGGGTAGTAACATGTGGAGGTGAGACGACGAACGGGAAAATCGTAGGTGCCATAATCGGTGCAGCTTTCGTGCTCGCTCTTTTCGGTATAGCAAGGCTGTACGGGAAGGGCAAGGGACAGCAAGGAACGCGGAGGACAAGCGGGCATGACTGACTGGCTTCGGTGAGAAGCTATGTAGCCAACTCCCTCCACAGGATCGCCATGATAGGACAGACTTTCTTTCCATTATCCTTCATCTTGCGAAAGCTGTTCTTATCTCCACAAGACGACATAGTAGAGGGGAAAAATGATCTGAGCCACTGGACAGAATATGGCTCATCGTTGACTTTTCGGGAATGGACGGCTCAGCTCGCGAATTGGTCCTCGACGCTAAGCATGATAGGGAAGAAAGTCGTCTAGCCCTACCATCCTGTTTGGGCCGTGTGGTCGACTGTAAGAAAGGTCTGTGTTTGAGATGGAAACTCAGATAGCTCTTGACAAGCTTCGAGAAGAAGTGGTTTCATGTAGAAAATGCCCAAGGCTCATGCGACACGTTAGAACGGTTGTCGTCCACAGCCCCAGAAGATACAGGGAGTGGACGTATTGGGGGAAGCCCTTGCCAGGTTTTGGAGACCCCCACGCCAAACTTCTCATCATAGGCTTGGCGCCGGCGGCACATGGTGGAAACCGAACCGGCAGGATGTTCACTGGAGATTCTTCTGGGGACTGGCTTGTTAGAGCTCTCTACGAGACAGGGTTTGCGAATCAGCCAAGCAGCGTAAGCAAAGACGATGGATTGAGACTCATTTCGACGTACATAACGGCCGCTGTGAGATGTGCACCCCCAAAGAACAAACCGACTAGACAAGAGGTCCTGAACTGCTCGGAGTATCTGGCTGAGGAACTCAAACTGCTCAAAGAGGTCAGAGTGGTGCTCACGTTGGGCAGGATAGCGTTCGAAGGTTATCTGCGCCACTTGGATACTGAAAGCAAGACTGGATTGAAGTTCAGACATGAATTGATTTGCAGGCCAATGATGAGAGGCCCTCTCCTTGCCGTTTCATATCATCCCAGTAGACAGAACACTCAGACTGGCCGGCTCACGTGGAGAATGTGGATCAGAACTTTCAAGAGGATCAGCCAGATCTTGGATGAATCCGCATAGATGATGCTGTCAATCGAGACCGACCTAGGAAACATTAATGATCCTACGTGCCTTCATAATCTGGAACGGTGACAATGTTGGAGCAATACGATGTGAAAATAACCGTCGTCAAGAAACTTTCAACGAAGGACGTGTTCGGATCTTCGCCGCCGGGGATCTCGAATGATGTTGAAGCTGTCTGTCCGAGGTTCAAGGAAGGCGACACGTTCATAGCAGAGAAAGGCGCCTGCCCCCAAGGCTTCTGCTCATGGGCCTTCGCCGACATTCAACGTGACATCGCCCACCTCAGATTCGGTGGAAGTTATCCGTGGCTACACGAGCCGGGCGTAGCTTATTCCTGTTGCACGGACGGACTGAGACCGGTCATCTTTAGGCTAGAAAGAGCGAAATGAGTGGCCGGCGTATCGAAAGTCGAGAGGGCAGACCGTCACGCAACGGAAGAGCAACGAGTATGACGACTAGTCTACCTTCCCTTTTTGAATTCGTTTCGTACCTTCTGCATTAGTGCTTCATCTTGGAATAGGTCGAGTGCAGTCAGGGCCATCGCTTTTGCGGCAATGAGCATCGCCTCATGTCCGTGTTCCGAAACAGATGCTACAGCGAACTCCCTGCTGTGTCCGGCCAGTTTCTTGGGGCCTATCGCTATGCTAGGGTGAATAGAAGGCACCACGTAGCTCACGTTTCCCATGTCGGTTGAGCCCTTGCCTGCCTTGGGGTCTGGAACATGAACCTTCTCGCCCAAAGCTGTGAGATATTTCTCGAATGTCTTTGCCATGGTCATGTTGTTCTTCATGTCGTCGAGTACGCGTGGCCGTACGATGAGTTCCAGCTTGGCGCCTGTTGCAGCAGCAGCTCCCTGCGCACATCTCTTGATTCGTTTGAGCACTTCGTCCTTGTACTTGCGGTCAGCTGCTCGCACGAAGAAGAAGGCGGCGGCAGTCTCCGGCACGATGTTCGGCCGCTTTCCTCCATCTGTGATTATGCCGTGGATTCTCACATCGCTTCGTACGTGCTGGCGTAGCGCGTTTATTCCGTTGAAGGTTTGGATCACGGCGTCTAGAGCGTTTATTCCTTTCTCGGGGCTTGCGGCTGCATGAGCGGCCTTTCCCTTGAACTTGATCTCCAGTGAGCTTATCGCCAGAATATCGGCGATCACCTGCGTCTTGTTGCCTGGGTGAACAATCATTGCTGCATCGACATCCTTGAAGAATCCGTTTTCGATCATTGTGACCTTGCCTCCTGTGCCTTCCTCGTCAGGCGTGCCAAGAACCACCAAGTTACCTTTCAGCTGCGGCATGATCTTGCTCAGAGCTAGTGCCGCTCCGAGTGCGATGGTAGCTATCAGGTTGTGGCCACAAGCGTGACCTATTTCTGGCAGCGCGTCATACTCCGCAAGCAAGGCGATGGTTGGTCCACCGGGTTTTCCTCTAATGGTGGCTCTGAAGGCCGTGTCCATCCCTGCAACTTTTCTCTCTACTTGAAAACTGTCCTTCTCAAGTTCCGAGCAGAGCAGTTCTGCGCTCTTGTACTCCTTCAAGCCAAGCTCAGGGTTCATGTGAATCGAGGTGCTGACTCGCGCAAGCCGATCCTTGAGCTGATCAAGTTCGCGAACCAGTTGCTGGTGAAGCTCGGTTCCCAATTGCGCATTGCTTTTCATAGGAATCGTCACCTTCTGCCTTCGTTCTTTCTTATGAGACTGCCGGGAGTCTTGCCGGTATGGACTCCATTCTCAACGACGATAGTTCCGTTGACGAACACATGCCTTATTCCTTTCGGACGTTTTCTCGGCTCCATGTGATCGCCAGCCTCCCCGATCTCCTTGGGGTCGAATACGACTATGTCCGCTTTCATTCCACTCTCCAAGACGCCTCGATCCTTCAGGCCGAACCGCTGAGCAGGTATGCCGGTCACTTTTCTGACTGCCTCCTCTAGTGACAGGACGCCGAGTTCTCTTTGGTAGACTCGAAAGTATCTGGCGAAGCCACCGTATGTGTTTGGATGTGGGTAGATCTTCGGTATCTGCTTGGTCTCCCACCGGTAATCAAAGGAGAATGAGTCGATGCCGACCATGGCACGAGGATGCTTCAGATATGTAGCTTTCTCAAGCTCTCCTTGAATCGTTGCCGGAAGAGCGCGGGCATCTGGATCTTCCTGTAACAGGTCGAAGAGTACGTCCAGCGGATTCCTGTTTCTCTCCTCGGCCAACTCAGCTATTGTCTTGCCGACGGTAGACCTGATCTTACTGTCAGTCATCTTGATTCGGGTCGCCCAGTGCGGGTCTGTTCTCGGATTTAGCATGTACCATTTGCCAGCGTTCAGCAGCTCTTTCAACTCAGATCTGAAGTCGTTCAGCTTCAGGGCTCTAGCCAACCCTTCTGGTGAACCAATCTCACGTACCCAAGGACTCAGCAGGCCCACCAGTGATGAAGTTGTGAATACTCCGCCCGTCGTATTCGGTATGACATCGAACCACACATCGACCCCGTCCCTCACACTTCTGTCGATCAGCTCGAGCGTTGCCTTTGCCGACGCTTCCTCCAGAACCGATGGTGGCGGTGGAGTTATTGTATAGCCCGACAGTAGATGGGAGATCTGAACCGGAATACCTGCGCGTTTTCCGATCTCCACAGCCTCAATCAGTCCACGTATCTTTTCTTGAGGCTTTGTCTGCTCGCGACGAAGTCCAGTTCTGCGCCAATGTGTCGAGTAAATTCCTCCATATTCTGCTGCGACCTTCGCCAATTCCACAATCTCTTCGGTATCGGAATATACTCCGGGCGGATAGTCCAAACCAGTGGATAAGCCCCAAGCCCCTACGTTCATGGCATCTGCAACGAGGCGCTTCATCTCTTCAAGTTCAGCCTTCTCCGGTTTGCGCTTCTCATCTTCTCCCATGACTGCCACTCGGATGGTGTTGTGGCCGGCGAAGATCAGAAGGTTCGGCCCTAGCTTTGTTTTTTCGACTCTATCCATGAATTCAGGGAAGCTCTTCCAGTCGACGTTCAGATTGTACAGTTCCTTTGCTTTCCGCTTGAACTCATCCAAAGGAACTATGTCGGGCGCGTAGTACTTGAATGGACGCAGCTCATAGAACGCATCCATATCCCAGAACAGACTAAGCCAGTGATCCCCCAGAGGAGCAGGAGCGAATCCGCAGTTTCCCCCTATGCACGTCGTCACGCCCTGCTCCACATAGCTCTCAGCAAGAGGATAAAGCAGAATCGTGTGGTCGGCGTGACCATGCGCGTCAATGAAGCCAGGTGAGACTACATCGCCGTTAGCATCGATTATCTGATTCGCTTTGACGTTCTCAAGTTTACCCAGACTCGCGATCCTATCTCCTGTCACTGCTACGGATCCTTTGAAGGCCGCCTTTCCACTTCCATTCACTATCAAGCCATCTTTGATTAGAGTATCATACTCTACCATTGTGTCCACATGTCGACACTAAACAAGAATCACATAAAGCGTTTCGCAGACCGAGAGTCACAGGGCTCTCGATAAACAACTTTCTGCGGTCGAACATCTCTATTCGGCAAGGATTGCGAGTCTTCCCCGGCCATACACTAGAGCATCGTATGCCAATTTCGTTCTTTCTCTGTAGTTCTTGTCTCGATCCAGAGCGTATACTCTTCCCATACCAGACACTATGACACCGAGTCCTACCTTGTTCATCTCACGTTCCAGTTCCTCCAGCATCATTGGCGCAGAACCGGGAGTTGTGCTCCTGCCGTCAAATATTACGTGAATACAAACTTTCTGTAAGCCTTGGTCTTTCGCAAGTCGGAGCAGAGTCAGCGCGTAGTCCGCTGAGCCATGCGAACTCATCTTCGAGAGCAATGCGATTAGGTGGAGAGCAGATCCTTTCGCTTTTGTTTTGGACATGGCGCTCGTAAGGATCTCGTTCTCCCGCAGGGAGCCATCTCGGAATGCATTGTCGATCCTGAGGTCGTCTTGGAGCACTATTCTGCCTGCAGCCATATTCATGTGGCCAGACTCGGAGTTCCCCATCTTCCAGTCCTCCAGTCCCACGGCTGCACCTGAGGCTTTGAGCATCGTGAACGGACAGTTTTCTCTCAACCAATCCCACACGGGAGTACGCCCGGCATAGATCGGGTTCGTCTCATCATTCCTCCCGAGTCCCCAACCGTCCAGAACCACGAGTAGAACCTTCCTTTTGGATCCGCCAACGGGAGTACGCTCGATCAGACTCTTGGAGGTCATGGTCTGAGGCTTCTCGATTCCCATTATGTCCAGAATCGCGGGAGCCACACACCCAAGCTCTTTACCCTCTTCCAACTCATATTGTCTAACAGAATCGCTTTCAGCAGAGAATTCTCGAAAACCGCGTAAGGGATCAAAGATGATGAATGGAACGGGGTTTGCAGTGTGCCCTACATTGATGGTGCCATCCGTCTTAACAGTCTCCTCAAGAACTCCGTGATCGGCTGTGACTATGGAAACGTAGCCCGCCTTAGCGGCTGCCAGCAATAGCATTCCCAGATGTTTGTCAACTGCTTCTGCGCACTTTGTCTTCGCATTCTTGTCGTCTATGTGTCCGACTATGTCACCGTTCGCAAAATTAACAACAATGAAGTCATACTTACCGGTCAGAGTTGCTTTGACCGCCTCTTCAGTGACACCAGCAATGTTCTGCTCCGGGGCTTCTCGTATTGGAACACCTTTGCGAGAAGGAACTACAACATCATCCTCTCCGGGGAAGGGTTTGTTGTTCCTTCCGTTGAAGAAAAAAGTTACATGAGCGAACTTCTCTGACTCTGCAATCCGGAGCTGTTTCAACCCTTTCTTACTGATGACTTCGCCCAAGGTGTCTTCCAACTTCAGAGTAGGAAATGCAACCGGAAGTCCAGCGAACATCTCATGGTAGAGCGTCAGTGTAACCACGGTCAGATCTCGGAAGTCTTCTGTTGGAAACTCATTGAAGTTCGGGTCAACGAAGGCCCTTGTTAACTGAATCTCCCTTTCTCCTCGGCGAAGACAGATGATGACTGCGTCCCCGTCTCTTATTCGGCCAATAGGTTCCTTATTCTGATCAACTACAACGATGGGCTCAAGAAAATAGTCTGTTTGTCCTTCCCCATAGCGTTCCTTCACGACCTTTGTGACCGCTTGCCCGCCTCTATCTGCGTGGCTGACCGTTCCACCTACCCCCGAGAATCTAGTCACCAGACATACAGTTTCCTACGATCGTCGAGCTACTGTTTACTCTGCTTCCGTTCTTGGAACCGTTTCTGGGCGAGTTCCACGACTCTTCTTATGGCATCTTCCAGTTTCGAGTATCCATCCACGGTGACGGCTGTGTTGTTCACGTACACCACATCTAGTCCATGTTGAACTGCCATGCGTGTAGCCACATCTACGGACGCAGCTTTGAATTCTGTGACCAGCATGTCTGCCTGTGGGAGATACTTCGCTAAATCCTCCTTCAGTTTGGGGCGGTTGCTCAGCCAAGGTGAAAACCCTACAACCCTACAACCATAGTTCTTCTCTAGGTAAGGTGCGAGGGCATCCTCTATGGCAGAAGCAGGAGCCACGGACGTAAAGACAATTTTTCTTCCTTTCACGTTTCCTAGGGGTTGTGGTCGGAGGACCACTCGTACGACCGTTGCATCCTCCTTAACCTCTCGGATTGCCTGCTCCGTCTTGTCCGCCAGATCTCTGACGGACTCTTCACACATGGTCATGATGATCAGGTCTGAGATCTGGATTCTGTAGGGCCCGAAGAACTCGTTTATGGAGGAGAGCGGTTGATCAGCTCTGATCACCAACTCGCTACAGTCGTTAAGCACGGCCGGAACTGTTGTTCCACTCCCCTCAACGATCACGAGATCACATTGGAGACTGTTGGCGAGCTTCACTCCCTCAACCTCTGTGGAGTAGTATGGCTTTCCAACCATTCCGCCTCCGCATCTCCTCGCACCGACGGTCGGGATCTTTGCTATCAATGCTTCTTGGTAATAGTCTGATGCCGCATGCTTTCCCTTGTCAACTTCTCCCAGCAAGAATTCAGGTGTGAGAGGAAGTTTGTCGCCTTCAAGGATCGTTACCTCCTCAGGACCTCCCCGCGCGGCCTTCACTACGCAGGGCCTCAACCCCATAGACTTGACAGCTATGGCTGTGGCCGTTGAGATCGCGGTCTTTCCGACACGCTTTCCCAATCCGATGATTTTGATCGATGGGCGGGTGCATACGTCGCTAAAGGGAATCGGAGAGAACGCGAAGTCAGCTCCCTCATACTTGACTCCTTCCGCTACGACCGCCGATGCTATTCGCAGTCTCTTCTGGTAGTTGACGACAGGTTCGTCGGAGAGATCCACGACGACATCGGGTTTGTGGAGGCGAATCGCCTTGACGATGTCTTCGATCGGAGGGGAAGCAGGGGAAGTGGGCAAGACAACTGGAATTGGTAATCCTTTTTGAACGTCTTGAGGTGTTCCTATCTTCTCAGTGCCGCCTATCAGGATCGCGGCTATGACCTTGCGGTCACCTGACGAATTGATGTATTCGAGCGCACCTCGTGTGACAGGAACATAATGTTCTCCGTCAATCAGTGCCAGCACTTTCTGCATCGTTCAGTTCAGCCACTTCTTCCCTCAACTAAGCTGTTGAATAAGTCTTGCTGAGTGATCGAAGTCTGCCTTTGCGGCTCCTAGTGGGTCAGAGGAGAAGAACCCTTCAATGATCACCTTTCCATCATATTTCTCTTCAATAAGAATCTGGAAAATCTTTCTGAAGTCTATCGTTCCCTTTCCCAGAGGAAGATGGGTTGGCGCCTCTCCGTTGTTATCGCTGATGTGAACATGACCTAGCACGCCTAGACATTCCCTGAGGAACTCCGCTGGATCAGAGACAGTGTTCGCGTGCGCAATGTCCACAAGCCCCACAAGTCTAGGAGAGTTCACTTCTTCAATCAGAGTTCTCAGATCGGTCGGAGTAGTGATCACTTCTCTCGGCCTCCGTTCCATGTTCTCCAAAGCCAAAACGGTCCCCTTCGAATCAGCCTTCTCTGACAACTCGCGCAGTGCCTCCACGAGAATGCTGTGCGTTTCTTGTCCCTCGCCTTTGCTTGAAGAGAATCTGCCGGGGTGAATCGCAACCAACCTCGATCTAATATCCGCGGCAAGATCGATGGATTCCTTGACTATATCAATCGACATTCTCCGGATGGCGGGGTTTATGCTGGAGATATTCAGATCCCATGACGTTGCGTGGAGAGTGGGTTCAATGCTCAGGTTGGCAAGGAGATTCCGGAGATGCACCCTGTCGCCTTCGGAAAAATGAGATGGAATGAGGTGGGGTGGCTCCGCCCACAGCTCAACACAGTCGTAACCTATCTTGGCAAGGTTCTCAATGCTTTCGCCGAGTGGAAGATTCCAGAGCAAGCGGTGAGAGGCGCCTATCTGCAATACTGTCAGCTCGATCAGATGGAGAAAAGAAGGTTCCGGTCCAGAGACATGTACACTGTTTCTCCGGTCTGAAATATCTGTCTCGGACTGGTTTGTACCCTTAGCTCATGTTCATTGATAGCGACACGGTAGTCCACAACATTTCCCAAGTAAACGGCTCTCTTGACCGTACCTTTCACTGCACCTTTAGCTGGAGATTGTGAGATGTCTATGTCTTCCGGCCTCACCGAGAGAATTGCTTTCTCCTTTCCACTGATGTCTGTCTTGCACGGAACGGTCTGTCCGTCAGGAAGTTTGACATCACACCCTTTCTCGCGCCTGCTCACAATTTCTACTGGAACTAGATTAGTCAAACCGATGAAGCCAGCGACGAAAGAGTCACTCGGAGTTTCATAGATCTCGCGCGGTGTGCCTATTTGTCGGGGAGCCCCCTTATCCATAACGAGTATGCGGTTGGACATGGCCATTGATTCCGCTTGATCGTGTGTCACATAGATTATGGTGATTCCGGTTCTTGCTTGCAGATCCTTGATCTCAAATCTCATCTCTTCTCTTAGTTTGGCGTCGAGGTTGCTTAGAGGCTCGTCAAGAAGCATAACCTCCGGATCCATCACTAGGGCGCGGGCAAGAGCCACTCTCTGTTGCTGGCCTCCAGACAGCTCACTGGGGTATCTCTCCGCAAGTCCCTGAAGTCTTACCAGCTCAAGGGCATGATCCGCCTGCTTCTGAATCTCGTCCCTGCCCTTTTTCTTGATCCTCAGGGGGTATGCAATGTTCTGGAACACGGTCATGTGAGGCCAAACAGCATAGTTCTGGAAGACCATCCCGATGTTGCGTCGTTCTGGAGGAACGATCACTCTCTCTGTGACAGAGGTTACCAGCTGATTGCCGATGTAGATGGATCCGGCGTCTGGAACCTCTAACCCAGCTATGCAGCGAAGAAGTGTGCTCTTTCCGCATCCGCTCGGTCCTAGAAAGCTAAAGAATTCTCCTTCACGGATGGAAACCGTCACGTCGTTGACTGCAATGACCTTTCCGTATTTCTTTGTGAGATTTCTCACTTTCACTTTTTCAACTTGGGACACGTTCAACCCATCCCTTTATTCTCCAGATCAAGTAATCTCCGACCAGAGCAATTGCCAGCACTATGCAGGCCAGCGCGGCCGCGATCTCCTTGTAGCCTGCATCCTGTAGCTCATAGGTGGCTACTCCAACGGTTTCCGTTCCCGCTGACCAGAGCAGAACGGATATTGTCAGCTCTCTAAACGCTGGCATAAACACTAGGATCCATCCCGCCAGCATTCCGGGCCTTAGAAGTGGAAGAACTATGTCTTTGAAGGCGTTGATCCATGATGCGCCGGAGGTTCTCGCAGCCTCCTCAAGAGAGTTGTCGATCTGGTGAAGGGTCGCATTTGTAGATCTGATCGAGGAGGGAAGGTAGCGCATAAGGTAGGCCATGAGCATGATCCAGATGGTTCCGTAGAGAACTATTGGGCCAACCGACCATGCTAAGATCATAGCTACTCCGATGACGATTCCGGGTATTGCATATGGAATCGTGCCGACCGCGTCAAGAATTCCTGAACCGGGCACTTTGGCTTTGACCTTCATGTAAGATATTACTGCGCCGAGCAACATCGCCAATGTAGCTGAAGCTCCTGCGAGAAACAGGCTGTTCAAGATGGCACGTTGAGTCATCGGAAACTCGAACAGTATGTATAGGAAGTATTTCGAAGTGAAATTCTCAGGAACTAGAGGTGCGCCTACATACTTCGTTGCCGCAGTCACAAAAACCGCGAATAGAGGCAAGATAATGACTAGACAGATGAATACCCATGCGCCTGTCGTCAAGACAGGTTTCCAGACGCCAAGGCGAGCGATTCTGGGTTGAATCGCCTTCCCGGAAATCACCGTGTATTTCCGTCGCCCCAATATCCACCTTTGGGCAAATAGCGCAACAATCGTAAGAATAATCAGGAAGATTGAGAGGGCGATGGCGGAAGGTATGTCAGGCACGTGCAATAACCGATAGATGATTGTTGGGAGGACATAGAAGCGTGCCCTCATACCGAGCATGGCTGGGATTCCGAAATTCTCTATTGTTCCGATGAATGCAAGTATTCCTCCAGCAACTATTGACGGAGCAACGAGCGGGATAGTGATAGTTCGCATTGTTCTGAACACTCCAGCGCCTGCGATTCTTGCGGATTCTTCAAGCGTTGGATCCATTCGATCAAGAGCGCCCACAACATTGATGAAAACGAAGGGGTAATAGTGAACGGCCAGCACGAGGACTACTCCTATGGGGGAGTAGATGTTGAACACTTCATGCGTCTTTCCTGTGAGAAAGCTGAGAATTTGGTTGGCCAATCCTGCTGGGCCAAAGAGTCGTATCCAGGCCATTGCGCCCACAAATGGCGGGATCGAGAATGGAATCATGAACAATGTCCTGAGATAGTTCTTGTGGCCGATGTCTGTTCGTGAACTCAACCACGCCAAGCATGTCCCTATAACCACGCATAGGAAGGTGACAGCAGCGGAAACCCAGATGGAATTGTATATTGCCTCACCGTTCCCTTCTATTGAGAAGGCGCGTACATAGTTCTGAAGGGAAAACTTCCCTGCCACCAAGAAACTCCGTATGAATAGCTGAACAGTTGGATAGATCGTTACGATCAAAATGGCCGCGAATGCGGCCCCCATAACTAGATATTTGGCATCAAGCGTTCTTGTGGATCGCAGTCTCATCTCGAACACAAATACCTCAAAAAAGGGGAAAGATCAAGCTAGTGAAGCATGGTTTTATCGAATTCAGAGAGCAGGTTCTCACTGTTGTCCGCTATCCACCTATAGGGAATGCTGATCGCTTTAACGTCCTTCGGGTTAGGCAAACCTGCTGGGCCGGTTACGTCAGGTCTGATGGGCATCAAACTTTCCTTCACCATGAACTCCTGGCCTCTCTTCGACAGAACATAGTCAACGAACGTCTTCGCAGCGTCAACGTTCTTTGAAGTCGACAGTATGGCGACTGGGCTAGGAACGGAGAAGGCACCTTCCTTCGGCCACACAAGCTCTATCGGCGCTCCCTTGACCTTCTCTCCGAGCGCTATGTAGTCCAAAGTCATGCCCACGTCTACTTCTCCTGCCACAACCGCAGCAGCGGCCTCTGAGTTTCCGCGAACAACGAGAACCCCGGCCTTACGCATGTCCTTGAAAAAGTTCCATCCCCAGCTGTTTGCCACCGTTCCTACAACGATCATCGCAGCACCTGAGTAGAACGGGTTTGGCATACAGGCTCGTTTCCCGAATGTCTGGAGATCGTACCAGCTCGTCGGAGGAGTCTTGACCAGTTTTGTATTGTATGCGATGATCATGTTGATCAGTCGGGCGCCAGTCCAGTATCCGTCGGGATCCTTCATCGTTGCCGGTACGTTTTCCGCTTCAGGCGACTTGTACTTCAACAGCAATCCTTGTTCGATCATCTTGTAGTACACAGATGCGTCAGCAATCCATAGAACATCTGCCTTTATCGCTCCGGCTTCTTTCTCGGCCCAAATCTTCGCCATCACTTCTGTGCTGCCTGATCTGAAGAGTTCCACCTTCGCTTCCGGGTATGCAGCCTGAAAGTCCTTCACTATCGCCGTGGCTGTGGCCATCGGCACCGACGTGTATAGATTGACTACTCCTTTGACCTCTCTGCGAGGTTGGAGCAGGAAAAACGCTGCGGCAGCCACTGCCCCAACGACAATAACTGCCAGAATTGCGGCGTACACTTTTGTAATGGCTTTTCTCGATGTCATGAATCGCATTTTCTTCTCGCCGATCCAAGTTCCTTTCCGCTTTATTTAAGGCTAGTGAGGAGGAGCTTGCTTTCCGCTCTGCTCGTTCTTCGAGCAATGAGTTCTCAATTCTTCCGGGAAAATTCACGTTAAGGCCAAGAGAAGGAGAGCAAGTCCGAGCCCTATGAGTGGAGCCATAATCCATCCCAGCACGACACGCGAGACTACGCGCGTATTCATGATTGCGATATCTTTGGCCCGCCCTATTCCAATTATTCCTCCGATAATGGCTTGGGTTATTGAGACAGGAATTCCGAATTGGGTAAACAGATGAACTGTCAGCGCTCCACCTATCTGCGCTGCAAGTGCAGCAGCGCCAGCCAGTGCCAATATCTTCTCGCTAACTGTGCTTGTGACCCCATAGCCAAATAGGTAGATGCCTGCGACGGCAGATATTGACAGGCTCGTCGAGAGGAGAGGCACCGTACCCATTGAAGGTCGAGAGATTCCTTGGACCAATCCGATTCCGTTTGCACCAAGGGCATACCCGGCGTAAAAGGATCCGATCATTGTGATTGCTGCATACATCCTCGCGCGTTGGAATATGTCTCCGATTCTTCTGCTTATCTTCTTGACGACTTTGTAGACGGCAATTGAGAAGACCCCGGCAACTAGTGGCGTCGAAAACCATGATGCCCCAATCAAAGCGAGGAACTGCCAGTTGACGCCCAGCTGTAAGAACATCCCCATAGGAAGCGCTGCTCCAACCATGGCTTGTGTCAGAGATAGAGGCAGCTTCAGAACGGTGGCTACTAACATGACAACAAGTGTCGCCAGCAGAAGTATGGCAGTGGCTCTGTCGTTCTGGCTGGCAAGTACCCCGCCGTAAATCGAGTTGGAAAGCTTCGCCCCTTCACCGATCGTTCCGAGAACTACTCCGATACCCCCGACTGTGGCCAACATCAGATATTCTATGGACAAGACGCCGGAACTCGTCCTGATGCAGGCAGAAGCGTTGTTGGCCCCCAGAACAAAGCAGACCAGTAGTGCGGCCACCAGAGAGAAGAGAATCAGGGGTTGCACTCATTACTCCGCCTTTGCGACTATGGCCAACAGAGTCTCCGATGAGTCTTCAGCGGCATCAGCAATAAGATCAAGAGACGATATGAATTCCTTTGTCTGCAGAAGTGTCAGCAAATCAATGTCAGATTTCTGGGAGTAGAGACGCTTTATCAGTTTCTCTTTTATGATGTCCGCTAGTTTCTCGTGCTTTTTTACCTCCATTATTGCCTCAATGACTGAGTCCGATCCTCGGCGCAGACCTTCGATTGCTGCTTTGAGGGCCTTGGCAGTCTGGACTACTTCATCGATCATGCAGTATAGTGAATCCTGATTCTTGAGAAGGGAATGGAACACAGGCGTGCTAAGGTTCATTTCAGTTGCGGCCGTTGAGGCATCCTTTGCATAGTCAGCCATATCATCAATTTTCTCAAGCAACTCCAGAAATTGCTCACTTAATCCCGAGAAGAATGCGCCTCTGCAAATCTTTAGACTCGCCTTCTGTTTGACATCGTCTGCAAAGGATTCGAACGTTCCTATCATCGCCGCTTCGTTTGACGCTAGTTCTGAGTCTCCCTCGGCGACATAGGCGACCAATCGCTTCAAGCCATCTATTTGCTTGAAGACATAGCCCAATAGATCGTCGTAGAAGCGAAGAGTTTCCTTGTCTCCTCTACCTATGAATTCTATGCCTCTCCAGATCGACAATTCAAGGCACCGAAGCAATGAGATTTCTGCGAACGGGAATAGTGGGTGGTGCTTCTTATTAGATGCGCTCGTTCTTAGACATGAGTGGCCCTCGGTTTGTGAAAGACGCATTCACTCTTGAAGACTACGTGCGGCCACAACGCTTGGCCTTGCACTGCTTGCGGATCGGTTGAGAAACTCAGATCACGAGCATGTGAATCCTGAAAGAACGAAATTCAGGTTCCTTCCTTGAAGGACTTCAGGTATTTCTCTTGTTCAGCTGTCAGCATGTCGATCTGTACTCCTGTTGTTTCTAACTTCGTTCTCGCAACCTCTTGGTCTTGCTCTCTGGAAACGTTGTAGACTCCTGGTTTCATCGTCTTTCCGTGCTTCGCCAGATGTATCAGTGATAGGAACTGGTTTGCGAAGCTCATGTCCATTATCTCCGACGGGTGTCCCTCTGCCGCAGCTAGGTTTACCAGCCGGCCTTCCGCCAGCAAGAAAAGTCTTCGGCCGTCGCGCAAGGTATACTCCACATTGTTCGGCCTGATCTCTCGTTTCTTTACAGCTATTCGTTCCAGATCTTCGACCGATACCTCTACGTTGAAGTGCCCTGTGTTGGATAGGACTGCTCCGTCTTTCATTAGTTCCATGTGTTCTTTGGTGATGACGTTCTTGCATCCGGTGGCTGTGATGAATATATCCCCTATCCTCGCTGCTTCCTTCATTGGCATGACCTTGAAGCCCCCCATGACCGCTTTGAGAGACTTCAGCGGATCCACTTCGCATATGATCGTGTGAGCGCCCAGTCCCGCTGCTCTCATCGCCACTCCTCGACCACAATGCCCGTATCCAGCCACCACGAAGTTCTTGCCCGCGATCAGGATGTTGGTTGCCCTAAGGATACCGTCGATGGAGGATTGGCCTGTTCCCCACACATTGTCAAAATCCCACTTTGTCTCGGCATCATTCACAGCGACTATCGGGTATCTGAGTTCCCCTGACTCATGCATGGCCCTTAGACGATGAACACCTGTCGTGGTTTCCTCTGTGCCTCCAACCACATCTCTGAGGTGTGCTCCTCCTCTTTTGTGAAGCCTGAGTGTCAGATCAGCACCATCATCCAAAGTGAGGTGGGGGTTGAAGTCGATGGTTTGGTCGATGCACCAGTAATAGTCCTCAACAGACAGACCACGCCAACCATAGATTTTCACTCCTTCCTTGGCCAACGTAGCCGCAGCATCATCCTGAGTGGAAAGTGGGTTGCATCCGGACCACGCCGTTTCAGCGCCTACCGCCCTCAGTGATTCAACGAGAACCGCGGTCTCTTTGGTGATGTGCAAACAACCTGAAACGCGAATGTCCTTCAGGGGCTTCTCCTTAGCATATCTTTCCCGCAGCCTTCCAAGAACGGGCATGCGTGTTGTTGCCCATTCAATCTTCAGTCTACCTGCCTCGGCGAGGCCGAGATCTTTGACCTTGAATGTCATATTTCCACATCCTAAACGAAATGATAGACCTCTCGGAAATGGCGCGTCCCCTAGATGAACCTATGTAAGTAACGGACTCAGAGTCTCTGCTTGCCTTCAGACGCAAGTCTGTGCTGAGCTAGATGTCGTCCAAGGGGAAGATTGGTCTTCTAACGTGTTTGTATGGGAACCGTTTGAGGTTTGGACTGGCAACGCCCGGAGCATCGACCTCTATTATTTCTTTGGCGAAGGGTTCGTATGCGGCTCTGAAATGACCTCTGGACTTCACGACGAGAATCTTCTTATCGGTTGGCTCGATTCCATGTCTCCTGAATATCTCAGGATCATTCGGCGCCATCTTCAGTTCTGAAACTATCAGTTCGACGCCGTTCACTTCCAAGATCACGCTTCGGCCGATCTCACCTTTCGACCCCGTTTCCATTGGACCTTTGTGAATGAAGACCCCATCCGTGATCGTTTTGACCCGCCCAGTGATCTTGGCGGGCGGCCCGTGAAAGTTGTCGGTCTTTCCGCCAACCATCATCGTGATCGTCGCCCCCACGCCAGCCCTAATTGCCTTATCCACGGCCTCGGGATCCTTGATCAATGCGAACCCCACATTGCGTGCTCCCATATCGAGCAACGTTCTCAGCACCACCGTTCCGTCGCCCGAGCCTCCACCACCCGGATTATCAGCCACATCAGCCAGAATCACCGGCCCATCCTTTGCCTCCATTGCTCTCCTCACACCCTCGGAAACAGGTGTGAGTGGCTTCAAGAACTCCTTCCGGAGACTCCAAGCAAACTCCGAGAGTTCTTGAGCGTACTTCTCTGCTAGCTTTCGGTCATTATTCGTCATGACCACTACACTGAATCCTGATTCTTCAGTGTCGACGAAGGGGAAGCCGCCGGCCACATTGACATTGATGACGGCCGGGTTCCGCTCAATTTCATACGCCTTTTCGAAGATCTTCACCATTGGTCCTTCAGTTGTCCTCATGTTGATCGTCGGCGGCATCATGGGAGGCTTCCGCAACGCCATGACCGGTTTGATCTTTCCTTTGGCGATGGCCGCGCACGCGTTAACCGCTTCCATCGCGCGCTCATATGAATCGATGTGAGGATTTGTGTTGTAGCCAAAAAGCGAATCACATGAATCAATCATCAATTGCGAAACCGTAGCATGAAGATCAAGAGTACAGACGACCGGGACCTGTGATTTGACTGCCTGACGGATCTCATGTAGGAAGGGTCCTTCAGCGTTCCCGATCCCTTCAACAACCATAGACCCATGAAGAATCGCGACAACTCCGTCGATGATCCTTGCGTCCCTGATCTCATCCAAGGCCTTACCCTCCAAGGTGTGATAGGCCTCTGCAGTCACGACTCCAGAAGGCATTGCGCTTGCGGCGACCGTTGGAATTAGCTCAATATCGTTCGACGCCGCTGCATCCATGACCCCGCCGATAGAGGTCTTGGTACCTTTGAGGGTAGTGAGCATCTCTTCGCCGTAGTATAGTGATCGTTCCTTGAAGTGGCGAAGTTCCGTCTTCACAGGACTAAACATGTTCGTCTCGTGACTCAACATAGCAACTACAAACTTCATTGATCCAGACTCCCCGAACCTCACATGGATGTTCAGATACTTATCGTTTGAGGAATTGGACTGAGCGTATTCTCTAAGGTCAGAATCTGAACCAAAACCAAACAGCGTCGAGCGGTTTCGAGGGAAGAGATTTGAACTGCTGTTTCCTGTCAAAGCCGGATTTTGATTGCTCTCTCCAAGATCCTTATCCAGTCGAGGGCTCTGATCGGACGAGAACCGTCCGGAACCCGGGGCAGCCGGACCTTAAAGCGCACTGTCCTTCCATCCTCCTCATAAACAGGAGCAGGCACATTCGGGAATCCTGCGCTCCTCTCCAGTGCGAGCTGAATCTTACTGAGTACTTCTTCCGGCATCGGTACTGGCCTGTAGTCCGGTTCCTCCTGAGGAGACACTTCAACAACCATGTAGTAGAATGGGCCAGGCGTAGCTGCGTCCCAGTACATTCTGAAAGAATAATCCTGACCGTCTATCTGTTTGGCAAACATGGTTCGGACCCTCATAACTAGAGCTTGGGGTCTAATATGGCTTACACCGTTCCATGTTTCTTGGAGAGCTTGTTCTGCCCGCTTTCAATCGGGCAGATATGGCTAGCTTAACTTGGCTGTGTCCATTGGAATTTGCTTGATGGGCCTTCTCGGACTACGTCCTGCTCTGGATGCCCTTGGCTACTGATTCCACCGCGCTCAGGGCATATTCTATGTCTTCTTTCTCAATGCCTCTATGGGTGACCATCCTGACCCGCCCCCGCTCCTGTGCGCCAGCCTTCACTCCATGCTTGAGAAGCTTTGCAACCCATTCCTTTCCATCCACACCTAACCCGCTCACATCGTAGATGACAATGTTGGTCTGAACTTCTGAAGGGTCTAAAGATATTCCCGGAATTCTTGACAAGCCTGTGGCTAGTAGCTTGGCATTGGCATGATCGTCCTTGAGGCGATCGACCATCTTCTCGATCGCAATTATTCCCGCAGCAGCGATTATCCCTGCTTGGCGCATGCCGCCACCTACCATCTTCCTGTATCGTCGCGCTCGGTCGACAAATTCCTGTTCACCCACTACAATCGATCCAATCGGGGCACTCAGCCCCTTGGAAAGGCAGAACATCAACGTGTCCACATGCCGAGTAAACTCACGCACATCAAGGCCCAACGCCACCGCGGCATTGAAAATTCTCGCGCCATCCATGTGTATTTTCAGGCCATGAGTCTTCGCCAGATCTTGGACCTCTTCGATCATTGACGGTTCCCATATTGCGCCTCCGGCACGGTTGTGCGTATTCTCAATACAGATCAGTCTTGTCGGAGGAAAATGGATGTTGGCGGGCCTCAGAGCCGCCTCAATGTCCTTCACCTGCATAACGCCTCTGTGACCCTTCACGAGGCGCGGTATTAGGCCGCCCAAAGCCGAGAACGCGCCAACTTCATAGTAGTACATGTGAGCCTCGGCTTCCAAGATCACCTCATCTCCTCGCCCCGCCTGACTTAGCACACTTACGAGATTGGCCTGTGTTCCACTCGTTGTCAGCAGCGCAGCTTCCTTGCCCATCTTCTTGGCCGTTAACTCCTCAAGGCGGTTGACTGTGGGATCCTCTCTATAGACATCATCACCCAGCTCGGCGTTCCTCATTGCCTCAAGCATCTCCTCGGTAGGAAGAGTCACGGTGTCACTTCTGAGATCGACCACTCGCATCTGAATCAACCACACGCCCCTACAATTCAGCAAAGGGATATATGGGCTCTCTTTGGACGAGCCTATTCCAATTAACGCATAGCGATAAATCGTAGCACGGCACCGTATGAGTGATCCCTTGAGGAAAGGTGTAACAACGCTTGGATAAAACAATCCTTGAGCTTCACAAACGCGCCACAGTCGTTGACGCGCACATCGATACCTTGCTGGACATAATGGTGCCCCCAGCAAGGCCCGTAAAGCTTCCCACCCCAAGGAATTTCGGCGAACGATCCACGAAAGGTCATGTGGATCTGCCTCGGCTTTTAGAAAGTGGCATCGACCTCCAAGTCTTCGCTGTGTACATCCAACCGGAATACAAGATTGAAAGAGCTCTTCACCGGACGGTACAGTTGATCGACCGGTTCTACAAAGAGCTTGACACACATCGTGACAAGATGATGCTCTTCACAAAGGCCAGTGACATGCGCGAGGCAGAGAAGCAGGAAAAGATTGCAGCCATGCTCTCCATCGAGGGAGGCGAAGCTGTTGAAGCAGATTTGGGCATCCTTAGAATGTTGCATCGACTTGGAGTGCGCGCTATTACGCTAACGTGGAACGAGAGGAACCAGATCGCAGATGGAGCCGCCGAGGGACGGACCAAGGGTGGCCTGACTAATTTCGGCGTCGAGCTGGTAAAAGAGATGAACAGAATCGGAATGGTCATCGATGTGTCGCACATAAGTGATGCGGGATTCTTCGATGTCATCGACACCACGAAGAGCCCGATAATCGCTTCTCATTCAAACTGCCGCGCGCTATGCAATCATAGACGTAATCTCACAGACGAGATGATACGTTTACTTGCCGATAAAGGCGGAATCATGGGGATGAACTTTGCACCGGCCTTCGTCGACGAGAAGAAGGGGGGCGCAACATTGGAGAGAGTCCTAGACCATGTCGATCATGTTGTAAAAGTAGCGGGCGTCGACCATGTCGGCTTAGGCTCAGACTTCGACGGCATCGAAAGTACGCCTAAAGGACTTGATGACGTGACAAAGATGCCCCACTTCACTGAGGGCCTTGTTAAGAGAGGATACAAGGAGGACGAGGTTCTCAAGATACTTGGAGGAAACTTCTTAGAAGTCTTCAGGAAAGTCATTGGGTAACAGACAAGAC
>Ga0315282_10002128_pt1 | contig 36881 bp, 28 predicted proteins | sample YL17G07_20_MG_FD_203693 | JGI IMG/M metagenome (GOLD analysis project Ga0315282, IMG submission 203693) | Sediment microbial communities from Yellowstone Lake, YNP, Wyoming, USA - YL17G07_20 | ecosystem: Environmental > Aquatic > Freshwater > Lake > Sediment | place: USA: Wyoming | collected... | reverse complement strand
GGACCCGGCCGGGAGTTCGAGCGCCTTTTCCACCGCTGCGGCAAGGTCGCTCCACACCGCATTCCCCCGGTAGAAAACCTTTCCTTCCGTGTCGAGGAAACAGACCGTGGGGACGGAATCCACCTTCCAGTTTTCGAGCGTTGCGGTGGTCACGTCATAGAGGACCGGCGTGCCGGTGTTCCGCTTGGCGTAGAAATCGAGGACTTCCTCCTTGGGGTCGCCCAGGTTGATCAGGACACAGGGGATTCCGTGCCCGGCGAGCGCCGCGGCGACGTTCGGCATGTCACCGATGGCGGTGCCGGAAAACGGACAGCTCGTGTCAACGAAGACCACCAGGAGGCCGTGCTGTCCCACGTAATCGCGCAGCGGCTTGACGGTGCCGTCGACTCGGGGCAGCTTCGTCGCGGCCAGGAGTGCCGGCAAATCCGCACTCTCCACGCCGAACAGGGTCACGTCCGGCCCGGCGTCGTCCTTCTGTTCGAGGAGTGCCTCCACCCAGTCGGAGAGCTTGTCTTCGTCCGGGAACTTGCCCCGGTACCGAACGCGCCCGAACTTGTCCGCGAGCACGAACGTCGGATAGACGGTCGCGTCCAGGGACCGGGCGACGGATGCATCCGGGTCCCGGAAGACCGGGAAGCCGGACGCCTTGGTCGCGTAGTACTGTTCCACGGCCTTTGGGTCCTTCCCTGCCTCCACGCGAAGGAAGACGAGGTGCGGGATGATATTCTCCTGGCGCATGCGTATCATCTGGTCGAGCCCCTCGTTGCTCACGGCGCAATTGAGGAGCCCGAACTGCATCAGGACGACGCGGCCCTGGAGTCCCTGCGCCTTCAGGAACCGACTTGCCGGGGTGTCCGCCGGTACCACGGGCCCGGGACGGGACGCGGCCTTTGGCTTACAGCCGATCGCGACCAGTGTCAGCGGGACGATTGCGAGCAACGCAACGAGCGGCACCAGCCGACTGCAACCGACACCTCGGAATTTTCCTGTGTTCATGAGCGCTCTTTCCTTATGGGCTCATCCAGCGTGACATCTCAACTACCATTATACCTCCCCGTTCCCAGACGGCAAGACATCTCCGGTATTTCCAGCGGACGGTAATTTCTCTTGATTCTCGGACCGGGGTGCATTTATCCTCCGTCACGGGTGAGGTTTCAGAAATCACTTCGGACGTCTTTCCGAGGGGACTGTCATGGCGCGAGAAAGGTGGGGAAGCAAGCTGGGTGTCATCCTTGCGGTGGCGGGAAGTGCCATCGGACTGGGGAACTTCCTGAGGTTCCCGGGGCTGGTGGCGCAGCACGGCGGGGCGTTCATGGTCCCGTATCTCGTCGCACTCTTTCTCCTCGGTATTCCGCTCATGTGGATCGAGTGGACCATCGGGCGTTTCGGCGGGGGGTTCGAGCACAGCACCGCCCCCGGGATGTTCCACACCATGTGGCAGAAAAACCGCTTCATCAAGTACTTCGGCGTCATCGGCATCTTCGGCCCCATCGTGATTTTCATCTACTACACCTACGTCGAGTCGTGGCTCCTCGGCTACGGTGTCTTCGCACTGCTGGGGAAATACAGCCAGTGCGTCACCCGGGGGGACATGGGGAAATTGCTCGACAACTATCGCGGGCTCGGGGATACGCCGTGGCTGTTTGCACTCGCCTATCTCTTCTTCGTCGTCACGTTCTTCCTGAACATCCTCATCCTCTACTTCGGAATCAAGGGCGGCATCGAGACGGTCTGCAAGTGGGCCATGCCCGTGCTCTTCCTCCTGGCCGTCGTGCTGGTCGTCAGGGTTCTCACGCTTCCCGCGACGGAGCACGGTGACGTAGGGTCCGGCCTCGGCTTTATATGGAACCCCAAGTGGTCCGCACTGACCAGCGCCAAAGTCTGGTTTGAGGCGGCGGGACAGATCTTCTTCACGCTCAGCGTCGGCATCGGCGTCATTCTCACCTACGCGAGTTATCTCACGAAAAAGGACGACGTGGCCCTCTCCGGCCTGACTGCCGCCTCGACCAACGAGGTTGCCGAAGTCATCCTCGGCGGCAGCATCGTGATTCCCGCTGCGGTGCTGTTCTTCGGCGTGAAGGAAACGGGACAGGCGGCTGAGAGCATCTTTGACCTTGGGTTCATGACCATGCCGCTGGTTCTCAAGAAGATGACACTGGGAAACCTCTTCGGCCTGTTCTGGTTCATTCTGCTGTTTCTCGCCGGGATCACCTCGTCGATTTCGCTGGCGCAGCCCGCGATCGCCTTCCTCGAGGACGAATTCAACCTGAGTAAAAAAAAGGCCGTTCTCGTCTTCGCCATCGTGACCTTCGTGCTCTGTCAGGCGTCCATCTTCTTCATCGGCAGGGGTGTGCTGGGGGAACTGGATTTCTGGGGAGGCAACTTCTGCCTGATCCTCTTCGGTACGGTCGAGGTCATCCTGTTCGCGTGGGTCTTCGGCATGGATCGGGCGTGGACCGAACTGCATGTGGGGTCGGACATCACGATTCCACGCATCTACCGCTTCATCATCAAATACATCACCCCCGCCTTTCTCCTCTTTCTCATGGGTTTCTGGCTGTATGATCAGTGGACGCCGAAGGTCTGCATGGAGGAAGTCAGGACCAAGAAACCGGAGAATGTACCCTACATCGTCGGCACCCGCATCGGGCTCATCCTCCTGTTTGCGGTGATAGCAGTGATGGTCTGGATCGCGTGGAAGCGAAGGGGATCCCGACGGACGGCGGGGGGGGCCCCGGTCGAGTCTAGCAACCAAGAGGAATCTCAGGAGCCGACATCATGAAAATGAGCGGCCTGATATTCATGGTCGTGAGCTGGGCGGTGATCCTTGTTCTCTTCCTCTACTCGCTCGTCAAGACGCTCCGGGAAAAGGAAGAGGAGTAAGCTCCCCTTCGGCAGGAGCTACATCAACACGACCGCGATGGCGGTCAGCGTGACGCTCGGCCAGGTTCTGACGAGCTCCTTGGCGGCGTTCGCGTTCGCAAGACTCCGCTTTCCCGGACGTGACAAGCTCTTCCTCGGGTACCTCGCGACGATGATGGTCCCGGGAGAGGTGACGCTGATTCCCGTGTATATCCTGTTCGTCAAGATGCCGGAACTGCTGAACCTGCTTTTCCGCACCGAGTGGAAGCTCATCTCCACCACTCACAACCTGCTCAAGCTTGCCCGCCGGAAGTGTGGCGGGCTCTGGCGGAGTGGCAAGGCCAACTGGAACCGAGGGAGAGGAAGGGGGGCGCGCCGTTCATGAAGGGTGGAAAATTCCAACGAATTCGCCTTTGACTCTTACCCCCCCGTAGAATAGGTTGACGTTGAGTCCTTCCTGGCCAGTTTGGTAGCTGATCCGAGGGATCAGTGGCTGGCCCAGAAGGTTTGTGCGACAGGCTCATAGATGCCGTTGATCGTCTGCCGGCCGATGTTATGCCTATCAGACTACTAGCCTTCGCGGGGATTTTGTTCCTAGGAGCGCTCCTGGCGGGTTCCGGAGCCCCTCCTCAGGTTCGGGAAAGAGCCCCCGCCGTCCAGACCATTACCCTGCAGCAAGGCCTGAACAATTACCAGGGTTGCAGCGGCACTACCGGAAGCACCGGGGACGCAAAGACTCCGTGGCTGCGTTTCGACCTCTCCCCCGTTCCGAAGGGAACCAGAGTGGCCAAGGCGGAACTCTTCATGTGCGGTAACGGCTCGACCCACGCCGCCTGGAGAAGGAAGCGCAGGATACGGGAGGTCAATAACTTTGCTTACGGTTCCATGCACAACACCTGGATTTACGCGGTCCGGCTGACCAAGGAGCTCTCCCCCGGGGCCACGGCTCCCCGGACAAGCGGAGAATCGCCCTACCCCATTCCGAAGGTCTTCGGGGAGGAGCCTCTTCAAGTCCTGAAGATGGCCAAGAGCGACGTGGCGGTCGCCTCCGCGGAAGAGACCGGCACGTGGACCAGATGGGACCTCACGGAGATGGTGCAGTGGTGGCTCAACAACCCGAAAGAAAACTTCGGCTTCGCCTACAACCAGTACACCAATGAAGGAAATTATGGCTGCGGCGAGGATAATAACCTCCAGGACGACCACAAGGGCTTTGGAGGGCCGGAGGCCAAAGACCCGTCCCTGCGGCCGAAACTGCTCATAAGTTGCTTTGGTGAGCGCTAGGCGTGAAAGGGGCATGGCATGAGCGCTGGGAGAAGAACTCCGCGCCTGTTGTTGCTTCTCTCTGGTCCCCTGTTCTTCGCTAACGCCCTGCTGGCAGGGGCGGAAACGAAAGAGGTCGTCCTCCAGCAAGGCTTGGGCGGTTACGATGGTTGCCGGGAGACCAGGGTGCGAGAGGACAAGGGCCAGACGGACAGCAAACGGCTGAACTCCGGGCACATTCCGGGGCTTTGTTTCGACCTGGGGACGATACCGCGCGGAAGCCGCGTCGACGAGGCGACCCTCTCGCTCTACGTGGTGGCCATCTCGCCTGAGAGCCGTTCCTTTGAAATGCCCATCTATCAATGGGTGGTCCGCCGGATGACGCCTAAGTTTCCCGAGTTCAGCGAAGCGGTCTATGGCGTGCATCTGGCCAGCGCCCATCCGTCTCCTTTCCGCGGGGGGATGCGCATCCCTGGGGTGCCGGAGGGGAAGATCGAGAAAGAAGGGGAGTGGGTACACTGGGATCTCAGGGAGATGGCTCAGTGCTGGGTTGACCGCCCAGAAGCGAACCACGGCTTGCTCGTCGTCGGGAACGATGGCCGCAAGAACAGGTTCCACCACCGGATCGACCTCTACCCCGATCAACTGAAGGAGTTCTACGGAACGAGATGGAACCCGTCCGCGAGCGGGACCCGGCGCACGGGCACGGTGGACTACGCTTCGGGCCTGTGGGAAGTACCCGCCTCCCGGCCGAAGCTGCGCATCCTTTACGGCCCGTCCCCGCCCGAACCTCGGGGAACGGCTAAAGAGGCGGTCTTCCAGCAAGGGCTTAACGGCTATGCCGGCTGCACCGACACGGAGATCGACGAAGACCGCCCCGGCCCTCGGGGAGCGGAGACGACCCTCACCGTGCACCGCGTTCCCGACGGCACCTGGACGGGAAAGTTTGCCCGCCCCCTGCTTCGCTTCGACCTCACGGCCATACAAAAGGAAGCGGCCATTGTCAAGGCCGAACTGGGACTCTACTGTCTGGGCGGAGAGCGCGGAGACAAACGCGGAGCCAAGCGGCTAGCCGACGTTGCCGAGCTCCCGCAAGAGCCGGCCATGTACCACAAGACGCCCGTGTGGCTAGCCCGGATGATTACCGACTGGGATGAGACCGCTACGCTCCAGACTCCGCGGCCGGGCGGGCAGTGGCAGATACCCAAGCTCGGCGCCGGCTACGATTTCTACGCGCCTCCTACCTGGCTCCTGCGCGACTACATGACCGTTCCCGGGCTGGCCAAGGCGGTGGTGGAAGACTACGGGCAGTGGTACAACTGGGACATCACCGAGTTCGCGCAGGAATGGGTCCGGTCGCCGGAGAAGAACAGGGGCGTGGTGCTCTTGATGAGCGGCCTGTGCATGTTCCACAAGCACCTGGAGGACCTGACCGAGGCGGACATGGCTCAACTCTTTGCCCCGCCCGACAAGGGCGGGCCGCGCAACGTCCACGAACGGATGTGGTTGCTCAACAATATCCTCTGGAAGAAGCCGTCCTTCGAGAACCTCGAACAACAGGACTACCTCCGCTTTGCCACGTCCAACGGGCCGCCGGAGACCCGGCCCAGGCTGCATGTTTCCTACATGGAATAAGGACGGCTTCCCGGTACTTCCGGGGACATGACATTCGAATGTTATGTCCCCGGAAGCCGTAGTCCAGTGCGGACTGGGCGACTAGCCGGAGGGTTGCTGCGACAGGCTCAAGTATAGCCCCCGCCGGGGCGCCGGCAACCGCAGACCGGAGCTGAGCTCGACTTTTGCCAATTTCCCGGGTCATGCTGCTGCCCCCCGATGATGCAGCAGCATTTCCCGTAGGAAGGGCGGGAGTTTTTTCACGCCCTTGTTTCCCGGCGACTGTTTCAAAAAGCTCTCCGACCAGATGAGCCGGCGCACCGTCGCGAGGGGCGTTTCACGTGACTATTCCGTCTTCAGCACCTCTGCCACGGCGCCTGCGGCGGAGTAAAGCTTTTGCGAGCGTTCCTGCCAAGAGGAACCGATGTACCACAGATAGAACGTGGCCGCCCGGCGGCCGTCGTACTGGTAGCCGACATCCTCGTGCTCAAAGCCGGTGGGCCAGCCCCACAGGCTGGGCGCCAGGAACCCGGCCTTCACCTGGTTCTCCAGGTTGGGCAGCAAGGAGCGCACGCGTTCCTCCAGCACGGCCTGGCAGCGCTTCAACAGTTCCTCGCCGAGCCGCCTGCGCAGGCCTTCGTCGGTGAGGACGTTCTCGAGGAAGATTCTCGCCTCGTCCTCCTGGAGTCCCTCGCGCATCATCTCGAGACGCACGGAGGCATAGGCCCCGTCAGGCCCAGGCGGCACGAAGGCCTTCACCATCAGGTCCAGATTCTTCCAGGAGTTCTTGGGGTACCGGCCGAGGATGGCTTTCTTCACACCCTTGACGCCTTCGAGCACCGGCCAGAAATCGAGGCCGATGCGGCCCATCCCGTGCTGTGTGCCCTGGATGTTGAACTCCGGGAACAGCCGGCACATCACAAGGGGACAATTGGGGGCAGCCGTCCGAAACAGCGAGCACACGTTCTCCGGACGCTTCCACCCGTAGCAGGAGAACTTGCCGTGGACGGGGTCCTCCAGGAACCTCCCGGTCCACAGGTTGGCCTGGTAGCCGATCTTCGTCTTGCTCGGGCCCATGTCCTTCCAGTACCAGTGTCCGTGGCGCACCCAGGGGACCCCCGGAAAAAGTTCCCCCAGCACGGAGATGGTCTCTGCATCCGGACAGCCGTCACAGCCGATGCCCAGCATCGCCGCTTTCTCGAGCCCGCGTTTCTTCAGACGGTGTCCGATTCCTTCCGCCACGTCCTTCCAGAGGTCCCGGCTTTCCCGACTGCCCAGCCGCGGGAGCACGAGCGTGGACGTCTTGCCCGTGGCCGGATCGAGCAGCGTCACAGGCGGCCCCTCGCCCTCGAGCACTCTCGTGCCGAAGCCTCCGCCGCCGTCCGCATACCCTCCCCGCCCACCGAGAAACAGATCCCATATGTAGAGACATATGATCTTAGGCCTGCCCATGTGCTTCTCGGCCAGGTCCAGGTATTTCTCGAAGACGGTGAAATCGTGCTTGTACCCGCCGCCGGGCTTCTTGATCCAGCGGATCATCGACTGTTCGTTCGCCTGGTTGGTCTGGCAGATGAGGGGGATGTACAGCGTCCAGTTGCCGACGTATCCCAGACGCTCCAGCGATTTCTCCAGGACCTTGAAGTGCTGGTCGCTGTAGGGCTCCACGTGATACTCCAGTGCGACCGACTCAGGCGACTGGATCAGATCGACCACGGTATGGAAGCCGCCGGGGGGAGGCAACTTGTACCGGCATATCCTGAGGTCCACCGGGGTCTCCGTCGGCTTCATGCCCTCTGCGCTGACGGTGAGTTTCGCCTGATACTGGCCGACTTCCGCGTCGGACGGCACCTGCACGGTGACCCACACCGGGATAACGGCCCCGAAGACGAACTCGGGCTGTCCCGGGCGAATCCACGGACCCTCGACCTTTTTCTTGACGTATACGGGTACTTCCGGCGGCGGCTTGTCCGAAAGGGCGTCGAAGAAATCGGGCAGAGCCGGGTAGCGACCTATTGGGAGGACCTCCCAGCCCGATGCGAGAGCGTAGCGGACGTGCGCGGCGGAGGAGGGGATTTTTCCCTTTCCATTGACCGCGGCGAAATCGGTGAGCCGGGCCTCGAGTCCTCTGATCGGCCGGTCGGACCCGACCACCACCTTGCCGGAGAAGTTGCCTCCGCGCGTTCCGATGATGCGAACCGGACGGAGCGGCTCGTTCGGGTCGCCCCAGTCCAGGTCGAAATCGCCGGTGAGCGGTTGACTGTTCCATACCTGAAATCCGTTCGGCCGGGTCGCGTTGGGGACTGCGCCCGTGCCTTCGCCCATCAGTCGCACCGTTTCGAGCCCGCACGAACTCCACATCAGCGTCGACAGCACGTAGCCATGGACGTGGGTCTTGTCAACGAACACCTTGTCATACGGGGCGCGATGGACTTCCAGGGCCAGGACGTTGACGCCCTTGCGAAGAAGTTGTGAGGGGATGGTCACATCGGAGATTCGTCGGACGCGGAGCTCTCCGCGCCGGTGGTTCTCAACTTTCTGTGGGTCCTTGTCATTGAAACCGGAGGAGAGCAGCGACCCGTCCGCCTTGACATACGCCTCCAGCGGGTAGTCCTCCGCGAGCGTGTCCGGCTTGATGTCGAGACCCTTGGGAAGATATGCCCGGGCGACCTCCTTGCCGTTCACGTACGCCACGATGCCGCCGCGGAAACTTGCCGACAGGCTCAGCTTCTTCGCAGCCGCCGGGTTCGTCACGTGGAACTTTCCGCGCACACAGATCAATGCAAGGGCCGGCGAACTGAAGTCGGTGTCCGTGAAGCCGGCGTCAATCATTTCCAAAGGCGAACGGAATCCCCGGACCGCCGGGAAGGGAGCACCTGGGACCCTCGTCCAGCCGCTGTCGTCAAAATCCGCCTGGGTCCAGTTCTCGGGGGGCGGCGGCGTGAGACCGGTCAACGTCGGCAGTTCCCGCAGATTACCGCCGTCTTTCACCACGGGCGGCTTGAGCACGTAGTGGAGCCGCCAGAAACCGCTGGTGTCGAGAATCACCTGCTGGTCGGCCTGCGCCCATGAGCCCGCCGGGGAGCCCGCCACACTCGCCCACAGGACGGCCAGGAACACGCATATCCTGGAGGTCCGCATTTCATGTCTCCCGATTAATTAGGGACAGTCATCTATTATTTGTCGGCGCTATCCCCACGGTTGGGGCCATGCTGACGCCATCGCTTCGTCTTGCGCCAAATCCATGACTCATCAGACAAATAATAGGTGACTGTCCCTAATTAACAGGAGGTTCAATTGCCGGGCTTCCGGCTGTCCCGCTCGTCCCGTTTTCTGAGTTCCTCGATCCGGTCGCGAAGCCCAGCGGCACGTTCATAGTCCTCGTGCTGGACGGCTTCTCTCTTCTCGCGCTCAAGCAACTCCATTTCGCTCGGAGGCCGACGCTCCTCGATGGCCTTCTGGAGCTCTTCCAGCGCTTTCTTCGACCGGTTCATCTCCATCCCAAAGACCTCGTCGTCCTGAGGCACAAGATTCTGAAGTTCACGACGGGCCTGTTCGACGGCTCTCGTCGCCCCGTCGTAGTCTTCTTCCTTGAGCCGCAGCATGGCGTGCGCGGTGTGATGGATGCGGATGATGTAGGGCCACCACTTTTCCAGCCGGTTGCGGTCCTCGTTTTCCGCCGCGTGCTCGTGCACGAACCGGAACAGTCTCATGTTGCGGGTGGTATCGCGGATGACACGGTGGTAGTCGTTCATCTCGAGCAGGATGATATACCGCTGGTACGTGATGGAACTCTCTTCGAAGAGTTCCGCCGCCTGCTCGCGTGTCAGCTTGAATTCCCCGGAATCGGGTCCCCCAACGCCATTCAGTGCGTTTGGGGTCCCCTGTCCCGGGCCCCGAGGCCGCAGCAGCTCTTCGCAGTAGTCCAGCGCGAACGGGTGCCCGTGCGGACGCTTCCCGTCCGGACGACCGTCACAGTTGAACTGCAAGAGCCCGTGGAGCCCCTCCATCACCACGCGGATCTGGACCTTCTCCGCACCGTCCGCACCCACGATCTTGCGAACGTTGGTTCCCTCTCCGTAGGGCCAATGCGCCAGGATGGGACCGATATCTTCGTTCACGGCTGCGCTCCGATGTGCAGGTAAGCCTTCGGGAAGTCCCCTGGGTTCACATTTGGGTTCACATTTCCCCGCGATGGTAAGTCTACACCGGCTTTGGCCTGAGGCAAGAATGATCCCCGCTTGCTCTTGCGAAGCTCACGCCCCGTCGTGTCCCCGTCCGTCGCGGGATTGATTTCAGTCCCCGTTCATGATAAAATCAGCGGCATGTTAGGCAAGAACATCCTGGCGGTGTACCCGCATCGGCGCCGGAGTTCGGAGATCCGGTTTACGCCGCCCATGGGACTTGAGTACGTCATGACGGCGGTGGAGGACCTGGTGGAGCGCATCACCATCGTGGACATGCGCCTGGAGGACGAGTACGACCTGGCCCGGTTCATCGACTCCCATACCGACGCGGTCTGCATCAGTCTGAACTGGGCCCCCGCGAAGCCGACACACGGAGTGGTCCCCGAGTTTGACCTCATCAACCGCCTGCCCGGGAACTTGCTGACCGTCGTCGGGGGACGTTGGGCCAGCATGAACACCGACGCGGTGTTCGAGAACTGTCCCAACGTGGGTGTCGTCGTCCAGGGCGACGGCGAAGAAACCATCCGGGAGCTGGCAACTGAAGCGTCGCCGGCGGACATCCAGGGTCTGGCCTACCGGGCTCGCGGCGTCATTCACCGCAATCCGCCTCGACGGCTCGCGCCGCTGAGCGAGACACTCTATCCGAACCGGAAACTGCGGCGATACGCGTACACCGTGGCCGCGCGGGGCGTCGACCTGGGCGTCACCGTGGACTCGGTGCTGAGTTCACAGGGGTGTCCCTTCCAGTGCAAGTTCTGCGCCTACAACGCGGACTGGCTGGGACGCCGTCGTCCGTGGCAGGCCAGGTCTCCCCAGTCCGTGCTGACAGAGCTTCACGCCATCGATGCCGATGCCGTGTTCTTCGCGGACAACAACTTCTGCGTGGACATGGACCGTGTGGGCGCCATCTGCGACCTGGTCGTCCAAGAAGGGATCCGGAAGACCTTTGCTCTGGAAGCGAGGGTTGACATCGCCCGGCGTCCGGACATCCTGGACAAGATGGCTCGCGCGGGGTTCCGCATCATCATGTTCGGACTGGAGTCCGCCTGCGATGAGAGTCTTCGACTGCTCAACAAGGGCTTCACGGTGGCGGACGTCCGCGCGGCCTTCAAGGTGTTCCGCCGTTATCCCTTCCTGCTCGGCGGGTTCTTCATCGTGGGCAACATCGGAGAGAGCGACCGCGACATGCTGCGGATGTCCGCCTTTGCCAAGGAACTGGGCGTGGACTTCATCAGTCTGAGTTACCTGAGGGCGGACCGCGGCTCATCCCTCGAAGACCTGGTTCGACGGTCGCCCGGCTACCACATCGCGCACGGGGAAAAACCCAAGGTCTACTCCGACAGGTACCCGCCGGAGAAGCTGGGCGCCATCAAGCACGCCATCGCCAGCGACTTCTATTTCAGCACCCACATGCTGGGCCGGCTCATGAGGGGCTTGTCGGCGGGCATCCTGAAGCCCCGCCACCTGTGGAGCATGGTGCGAAGCCTGCTCATCCTCGCGAGTCGGGCACTCCTTCCTCGGCGTCTTGGCCGTCGTCTCAAGCCGCTCGGAGGCCAGCAGTAGACCCTGGAGGGTTTTAGGCCCGCCTGACTCGACCTGGAGCCTGGGATGTCGCCCGGCATGACCTCATGGACGGGGCGCGGCCAATCCTCCAAAATCTCTCTTGCCAGAACGCCTGGCCGCAAGTAGATTGATTGTGCGAGGATACGCCGGAAAAGCGCCGGTTGGCGAAGGAGGAAGGACCCGTGAAGGTGGTGATCTTGTGCGGGGGACTGGGCACGCGGCTCCGGGAAGAGACCGAATTCCGTCCCAAGCCCATGGTAGAGGTGGGACAGAGACCCATGCTGTGGCACATCATGAAGATCTACTCGCACTACGGTTTCAGAGAGTTCCTCCTGTGCCTCGGCTACCGCGGCAACGTGATCCGGGATTACTTCCTGAACTACGAGGCGATGAACAGCGACTTTACGGTCTCACTCGGAGAGAAACAACGGATCCTCTATCACGAGCCGTGCAAGGAGCAGGGTTTCTGCGTCACACTGGCGGATACCGGTCTTGAGACGATGACCGGAGGACGCATCAGGCGGATCGCCAAGTACCTCGATGAAGACACTTTTCTGGTCACCTATGGGGACGGCCTGGCCGACGTGGACCTGCTTCGGCTCGTGGATTTTCACCGGTCGCACGGACGGCTGGCCACCGTGACGGCGGTTCGGCCGATGTCCCGATTCGGCCTGATCGACGTGGACGAGAAACGTGAACAGGTCGTCCGTTTTGCGGAGAAGCCGGAGCTCGACGGCTGGATCAGCGCCGGGTTCTTCGTCTTCAATCGAGGCGTCCTGGACCTCCTGACGGGAGACGACTGCATTCTGGAGCGCGAGCCGTTGGAACGGCTGGCCAAGGACGGTCAACTGATGGCCTACCGTCACCAGGGTTTCTTCTTTGCGGTGGACACGTACCGCGAGTACAAGGCGGCCAACGAGATGTGGGCAAGTGGAAAGGCTCCGTGGAAGATATGGAACGATTGAGCGATTTCTGGGTAGACCGGCCGGTGCTGGTCACGGGGGCGTCGGGCCTGCTGGGATCGTGGCTGGTCCGGAGTCTGGTGGCCGCCGGGGCCGAGGTCGTATGCCTGCTCAGGGACTGGGTGCCCCAGAGCGAACTGGTGCGCTCGCACCTGCTCCAGGAGACGCGCGTCGTGAGAGGCGACGTGCGCGACCAGGCGCTCGCGGAGCGTACACTGGGTGAATACGAGATCGACTCGGTCTTCCACCTGGCGGCGCAGACGATCGTCGGGGTCGCCAACCGCAATCCCGTCTCCACCCTGGACACGAACATCGCCGGCACCTGGGCCGTTCTGGAAGCCGCACGTCGGAGCCCGTCCGTCCGACAGATCGTCGCGGCCTCCTCCGACAAGGCCTACGGCGAATCGGAGACGCTGCCCTACGAGGAAACGATGGCTCTGGAGGGACGTCATCCCTACGACGTCAGCAAGTCGTGCGCGGACCTCCTGGCACAAGCCTACGCGCACACCTACCGACTTCCGGTCGCCATCACGCGGTGCGGCAATTTCTACGGGGGCGGGGATCTGAACTGGAACCGGATCGTGCCGGGCACCATCCGCTCCGTGATCCGGGGACGCCGGCCGGTCATCCGGTCCGACGGTCAATACGTCCGGGACTATTTCTACATCGAGGACGCGGCGGCGGCGTGCATGACTCTGGCGGAGACACTCTCGGCGCGTCCGGAGCTTCGAGGCGAGGCGTTCAACTTTTCCAATGAGTCCCAGATCTCCGTGTTGGACCTGGTGAAGCGAATCCTGAGTTTGATGGGCAGCAACCTGGAGCCCGACATTCGCAACGAGACGACCAACGAAATTCGCCACCAGTACCTGAGTGCCGCCAAGGCCCGCCGCATGCTGGACTGGAAGCCTCGGTTCAGCCTGGACGAAGGACTGAGACGCACGATCCAGTGGTACCAGGAGTTCCTGGGCTCCGGGGATTCGGGGAGAAGAGGATGAATGTCGTCGTTCATCGACGCAACGCCTGCCGAATCTGCCGGTCCGACCAGTTAAGACGGTTTCTTCACTTCGACAACATCCCCTTCACCGACGGTTTCCTGCGTCCCGGAAACCGCTCTCGCGAATTCACCGCTCCACTCGACCTCTATTGGTGTGACGAGTGTCACGTGGTTCAGACCCAGCATGACGTCGAGGTCGCCGATTACTACCGTGATTATCGTTATACGGTCTCCGAGTCCGACTTCGCCCGACACTTCATGCAGCGTCTGGCGGAAGAGACCTTCCGCCGGTTCGAGTTTCAGCGGGGCTGGGGGGTGATTGAAATCGGTTCCGGGGATGGGTATCAACTGGGTTGTTTCCAGGCGCTCGGGGCTCGCGTCCTGGGTTTCGAGCCTTCGCATGAGCTGACCCAGGCGTCCCTGGCGGCCGGAGTCCCGGTGATCGAGTGCCTGTTCACGCCGGAGACGGCCCGCGAGATCCCGCCGGAGATGAGACCGGCTCAGGCGGTCCTGCTGACGTACACCTTTGACCATCTCCCGGACCCGGTTCCGTTCCTTGGTGCGGTTCGCGAGATCCTGGATCCGAAGCGGGGCGTGCTCATCATCGAGGTCCATGATCTGGGCAAGATCGTCTCGCGACTGGAGACGTGCCTGTTTGAACACGAACATCCGATCTATCTGAATCTCCGCACGATGAAGCGCCTCCTGGAGCGGGAAGGATTTCGACTCCTGAATGATGACCTGGTGCCCGAGAAGGAACGCCGGGCGAATTCGCTCTTGGTCTGTGCGGCGCTCGAGTCCAGCGAGCACGCCGCAGGAAAAGGGGACAGGAGCCTTTTGTGCCCAGCACCCTCCGGGCCTACAGGCAAAAGGCTCCTGTCCCCTTTTCCTGCGGACCTCGACGCTCTGGAGGAATGGGCCACCTACGAGGAATTTGCCGACCGGGTCCACCGCGGATATGAGAGGATGCGCCGGTATGTCCGCAGCGGGAAGAAGAAGGGGATTCGGTTTGCCGGATACGGGGCCGGGGGACGCGGCGTGCTGACCTTGGTGATGGCCGGGTTCACTCCCAAGGACATCGAGTTCGTCTGTGACCGGAACGTGAGCCTGCACGGGCTCTTGACGCCCGGTTCCCGCATCCCGGTGGTTCCTCCGGAGCATCTTCTGGCCGACCCGGTCGAGGAAGTGATCGTATTCTCCTTCGGCTACATGGAGGAGATCAAGCGGGCCCTCGGAGAGTACCTGCGCCGGGGAGGACGTCTCGTGTCTTTCCTGGACCTGTTCCGTTGATCTCTACTAGGACGCTAAGAAAGTGCGAATGTCATGCTGAGCGTAGCGAAGCATCTGGATGCGTAGCGGAAACCCGTGAGATTCGGGAAGTTCCTGGACATTCGGACCCAGATTCTTCGTCGCTTCGCTCCTCAGAATGACACTTCTAGCGCCTGGCTAATTAGGCGGCCGCGACAAGAAGTGGGTGAAATCAGGAACACCGTGATGAAGGCCCTAGTTACGGGAGCGACAGGTTTCATCGGCTCGTTCTTGACCGAGGTGCTGGTCCGCCGCGGGCACCAGGTGGCCGTGCTCCGACGGCCCGAGACCCCACCCCGGCGCATCGAGCATTTGCTCGACCGCGTCCATAGCATCCTCGGCGATTTCGAGCACCTGGGGGTCCCCAATCCCAACGAATCGGGATTGGGGACCCCGTCATCGGCGGAAGCGATCCTCCGGTTTTCCCCCGACACCGTCTTCCACGCCGGCTGGCACGGTGTGGCGAGCGAGTACCGCAATGACCCCGGACAGGTCACGAGGAACCTGGAAAGCAGCGCGGAGCTGATGACGCTGGCGGCGCGGTCCGGCTGTCGCACCTACGTCGCCCTGGGTTCGCAGGCCGAGTACGGACCGCAGAACCGGATGCTGAACGAGAGCGCCCCCACCTCGCCGACCACCACCTACGGCGTGGCCAAGCTGTGCGCCTTCCTGCTGAGCCGTCACCTGGCCGGGCAGACGGGAATGCGCTTTGCCTGGATCCGTGTCTTTTCGACCTACGGGCCGAAGGATAACCCCGACTGGATGATTCCGTCGCTGATCCGTTCGCTGTGTCGGCGCGAGCGGCCGGCCCTGACGGCCGGGGAGCAACTGTGGGATTATCTCTACGTGGAGGACGCGGCCGAGGCGATCTCGGACGTGGCCGAGACGCCGGACGCTTCCGGGGTCTTCAACCTCGGCAGCGGACGGGTTCAGACCATCCGGCGCGTCGTCGAGATGATCCGTGACCAGATTGATCCTTCTCTGCCCCTGGGCTTCGGCGAGGTCCCGTATCGACCCGATCAGGTCATGCACCTGCAGGCCGACGTGTCCCGGCTGTGTTCCGTGACCGGCTGGACGCCTCGCACCCCTTTGGAGGACGGCCTTCGCCGGACTGTGGAGTCATTTCGCCATGCACAATAATGCCTCCAGACCCGCGTCGTGTCGTGTCTGCGGCTCTTCCAGAGTGAGACTGTGCCTCCAAATGGATAACGTTCCGCCGAACATATCCCGGATCCTTCGGCCGGAAGAGGTCGAAGCCGGGTTCGATCGACCGGTTTCCCTGGAGGTATATGAGTGCCAGGCCTGTGGATTGGTTCAGCTGGGCCGAGCACTGGAGTCCACATTCTATGATGACTACCTCATGACCGTCTCGCACTCGCCGCAGATGCGCGCCTACCAGAAAGGACAGGCCACGGACTTTGTCGGGCGATTCGCCTTGACCGGAAAGAGAGTAATCGAAGTGGGGTGTGGCGACGGCACGTACTTGGAATACCTGCATGAGGCGGGGGCGCGCGTGGTCGGAATGGAACCTTCGGCCGTCTTTCGCCGGCTCGCGGAGAGCCGGGGGATGACGGTCATCCCGGGGTATGTGGCCGGGCTGGCTCTCATCCAAGGCGCCCCCTATGAGGGATTTGTGACAAGGCAGGTCCTGGAGCACGTGCAGGATCCCAACGATTTCCTCGAGACCATTCGCGTGAATCTCTGTGTGACTGCTGCGGGAATTGTGGAAGTGCCGAGTATGGAGCAGGCGCTGGAACATGACCGCTTTTATGACTTCTTCCCGGATCATATGAGCTACTTTTCCGCACGAACATTGAGGATGGTTCTCGAGAGAAACGGATTCGACGTCGTCGAAGTTACACGAGGAATGAACGGCGAATTCAACGTGGCGCTTGTGCGGGCATCGCGGCCTGCGGACGTCCGTGTTGCCGGAGGGAGGAAGGGCGGATCCGACGCGGCGCCTGTCGGGTCATGCTCTCCCGGGGACTTCCGTCGGCTCCAGTCCGCGGTGAATGGCGTGTGTCTGCAGCTCCGCCAACTAGTGGAGAAGAGCACCGCCCGGGGCCTCAGGGTCGCCTTCTGGGGTGCTGGAGGCAAGGGACTTACGGCCATGGCCGTGGCCAAAGTGAAAGGGATATCCTATGTTGTTGACTCTGACCCGCATAAGCAAGGCGGCTTGACCCCGGTGATGCATCTTCCGATTGTCAGCCCCGCTCATCTGCGAGACGACCCGGTGGATGTTGTCATCATCACGGCTTTGGCATACAAAGACGAAATCCTGTCCCAACTTCGCGAAGATATCCGCTTTACAGGAACAGTCGCCGTGTTGGGGCCCTCTCTGGAAATAGTCCATGAGGCGAGAGCGAATGAATAGCTCAAATCTCCCGAGCCAGGACACGGTGAACCTGGCGAAGGCCATCCGTAAACGTGCACTACGAATGGTGCATCGCGCGAAGTCTTCGCACATCGGGTCGTGTCTGTCCGCAGCCGACATCCTAGCGGTGCTGTACGGGAAGGTGCTTCGGGTCGACCCCACGCGTCCGGACTGGCCGGAGCGTGACCGATTCATCCTCAGCAAGGGGCATGCGGCGTCGGCGCTGTACGCCGTTCTGGCCGAGCGTGGGTTCTTCCCGGTCGACTTGCTGGACACCTATTGCGAGGACGGCTCCCGGCTGGTCGGTCACGTCACGAGCGGCGTCCCCGGCGTCGAGGTGTCCACCGGCTCGCTGGGGCATGGGCTTCCCGTCGCGTGCGGGATGGCCCTGGCCGCCAAGCGTCGCAAGCTTCCCTGGCGGGTCTTCGCACTCTTGAGCGACGGTGAACTGGACGAAGGCTCCAACTGGGAGGCGATCCTGTTCGCCCCTCATCACAAGCTCGATAACCTGACGGCGATCGTGGACTATAACAAGATTCAGAGCTTCGGGAGTGTGAAGGAAGTGCTCGACCTGGATCCTCTGCCGGAGAAGTGGCGCGCGTTTCGATGGGCCGTCCGGGAGATCGACGGACATGACCTTCGCCAGATCGAAGAGGTCCTGACCCGGTTGCCGCTTGAGGCGGGAAAACCAAGCGTGGTCATCGCACATACGGTCAAGGGGAAAGGGGTCAGCTTCATGGAGGGGCAGCTTGCATGGCACTACAAGTCTCCCACCGATGAACAGCTAGCGCAGGCGTTGGCGGAATTGGAGTCCAAGAGATGAGGACGGCCTTCATCGAAGCCCTGACGGAACTAGCCGCCCATGACGACCGCATATGGCTTCTGTGCGGGGACTTGGGCTATTCCGTGCTGGAGCGCTTTGCACAGCGTTTCCCCGACCGTTTCGTGAACGCCGGCGTGGCCGAGCAGAACATGACCGGCCTAGCGGCGGGCCTCGCCCTCTCCGGCAACATCGTCTTCACCTACTCCATCGCCAATTTCCCGACGCTCCGCTGCCTCGAGCAGATCCGCAACGATATCTGTTACCATCGTGCCAACGTCAAGGTGGTCGCCGTGGGAGGCGGGTTCGCCTACGGAGCACAGGGGTACACGCACCACGGCTTGGAAGACTTGTCCATCCTGCGGTCTCTGCCCGAGATGACCGTCATCGCCCCCGGGGACCCCGTGGAGGCTCGCCTGGCGGTTCCGGCGGTGGTGGAACGCCAAGGTCCCTGCTATGTTCGACTGGGGAAGGCGGGCGAACCGGTCGTCCACGCCGGGCCGGTGCCGTTCGAGATCGGACGGGCGATCCAGGTTCGTGGGGGAAGCGACGCGACGCTGATCAGCACGGGTGGGATGCTGAAGCGGGCGGTCGACGCCCACGAAGCGTTAGGGACCCGCGGCATCCGGGCGCGGGTGCTGAGCATGCACACGCTCAAGCCGCTCGATGGGCAGGCCGTGTTGCGGGCCGCCCGCGAGACGCGTGCCATCGTCACCCTGGAAGAACACAACTGCCAAGGCGGCCTTGGCTCAGGCGTCGCCGACGTGCTGGCACAGGCCTGCGCGGGTGTGCCCTTCGCCAAGGTGGCCGTCCCGGACCGGTTCTGGCACGTGGCGGGCAGCCAGGCGTATTTCCAGGCTATGGCCGGTGACCCCGTCGAATTGGTAATCCGTCTTCTCGAAGCAAAACAAAACCCCTGACACGGGACGTTTCATTCAGGCAAGGACTTGGACCATGGCGAATCAACGGAAACTCATCAGTATCGTGACGCCCACGTTCAACGAAGAGGACAATGTCTCTGAGTGTCATGCCGCAGTCAAACGGCTGTTCGAGACGGAACTGGCCGGGTACGACCACGAGCACGTCTTCTGCGACAACGCCTCCACGGACGGTACGGTGCGCGTCTTGAAGGAGATCGCTCTGGCCGACCCGCATGTGAAAATCATCGTGAACTCCCGCAACTTCGGGGCGTTCCGCTCCACGTTCAACGGAATCCTCTCCTGTTCCGGCGACGCGGTGCTGTGTCTCCTGCCGGCGGATTTGCAGGACCCCCCTGAGACAATTCCTGCAATGGTCCGACTGTGGGAGGAAGGGTACCAGGTCGTCTATGGCGTCCGAAAGACGCGGGAAGAGAACGCCCTGATGGCAGCGGTTCGGCGGATGTACTACCGACTTGTGGATCGACTGGCGGACATCCACATTCCGCTCAATGCAGGGGAGTTCCAGCTCATTGATCGTGTGGTCCTGGAAGCCCTCCGGAAATTCGACGACTATTACCCGTATATCCGCGGCATGATTGCCAACTGTGGTTTCAAGTCCATGGGAGTTGAATACGCCTGGAAGGCCCGCAAGCGTGGGGTTTCCAAGAATCGTCTGTACCACATGGTCGACCAGGCGCTCAATGGCCTGGTCTCCTTCACCAATGTGCCTTTGCGGCTGTGCATGTTTTTCGGGTTTCTCGTCGCCGGATTGAGCGTGCTGTTCGGCCTGGCGGCTTTGATCGTGAACGTGGTCTACTACCGGCAGCTGGCACCGCCGGGCATTCCCACTCTGATCGTCGCGATCTTTTTCTTCTCGGGGCTCCAGCTCTTTTTCTTCGGGGTTCTGGGCGAGTACATCGGTGCTATCCATTTCCAGGTCCGTAAGCGCCCGCTGGTCATCGAGCGTGAACGGGTCAATTTCGGCCGGCCCGCCTCCGCCCGTGCCCACGAAGACATCCGCTAGCCGGTTGGCCGTGCGAACCGAATATGTCGGGGCTCTGATAGGGAAATGCAGCGCAACTCTTACTCCGTCAACGGGACTTCGCGACAAGGCTCGCATTGTTGGGCCAAGATGTCCCGTAACGCTTCGGATTGCTTGGCAGGGAGTAGAAACTGAGGAATGGAACCTCTGGTTTTTCCGTTTCCTGTCAGGGGACGGTGATCATCGCGGGCTGTGCGCAAGCCACGTATCTCGAGGCGTTATCTTTGGTTGGAGAGACCCGCAAATGGTTGAAACTGGCCACCGACGCTCGCTGACAATCGACCACCTGCTTCACCCTGTCGCAACGACGGCCTTGCTCGGTTTGCTTGCGGTTTCTTTTCTGTTCTGCCTCGGTCGTTCGTTAGCGTGGCCGTTGTACCACGATGCTCCCATTATGCATTACATAGCTTGGCGAATACTCTCTGGGTGTGTGCCGTATAAGGATCTCTTCGATATGAACATGCCCGGATCGTATCTTGTTCACATGTTTATCAGTAGTGTTTTCGGTCCGGGAGATGTCGGATGGCGTCTTTTCGACCTCGTGAGCCTTCTCATTCTTGTTGCGTTGATTGCCGTGTATTGCCGTCCTTTTGGAAAATGGGCGGTAGCATGGTCATCCTTGTTTTTCGTCGCGGCGCATCTGGGCAACGGGTGGATCGCCATGGGTCAGAGAGACTTCCTGATGTGTCCTTTTCTTGTTCTGGGGGCGCTTCTCCTGGCGCGGGGCCTGGAGGGAAGCAGCCGGAAACTGTCGCTGTTCCTGAGTGGGGTGTCCATCGGTTGTGCTGCAACGGTTAAACCCGACGTGCTTATCCTGCTCGCGTTTTTCGTGATACTTGTCGTCTGGTATTCCCGGACCTCCCTGAGAGATTGTATCCTGGGCTCAGGGTTCCTGTTGTGCGGGACAATCATTCCTCCTGTTGGAATGTTCGTGTGGCTCGCGTCGACCGGTGCCCTCGCTTCCTTCTGGCAAATAGTGAAGGAGTACCTCCCGCTTTACGCCGCGCTTTCCGGCTCTTCTGCACCCGCGCCACCATTGGTCCGACTTGTGGAGGTTTTTGGGAGACGTGGCTACATGGCTCTGCTGCCTTTGCTGGCCCTGTTCATCTGCACCAGGCCCGCCGCACTGCCGCGGCTGGCCGTTTTGTTCGGAGCCGTGCTCTATGGTATTGCCCGTTTCATAATCTTGGGCAAAGGATGGGGGTACCACCTCTACCCGCTGCACTGTTTTCTCCTCATGTTGGCAGGGGTGATTCTGTGTGAATTGATCGTAAAGGGGCAGAGGCCTGTCAAAGCAGCGGCGATGACCTGCATGCTCCTGTTGGCTTTGCCGCTGTGCGGTCAATGTGTCGTGACGGGCAGAGAGAAATTCTCCTTGGCATTGAAGAGGCCCGTGGTGGAAGAGCTGGTAGCGGATCTATCTTCCTATTCACTGGACTCAGAGGATACAGTGCAGATCCTCGACACGTCGGATGGGGGAATTCATGCTCTCTTCCTGCTGAGGATTCGTCAACCCACGCGGTTCATCTATGATTTCCAGTTTTTCCACGACTTGGAAAATCCTTACATCAGAAGCCTGAGGTCTGAATTCATCAGGGATCTGGAAACGAAGCCGCCGAAGCTCATCGTCGTGTTTCACCATGCTTGGCTGCCGCCGGGCAATCTGGACAGGTTGAAGTCTTTCCCCGAGTTTACTCGGCTCCTAGAGGCAAGATATGAGGTCAACGCGGTACGAAATGCATACACAATATACTCCGCAAAGTAATCCTGTCGGCGAAATCATACGTGCGTACGACCCTGGAGTCATCAAGGCCTACTGTTGGGCGCGTTTTCAAATCCTGCATCAACGGTTCCTGGATGAGATTGGCCAGTATTTGCCGCGTTCCGGGCGCGTTCTTGACGTCGGGTGTGGATTCGGCCTTTTTTCCCTTTACTACGCGAAAATGAACCCCTTCCTCGATGTTCTTGGAATAGATCTTAACCCCCTTCGTATTCAGATGGCAAGAACAGCCGCCGCCAGACTACAGTTGTCCAATGTGCACTATCAAGTCGGTGACGTCACCTCCTACGAATTCCAGGCGACTTTCGACGGCGTCTACATGCTCGACATCGTGCACCATGTCCCGCGCCAAGTCGTGCGGCTGCTGACTGCAAGACTCCACAAAACATTGCGACCGGGCTGTCGTCTCATCATCAAAGACGTGGAAACGGTGCCGCAGTACAAGTTATGGTGGACGTATGTCCTTGATAAGCTGATGGATATGCGGTCCGAGGTGAGTTACTGGGAAAAGGAGGAACTCATCGGCTTGCTTCGAGACCTGAACTTTGAAGTCTTCCGCCATTCGATGGTCGATATCCTCCCGTATCCGCATATTCTTTACGTTTGTCAGAAGCTCGGATAGGCGGTATTCCGCGCGGTCGCCCACGGGTCCGGGAACCATGCTGCCGGTCGACAGCCGCTCCGGTTTGCGTCTGCCCACATCCTTGCACGAGAGGCGGAGTCTCGACCGGGCCGAGAGAGCCGGCAAGCCAGCTCGGGAAACCAGCGACGAGGCAGACCTCCGGTCAATAAGATGGACACACTGCACCAAAATGCAGCAGAGATGCGGCGAAGATGCGCAAGAGAGGGTTTCTTGTTTAATATTTTCAACAGACCGCGTGCCGGCTCTCAACACACCTTAACTCCTTATCCATCAGCACATTATGGCCTAGAGCAGAGAACGTGTGTTCAAAAGAATCAACACGTTCTTGCCCCGCGCCTCGATCGTCTCAAGACGCGCCCAGAAAAAAACATCACGTAACTTCTTGTCCGCCTGAGACCTAAGTCAATCACAGCGGGACCCTGCGTATTTTTCGGTCGATTTGGCACGATATTTGCTGCATGTGAGCTTATGAGGGGCGTGTTTCAACGCGCCTGGCAATCGTCTGACATCCACCTGGCGGTCCCTTGTGAAGGAGGTCTGGCATGCGTCGGTCGTTGGTCGCCGCGATGTCGGCGGCAAGCGTAATCCTGTTGGTCCTGGCGGCTTCCCCGGTGGATGGGGGTGTGATTGCATACTATACGTTCCCTGCTTCCGGCAACTTCAGCTCAAGCGACGCGGAACCCCACTCCACGGCCTCCGACGTCGTCGGTGGAGGCTGCAACGTTTTTGGCATCAATACCTGGTCGTCACCCGTCAATTCGAGCCCCGTTCTTCAGATCGACCATACGAATCCGTATGGCACCGGCGAAGCGTGGGCCTTTCTATATGGCGTGTATTCCCAATTCACCGTGACCGCCGGCACGAGCTACGAGTTGAACCTCGACAACCTCACCTTCGATGCCATGAAGGCGAGCAGCGGGGGTAGCAGGATGTGGTACCTGTACTCGAGCGTGGACGGCTTCATCATGGGCGACGCCACGCGTATTGACTGCTCCGTGATCACCTACTATCTGGGCGATTCCCATGGGGGCGCGATGGAGCCGTTCACCGTGGACCTGTCGGCATCCAAGTTCGACCACCTGAGCAGCATCATGTTCGACGTGTACTATAGCGAAGGAGGGTACGGAGCCAGTTTCTTTGATAACGTGAAGCTCAACGGGACTGTGAAACTCATCCCTGAACCCGGAACACTTGCGCTCGTGGGTACCGGTGCGATAGGCGGCCTCGGCTGCATCCGCCGCAGACGAACGAGATGACGCGAGGGAGTCCTTGAAGCAACACGAAAGCCGTCCTGAGGAATCGGGATGGCTTTCGTATTCCGTGCGGGGTTTTCCTTGTCTGTCCGGTGTATCAGCGGCGGCCCCGTTCGAGGCAGAGCGACAGGGGACAGGACCGCGATCTCGATTGACCCATTCGGCGGCGCCCAAGCCCCGCCCCTTGGGCCGGGGTGTCGAAGGGTTGACTTCGCGAGGATCGGTTTCTTGAGGAGAAGACCATGACCAGATGTCACCCTGCATTGTTTCTTGCACTCTTCCTAGCGGCGTCTTGCCTGTGCGCGGCGGACGAATCGGTGTTCGTTCCCCTGGCTTTCCCGCAGGGGGATTCGGAGAATCGGACGGGCATGTGGCTCTGCGCCGACCTGGGGACCGCCGGAGACATCCTGCCGCTCAAGACCCGCATGTGGGCCACCAAGGAATCGGTCACCGGCGGCGTGGCGCTGAAATGCGTCTTCGAGCGGGGCAGCCGGGGCAGTCTCAACTTCGAGATGGAAACCAAGCCTCCCGCGGGCGGCCCGGGCCTCACGTTCTACGCCAAGGCCTCCCGACCCTTGAAACTCAATGTCAACAAAGCCACCGCAAACGTCGGCACCGACTGGAAGAAGATCGACCTGACGTGGGAAGCGTTGGGCACGACCAGGGATCAGCGGGACCTGGGCTGGCTGCTCACGATCACCGTCGCTGAACCGATCCAGGAGCGCACCTGGCTGATCATCGACCGCCTGGGGGGGGAGAAACCGGACTTCATCGCACAGCCCAAGATTGACCCGCAGTCCGGTCCCGATGAGACCATCTCGAGCAAGGACATTCTGTATGGCGTCGAAAACCTGTCCAAGACGCTCAAGCGGGCCAAGGCCAGGCAGCCGTTCAAGATCTACGCGTTCGGCGATTCGATCACCCTGGGGGCTCAGATGTACCGCGGCACCTGGAAGGTCCGCGGCAAGGATGGCGTTTCCTTCCTGTATCACTCCCACCTGGCTCGCCTGTGGGAGGAGCACTTCGGTTACAAGGGCATCACCGTGGTGCATGGCGGACAGGCGGGATCACTCAAGGACTGGCACCTGAAGAACCTCGGGCCCTTCCTGAAGGACGCCACCTCGGACGACGTGGTGATCATCGCCTTGTCCGGCGGCACGCCGGCCGCTTGGAAGCGCAACTTGAAGGAACTCGTCGCCACCGCCAAGACCAAGACCGACCAGATCATCCTCATGTCGCCTACCCCCGGCGGCTCGGTGCTCAACCAGTCCACGGCGATGACCAACGTGCTCAAGGAACTGGTCCAAGAGGAAAAGGTGGCCGCCGCCGACATTACCCGGTTCGCCCTTTACCGCGGCGAGCCGTACTGCTGGGCCGGCGAAGGCAACGAATGGCATCCTACCTACATGCTGCACATCACGATGGCCGAGATGATGGCACCCCTCTTGACGGGGAAGGAACGCATCTGGCCGGAGGACCCTGCCCCCGCGCATCCCTAGCAGGTGGCTAAGAAAGTCGCTCGCCTGTCATCCCCGGAGGTCCTTCTTGCTTGCCCCACCCGCCTTCGCCCGGAAGCCTCCCGACTTATCGGGACGGGGCGGCTTCACCGGATTGGACTTGCAAGTCACCGCCTGAAAGTTACAAGTCTCCTTCGGGGGGAAGGAGAACCGTTGATGGGTCGGACGAACGCGAAGCTGTGTGCGGGTCCCGGAGACTTGCGCTTGGCCGGCGCCGTGGTCCTGCTGCTCCTCGGCGTCGGGGCGTCCGAGCAGGGGAAATACGCCCCGAGCGTCGTTGCGGAGAATCCAGCGCCCGCGGCAAAGGCGTTCCTGGCTGAGGACTTCGACGGCACCTGGAAGGAGGGCCGGTGGCGGTTGTGGCCCGGCAGTGAATTCCCCGGTGCCAAGGGTGAATTCACCCGCAGTCCGGACGCCGCGCATGCGGGAAAGTGGGGCGGCAAACTGAGTTTCGATTTCTCGGGGGGCGGAAACTACGTCGCGGCCGTCCTCAGCACGCCGGAACGCATGGAATACTCCGGCGTCCGCCTGTGGGTCAGGAAACCGCGAGGCCACTCCGTGAAGTTCCGGTACACCGACCAGACCGCCCAGACGCTTCAGGTCGGCTTTGACGCCCCGGATGAGCAATGGGCGGAGGTGGAGATCCCCTTCACCCAGTGGGAGGGACACTGGGGCGGAGCCAACGACGGGACCTGTCACGGACCCCCGGCGAGCATCGCCTTTCTCATCGAGAACGGCGAGTCGGAGAAAGGGGCGCTCCTCATCGATGACGTGAGGTTCGTCGACGTCGTCGTGCCGAAGGCGGAATATGTGGCGGCGAAGTTCGGAGGCGAGGAAGGCTGGCGTGCCGTGTCGGGAGGGGCGGCGGACGCGACACGACTCGAAGGCCGCACGTGGAGTTTTGATTTCACGAAGGGAGCTTCGTGGGTGGCCGTGGTTCCGCCGGCCCGCTCGCTCCTGGGCACGCCCAGCGAGCTGCGCATCCGCGTCCGCGGGAGGGCGCCGGGACACCCGGTGCGGCTGCAGATGGCCACGCACTTCCAGGTGTTCGAGCGCGTCATCGGGGAGTTCACGGGAGACGGCGAGAGCGAACTCGTCACGCCCGCTCCGCCCGGCGCCGGGTGGCGGTGGTTCGGCGGGGAGAACGACGGGGCGCTGCACGGACCCTTGCGCGTGGCACGGATTTCCCTGGAGGCTCAAGACAGGCGGGACACCGGCCAACTGGAGTTGATAGACCTCCGCGTGACCGCCCTGTGTCCGCAGACGAAATCCTGCACGATGTACGCGGCCTTCCGCCAAAAGGACAACACCGGCGACTTTGTCGCCACGGCACGCAACCTCCTTCCCGCGCCGGTCGATGCGACGCTCCACTGGGTGATGCGGGACTGGAACGGGAAACAGATTGCGGACGGCGGACGCACCGTCACGGTTCCGGCGGCCGCCGAACCCCTCGAGGTGGCCGTCCCCATGCCCCCGGGGGAGTTCGAGTTCCTCGAGACGGAGTTCCATCTCGATGCGCCTGGCTTGACTGTGCCGGACGCTCCGGCATGCTACACGGCGCCGATCGAGCCCGCCGGCGACCCCCGACCCGATCCTTCCTCACCGTTCGGCATGGGGGTCTACCTGTACCGCTACCCGAAGACCCCGGACGGGCTCAAGGAAATGGACCGTGCCGCGAAGCTGGCCGAGGACATCGGCGTGAAGTGGTCCCGCGAAGAATTCAACTGGGCCAGAATCGAGCGCGAGAAGGGCCGCTACGACTGGTCCTTCTACGATGCCGTGGTGGCCGCCGCGAAGCGCCACGGGATCAGCATCTACGGACTCCTCGCCTATTGGTCGACCTGGACCAGACCCTATACGGCCGAGGGGATCGAGGACTACTGCCGGTTCGTCGCCGCGACGGTCGAGCGCTATCACGCCGACGTCCACCATTGGGAAGTGTGGAACGAGCCGAACATCTTCTTCTGGCAGGGCCCGCGCCAGATGTACGCGGAACTCCTCAAAAAGGCCTATGTCGCGATCAAGAAGGCGGACCCGGACGCACAGGTCCTGGGCTGCTCGACGGCCGGTCTCGACCGGAACTTCATCCGGCAGATGATCCAACTCGAGGCGCCCTTCGACGTCCTCACCATCCACCCGTACCGCAGGGCGCTCGTCGACTCGACGTTCATCAACGAGCTGAAGCAGACCGGCGAACTCGCCAAGAGGCCCGACGGAAGCACACGGCCGGTGTGGATTACCGAGATGGGCTGGGCCACCTACGTCCCGCACAACACCATGAAGGGGGACTTCGCGGTGACGACGGAGCGCCGGCAGACGGAGCTGATCGCCCGCGCCTACGTCGACGCCATGGTCTCCGGCGCCACCTCCAACGTCTCCTGGTACGACTTCCGCAACGACGGGGAGGACCCGTACGAATGCGAGTTCAACATGGGAATCGTGACGCGCGATTTCCGGATCAAGCCGGCGTGCCGGGCGTTCGCCACCGTCACCCGGATGCTGAAAGGACGACGCCTCGACAAGGACCTGAGTCGTCCCGGCGTCATGGCCTTCCGTTTCGTGGCCGCGGACGGCTCGCCGCCCGTGACCGTCCTGTGGAGCCTCGCACAGGACACGACCGTCGACCTGGACGCCGCCGGGACCATGCTCCTGACGAACCTCATGGGCCAGACGGACCGGAGGACGGGCGTCAACGGCAAGGTCTCTGCCCCGGCGCGGTCCGGGGTGGCGGCGTTCCTCACCCCGGCGCCCTAGACGGTAGACGACTCGGAAACTTCTTGCCCGATTGCCGCCGACCACGTACATTGCGGCATCCTTCACAGGCACAACGGAGAGGACGAGGTCGATGGCGATCGTGATTCCCCAACCCGGCGACTTCGACGCGTGGAAGCGGTCCCACGCCGCGGCGGTGGCCGTGGACTGGGACGGGACGTGCAAGGACACCATGGGCGTCAAGTGGAAGCAGGGGTTCAACCTGGCGCTTCCGAAGGTTTGGCCGGCGCTGGGGCCGTACCAGCGGCAGATCGACGAGGTCTGCTACTGTGAGAACCTCGCGCCGGGTGCGAGGAGCGCCCAGCGGTTCCTGATGCTTCGGAAGATGATGGGCATCTGGAAGCAGATGGGACTGCCCGTGCCGGACCTGTCGGCGTTTTTCCGCGCGGTCGAACAGGTCGAGCGGAGCGGCCAGAGTCACGGGGTCGCCACCTACCGTCGGCTCCAGGGCGAGTTCGGCTACGATGATTCGCCGATGCGCTGGAGTGACCTGAGCGACGAGCTGATCGCCCGGGCCTCCCGCACCGCGCCGATATTCCCCAACTGTCGCGAGGTGCTTTCGGGCCTGACCGGCCGGGCGGACCTCCTGGTGGTCTGCGCCGCCAAGAGCCAGGCCGTCCGCCAGGACCTGGTCAACGACCGCATGGAGGACCTATTCGAGGCCCTCCTTGGGCAGGATTTCCTGCCCAAGAAGGGCTGCCTGACGGGCTTGGCGAAAAAGTATGACCGGGTGATTTTCGTGGCCGACGGGAAGGCGGACATGGACATCGCGGCGGCGGCCGGCGTGCCGTCCTTTGAAATCCGCACCGGTGACGAGGCCGCAAGCTGGCTGGACGCGAAGGACATGCTGGCGCGGTTCGTGGAGTAGAGGGGATCTGAAACGGTGGCGCACGCCTTCCTGCCTGCGACCCGGTGACAGGTCCCGATGAATCGGGATCCCACCATCGGAAGAAAGGAACATGCCGCGTGGCCAAGAAGATGTCGCGCGAGGCGTTTGTCGAGTCCATCCTGAAGAAGATGTCCCTCGAGGACAAGGTCGGGCAGTGTCTCACGTTCGAGTTCCACGGCACGGTGCTCACGCCGGTGCTGCGGGATAAGATCCTGAACCTGCGATGCGGGGGACTGCGAGCCACCCCACATGTCCACGAGGGGCTGCCATACCATCTGCGCAAGGGCAGGGAAGGCGACATTCAGCGTCGTTCGCCCTGGGCCGGCCCGGCGGAATACGCCCAGGTCATCAACCGGATGCAGCACTGGGCGATGTCCCGCAAGCCGGGCATACCCCTGCATATCAGCATGGACTGCGAAGGCGACTTCTCCAACGACCTGGGCAAGGGCGGAGTCAACCTGCTGCCCAGCCAGATGGGGATGCATGCCACCGGTGACATCAAGCTAGCGTATCGGTGCTGGAGGATCATCGCGCGGCAGCTGCGGGCGGCCGGCGTCAACATGCTGCATTCGCCCTGTGTGGACATCGTCGTCACGCCCAACAACCCGACCATCGGCACCCGCTCCTTCGGCGACACGCCCGACGTGTGTGCCCGGTGGGGCCTGGCGTTCATGGAGGCCCTCCGCAGCGAAGGCGTGATCTCCACGGCCAAGCACTACCCGGGTCTGGGCGTCTCGAAGGTCGATACCCACCTGGCCATCGACGTCAACGACCGGACCGTGGAGCAACTGTGGGAGAACGAGTTGTATCCGTACCGCAAGCTCGTCGAGGCGGGTCTGCCGGCGATCATGGTCGCGCACACGATTTTCAAAGGCATCGACCCCGAAGGCGCTCCGGCCACCGCCTCCGAGCGGGTGACGGAGTTCACGCGGAGGAAACTGGGCTTCGAGGGCGTCACCGTCACCGACTCCATCTCGATGAAGGGACTCCTGGATTACTTTGGCGGTGAGATCCCTAGGACGGCCCGCGCGGCTCTCGCCGCCGGCAACGACATGATCCTCGTCAAAACCACCGAGGAGATGGAAATCGAGTGCTGGAAGGAAGTCAGGAAAGGCGTTCTGGGAGGCGAGATCTCAGAAGGGGAACTGGACGACCATGTCCGCCGCATACTGCGGATGAAGTACGACCACGGCCTGTTCGAGATGTACCCGGTGGACCACAAGAAGGCCACCGTGCCGGCGTTCAAGGCGGCCAACAAAGCCACCGTCGCCAAGGCCGTGGGGAAGTGCTGCACGCTCCTCTCGGATGACGATCACCTGCTGCCGCTCAGGAAAGAGCAGAAGGTGCTGGTGGTCGAGCCCTACTTCCCGCTCTACATGGACCGCGGCAACGACTTCTACTGGCATTCCAGCATGCTGTGGGAATACATCAGCCGCTACACCCCGAACGTCGCCAACTACGAGATCATCAACAGCGGCACGGACGAGGACATCGCGGAGATCCTCCAGAAGAGCAAGGAATTTGACGTCTGCGTGGTCGTCTCCGTGCGGATCGGAAGCTACGCCTCCAGCACTCATGTCGCCGAGAAGCTCTTGGATGCCGGCCGGAAAGTAATCGTGCTGTCCAGTAGCCCGTACGAATACTCGATTCCGGCTAAGGCCCGCTGTGTGCTGGTGACCTACGGCATGGTGCCCCCGATCCTTAAGAACGCCGCTGACGTCCTGTATGGCAGGAGGAAGCCGCGAGGCCGGTGGCCGCTGAAGAATTACACCAGCCCGTTCGACCGCAAGGGCGTCAAGAGATAGCCCTCTGGCTCTCTGTGCTGACACCGGAAGTGCCGCTGTTGCGCTACCGGTCGCACCCCCCTGAAAAAAGCGGGGGTGGCCTGGCTGCAAGCCCCTACGTGTCTATGCTATCCTGGGGCTCGATTCATCCCGGTCGGTCGTAAGCTCAGGACTGTGAACTGAATCGCTTGGTTTTCCATTAGTCCCGCATTTGCGGCAGTTATGATGATTCCAATCGCGGGGAACTGTCTCTCCAATTACCGGGTTGCCCGTCGTGATTAAGATGTTCTTGATAAAGCGGGCTCTTGGGCATATAATCCTATTATTCCGGTGGGAAAATCGCGAGGACCCGACATGATCAGAATTCCTACACGTGTCCGCTATGGCGTGAGAGCGTTGGCCGAACTTGCGGCCGCCTACCCGGCGAGGTCCGTGACCGTCAAAGAGCTGGCGCAGAAGCAGCGGCTCTCGATCAAGTATCTGGAGCAGATCATGGCTGTGCTGAAAGCCGTGGGCTTGGTCAGTGCCGCTCGGGGGCGCCATGGGGGCTACACCCTGACGAGCCCCCCGGAGAGCATTAACCTGAGAAGTGTCTTTCAGGTTCTTGGAGGGGATCCGACATTTGTCGAGTGTGTTGCGAATCCCCAGACCTGCGCGATGACAGGGGATTGCCTTACCCGCGACACGTGGGTCGAGCTGAGGGAGGCCATGCAGAGAATTCTGGAAGGTACGACGCTCCGGGACCTTGTGGAAAGGAGAGGACGGAGCAGTCGGCCGTTCCCGGCAGTGTATCAGATCTGACGCTCAATTGCGGCAAAGAGGGACCTATGAGTGCAGCTCCATCCGAAGGCCGTCGGCTCGACGCCGGTGCTCGAGCCTCTGCAGGCATGCACGTGCAGCGGGATTCCCACGCGGTCGAAGTCCTGCTGTCGGTCAGTCAGATGATCGCGGGAACGCTGGAGCGGGATGTGGTGCTGCGATCGGCCATGGATGCAGCCGCTCAGGCCATGAACGCGGAGGCCTGCTCCATCCTGCTGCGGGACGAGGAAAGCGGAGACCTCTGTTTTCACCTCGTCAGGGGCGAGCACAGCAGCGGCTTGAGAGCGATCCACGTGCCCATCGACGACGCCAGCATCGCGGGCTGGGTGGCCAAGCATGACGAAGCGCTTCTGCTGGTCGATGCGTACGGAGACGCGCGGTTCGACCCGCGCTATGACTCCAAGACCGGTTTCCGCACGAAGTCCGTGATCTGTGTGCCGCTCAACGCCAAGGGAAAACGGCTCGGCGTCATTCAGATCCTGAACCGTCGCGACGGGCAGGCGTTCGACCAACTGGACCTGGAACTTGCCGAGGTCGTGGCGTACCAGATCGCCTTGGCGATACACAACGCCGAGGAACACCAGGCACGGGTGAACGCCGAGCGTGTGGCCGTGGTCGGACAGACCATCGCCGGCATGGCCCACTGCATCAAGAACATCCTCAATGGGCTCAGGGCGGGTTCCTACATCATTGACCGGAACCTGGAAGGCGGAGAGCTTGACGGCGTCACTCACGGCTGGGGCATCGTCAAACGCAACATGGAGCTCCTGAGCAACATTGTCCTGGACATGCTCAGCTACTCCAAGCAGCGCAAGCCTCTGTGTCAGCCCTGTCGGGTGAATGATTTGTGCAGGGACGTCATGGACCTTCTGGGAGGACAGGCGGGCGAGAAGCACGTGACTCTCACCGCGAATCTGGACGCCAACCTTGCGTCGGTTCCTCTGGACGAATCGGGCATCAGGAGATGTCTCATCAATCTCGTGGGCAACGCGATCGACGCGTGCGAGCCCGACAAGGGGCGGGTGGTGATCGAAACCCGTCTGTCGGATGCGGCGGGGGAGTTCACGGTCTCCGTCCGTGACAACGGGTGCGGCATCAAGGACCAGGTGATCGACAGGATCTTCGATCCGTTCTACTCGACGAAGGGCGCGAAAGGCACCGGTCTCGGACTGGCTGTCACCAGGAAGATTGTGGAGGAGCACGGTGGCGTAATCACCGTGAGGTCAACGCCGGGCGCCGGAACGGAATTCACCGTCCGACTGCCGGTGCGTCGGGACGATGCGGCCGGGTGAGCCGCGAGGTGAAACTCGGGGTACCTCCTAGAGACGCGGGAATCAAGAGGAAAGGAACGAGGGATGGGAAAGGTGTTGGTCGTTGACGATGAGAGTGACGCCAGGGAGTTTGTTCGAGCGATTCTGGAAAACGAGGGCTGGGAAGTTTTCGAGGCGGCCGACGGCGAGACCGGGCTTCACCAGGCCGGAAAGCTGAAACCGGACCTCATCGTGCTCGACGTTCAGATGCCGAAGAAGGACGGCTTTGCCGTGTTCGCCGAGCTGACCAAGACCCCCGGCACGGAGCCCTGTAAGGTCATCATGCTGACCGGGGTACGCAAGAAGATGGGCATCGGCTTCTCCTCCGGTGACATGGGTGCATACCTGGACAAGGAACCCGACGCCTACGTGGAGAAGCCGATCGATCCGGAGGGGTTCAAGCGCGTGGTGCGCACCGTGATGAGTCACGCCTGAGTGTCGTCGGACGGCTCACTTCATTTTCGTGGCGCTGCGCGACCACGGTCCCGTCTATCCCCCTGTCAGGGCCGAGCATCCCGCCTCTGTCATTTTCCGGCGTCAAAAGGTACAATCTCCCCTTCAATCGATAGTCAATGCGGCCCGGTGAGAAGGAGATAGACATGTCCGGTCTCGTGTCGCTCAGGCGGGATGATGCGGTCGTAATCCGTTCGGACTACTGGGAGGCGGAGCATCGCCGGAGCGCAGGGGGGTGCTGGACGGACATCCGGTTCCAGCGCGGCAGTCGCCGGAATTTGTTGGCCGGGCCCGTGAGTTCCCGCATCAGATTGAACAGGATTCTCCGGCTGGCCGACCCGGAAAGCCCGGTTTTCTCGGTCTACTGGGAGTGTTTCGAGAAACGCCCCAGGATGGACGTTCGACGGACGCCTGAGGGAATAACCGTCACCGCCGAGGGGACGTACCGGGACGAAGCCGGACGGGGCATTGGCGTCCGGTTCCGGCACCGCTATGAGTATCGCGAGTGGGGCCTGGTCTTGAGCGAGCTCGAGATCCTTCCGGAGCACGACCTGCCCGGTGCGACTGAAGTGACGTGCGTCGAGTTGCGCCTGCGTCCGGGAATGACGCACACCTACGTGCGACAGCATCCGGCCTCGAACCCCAACGTAGACCTGCGAGCCGGTTTCCAATGGACGGCGCTCGAGCGGGGGGCCACGGCGTTCCGCGGACGCTACGTGCCGGTTCACGTCGTCTGCTTCGAGCAGGGCGTCGAGGGGATTGAGATGTTTCCCACCAGCGACCTGGCCGAGTGGGACACGGGTCTGTCCGACGACGCGGGACTCGGCTACTACGGTGTGTCCACCGGCCGGGACGGCGGGACGACCGTGACGCTGAGTCCCTACTGTGTGGCGTTTCGTCGCGTGCCGATCACGCTTGAGGGGCCGAGCCGCTTCCGTCTCTACTGGGGTCTCCCGTTCATCAAGTCCGCCGACCGCACGGGCGTCCCGTACTTCCACGCCGGCGTGAACAGCCGCTGGCCGACCGACGCGAGTCTAGAGCGCCTGGCCGAAGCGGGCGTCCGGCTCATCCGCTTCCACAACGACTACCGCGAGGACGGACCGTTCTGGCACGACGGCATGTATCCCCCGTACGACGCCGAGGGGATGTCCCACCTGAGGCGAATCATCGACACGTCCCATCGGCTGGGGATGAAGATCGTCCCGTACGTCTCACTCAAGGAGTTCCACCCCGAGTCGCCCGGCTACGCCGAGCATGCCGACGAGTGGGCGCAGGTGGCCGCACCGACCCTGCGGGAACTGCACACCTGGGTCGGCAGCGGACAGTTCGGCCGGCTGATGTGCATGGAAAGCGGGTGGCTCGACCGCCGCAAGAGCGACGTCGAGACGATTCTCTCCGACCTCCCGTGGGACGGCCTCTACTTCGACTGGACCAAGCCCCTGCCCTGTTGTCACGAGGGGCACTTCCGCGGCCGGTACCACACGGACACCGACGCGTACCTCGAGTTTCTGTTCCATTGTCGGCGGCGCGTGGGACCCGACGGGGTCATGTTCCTCCACCTGTCGGCGTTCCCCTACATGGTGGCGGAGAACCTTTCCGACCTGACATTCATCTACGAGGACGTCGGCAGGGTCTTCCCGAATCCGGACAAATATCCTCCGCACTGCCGGTTCGTGCCGATCGTGTCACGGTATCTGGCGACTGGGGCCGCCGCCGGCACGGTCGACGCCCGCAGGCTGATCATGGGGTCGCTCCTCCAGGGACATCCCCCGGGAGCCACGCCCGATATCCCCGGCGATTTCGCATCGGAACTGCTGGCCGAGATGGACCTGTTCGGCGGCGAAGACCTCTCGGCCTTTCGCCTGGCACGTGCAAGCGACTGTGCCGTCGAGACCGGTTGCGCCGACGTGTATGGCGCGATCTGGTACCGTCGTGGAAGGGCGATGGTCTACCTGGGGAACTTCTCCGGCCGCCGTGTCCGTGGCGTATTCCGTTTCGATCCCGCACTCGCCGGTTGGAAGACCGGCCGCACCGCCCTTACCGGCCGACTCCTCGCACCCGGCGCCGGGCCGAAGGAATTCAGGCTCCGTCCCGGCATGCTGCGCACCCGGGGCGTGGCGTATTCCATCGGCCCGTGGCGTTCGCTGATGGTTCACTTCGGCCAGTAGCGGAAAAAAGGTCTGGAGCCTTCCCCGACACGGCTCCCGACCCCTTTTCCGCCAATTACAGGTTGTGCGATGGTGGGGTTCCCGTTCACGCGTCCGCGAGGAGCCTGTCCGGGTCTTCCAGGAGCGCCTTGAGGTCCTTCAGGAACCGTGCGGCGGTCGCCCCGTCCAGGGCGCGATGGTCCGAGGAGAGTGTCAGGTTCATCACCTTGCCGACCCTCACTTGTCCGTCCCGGACCACCGGTTTCTCGAGCGCCGAGCCCACGGCAAGGGTCACCGACGACGGGGGATTGATGACAGGGGCCAACCCCTCGACTCCGAACATGCCCAGGTTGGTGATGGTCATCGTGGGGTGACGGCGCTGCTCGACCGAGAGCTTTCCGGCCGTGGCGGCATCGACGAGCGACCGGGTTTTCTCGACGATCTCTCTCAGCGAAAGGCCCCGTGCCCGCGGAAGGACACCGACGGTGAGTCCCTTGTCCGTGTCGATGGCCAACCCGAGGTTTACGTTCTTCCACTTGATCATCCTGTCGCGGTCGTAGCTTCGGTTGACCTCGGGGTGAAGTTCGAGCGACTTGAGACAGGCGAGGATGACCACGTGCGTCACGGTGGCGCCGAACCTTTCCTTGAGTTCATTCATGCGTCCCATGAGACCCGTCACGTCGACGCCGCCGGTCAGGTAGAAGTGCGGTATGTCCCGTTTGGCGGCGACGAGCCGGCGGATCATGGTCCTTGTCCTGAAAGGGATCTCCTCGACGTCGGCCTCGTCGTCGGTGACGTCGAGCATGGGCAGTTCCTCGTGGACGGGAGGTTTGGCCGCAGGCGGAGTTTGAGTTTGGCCGGCAGGCTTCTGGGCGGCGGCCTTTTCCACGTCGTCGGTGAGGATCCGTCCGCGCGGTCCCGTGCCCTTAATCCGGCGATAGTCGATCCCCTTTTCCTCCGCCAGCTTCCTGGCGGCCGGCGAGATGGCGATCCGCTCATCGGGGACTTCTTGCCGCCGCGACTCGGCGGTCGCAGGAGCCGGTCTCTCCACTCGAGCTGGCGCCTCAGGAGCGGCGGGTTCTCCCGTGCCGCGTTGTCCCTTGTCCACGTCGGCCCGCTTCTCCCTGCCGCGTGCCGCTCCTTCCGGAGGCGGTTCTTCCCCCGCGACGCCGACATAGGCAATCACCTCGCCCACCGGCGCTTCCTCGCCTTCTGGGCGCACGATCCGCAGGAGGACGCCTTCGTGGGGACACTCCAGTTCCATCACCGCCTTGTCCGACTCGATCTCGGCCAGCACATCGCCCGGGCGGACCGCCTCGCCTTCTCTGACGCGCCAACTGATGATCTGCCCCACCTCCATGGTGTTGGACAGCTTCGGCATGGTGACTTCGTGCATCGTTGCCTCCCTGTTTTCTGTGGGTTCAACTCGACTTTTGCCAATTCTCAGGAAGCTGTTTCTTCCTATCCCCTCGCCCCCGGTCCTCCGGGGGAGAGGGCCAGGGTGAGGGGCCGCTTTGCCGGGCGAAAGAATCCGCCCCTCACCCGTACCCTCTCCCCCCGGCGGGGGGAGAGGGGATGAAAAAGCGCGGTCGAGCTCACATTAACCGG
>Ga0315282_10002127_pt1 | contig 36887 bp, 32 predicted proteins | sample YL17G07_20_MG_FD_203693 | JGI IMG/M metagenome (GOLD analysis project Ga0315282, IMG submission 203693) | Sediment microbial communities from Yellowstone Lake, YNP, Wyoming, USA - YL17G07_20 | ecosystem: Environmental > Aquatic > Freshwater > Lake > Sediment | place: USA: Wyoming | collected... | reverse complement strand
CTTCTATGAAGCCAGGCCTGTCAACATCAAAATTCGTTTGATTGCTTCATCCTTCTATCCGAGTTTCCACGTTTGGCCGATTCGGCTCTTATCTCGTGGTCTCATTCAACTTATGCGACGACGCCCATCCTCTGTGGCGAGCTTTATGCTCAACTCTCAGACCGAGCTGTCGTCCAAACAATCATAACGAACTTCAAAATTCACAAACCGTTTTCTTTATTCGATGTTTTCCGGAGGGGAGAAAAAATCTCGCCTCTTATCACGCAGCCACATTCGACACACTTACTTTCTCTTGACGCCATGTCGTGCCGTCTCGCAGCATCGCCCAGCAGCGTATAAGCAATTTCCTCGCTACTGCTGTTATCGCTATCTTCTTTCGCGAGACGCTTCCTCGCAGAATCCTCTGATATGTCCGACGCATCCATTCATTGTGCCGCAGACCCAGCCAGCTAACCTCTACAAGCAACGCCCGCAAAACCTTGTTACCCTGCCCGCTTATCCTGCCAACTCGATTACTGTCCCCCGACTGATACTGCCTCGGCGTCAAACCCGCATAACAGCCGACCTGCTTACAATTCGTAAATCGACCCGGCTTATCCACATAAGCAACTATCGCCTCCGCCAGCCGTGGCCCCACGCCTGGTATGGTACGCAATAATTGCACCTGCCGGTCGGCTTCGCCTAGCCGGTCGAGCTTGTCCTCAACATCCATGAGCAATGCCGTCACCTTCGTCAGCATCTCCAGCTCTACCCACAAACTCCCTCGCCATAAATTATCTGCATCGCACTTCTCCAAAGGTAACGATATCACCCTCAACTGCTCAACTGATTCTTTGGTCCAGCCGCTCTTGCCGACCGCCATCGACAACCCCTTCTTGTCTAAAATCGCCCTGATGCCGTTCTTTATCCGCACACATCTTGCCACCAAACTCTGACGATATTGTATCAATGCCCTCTTCTGCCTTACCTGCCGATTCGGTATATAAACCGTCCGCAACTGATTCATCGCCGACAACTGCGCCAGCTTCAACGCGTCTTCCCTGTCGTTCTTACGCCTGACGTTCTTCCATCTCCACGCCTGTCCGTTGGTATTGGCTACCTGAACCTCTATACCCAGACACTTGGCAATATCAAATACCCAGCCGGCTGCCGAACATATCTCAAATACCACCCTGTCCGACCTGTACTCAATAAACAAATCATGTATCTGCTGCGGACAAGTCCTTACCGTCTTGTATCTGTGTTTGCCGCTTGTTTGGTCGTAAATGCAAACCACTGTCTTGTTCTTTCCTAAATCCATTGCTAAAATGTTCATTGCCAGACCTCCTTGTGTCCCGATTTATCGGGATTGGCCCTCGAGGCCGACTATAAAATTTTGAGCGGTCCCAGTGACCAGCTCGTTTGGCGGATTATACCGCCCACATCGAGGCCTGGCTTTCATAGTTTCTCTGTGGCTAAAAACTCTGTGGCTATTTATCCACTGATTTCAAAAGCGGAAACAGCACGACCTCGCGAATGCTCGCAGCGCCGGTCAAAACCATTATAAGTCTGTCGATTCCAATGCCCAGCCCCCCTGCAGGCGGCATACCGTATTTCAAAGCCGTTACAAAATCAGCATCCATCGTCGCCATTGTCTCTTCCTGGCCTCGCAACTGCAATTTGAAATTCTCCTCCTGCACAAGAGGGTCGTTCAGCTCCGTATATGCGTTGGCCAGCTCCATCCTGCCGATAAACAACTCGAACCGCTCGGCATATTCAGGATTATCTTTCCTGCGCTTCGTCAGCGGACAAAGTGCCGCCGGGTAATCCAGAACAAATGTCGGATTGACCAGTTTCTCCTCAACGGTCGCCTCAAACACTTTATTAACGATAATCACCGGGTCCATAGCGGCCACATCAAGCCCAAGTTTTTTTGCCTTGTTCTCAACAGAGGCAAAATCGTTGATGTCACAGCCGCCGTATTCTTTCAGCAAATCAGCATATTTGGCGCGTCGCCACGGCCGGGCATAACTAATCGTCATATCATCGAACTGGACCGGCTTGTTCTGGCAGTATTTCTCCACCAGCAGGCAAATAAGCTCCTCCGCCAAATCCATCATAACATTGTAATCCGCATAAGCCTGGTATAATTCGAGCATCGTAAATTCCGGGTTATGCCATCTGCTCAGGCCTTCGTTGCGGAAGTTGCGGTTTATCTCAAAGACTTTTTCCATCCCGCCCACCAGCAGTCTTTTCAGAAACAACTCCGGTGCGATTCGCAGAAACAGGTCCATATCCAGGCTGTTATGATGCGTAACAAACGGTCTCGCCGCCGCCCCGCCGGCCACCGTCTGCATCATCGGCGTCTCAACTTCCAGAAAACCTCTGCCTTTAAGATACTCACGAACGCTTGATATAATAGCGCTTCGCTTCTTGAATAATTCCATCACCTCAGGATTGGCCCACAGGTCTACATATCTCTGCCGGTAACGCAAATCGACATCCGCAAGGCTGTGAAACTTCTCCGGCGGCTGATTCAAACTCTTGCTCAACACCGTAAGGCCGCCTTCAGATGCCCACACCGTAATCTCGCCCGTCTGCGTCCTGCCCAATTTCCCTGCAGCACCGATTATGTCCCCAACCTCAAGCAGTTTGGCAAGCTGCCACTGCTGACCCAATAAATTTTTACTCAGGCCGATTTGAATCGTCCCGCTCCAGTCGCGCAGCGTTATGAAAATCAGCTTCCCAATATCCCTCAGCAGCACAATCCTGCCCGCACATTTCGCCTGCTGACTTTCATCGCCATCCACATACCTGCGTTTTATTTCCGCAGCCGGCTCACCGCCGTCATATCTGCCCCCATAAGGGTCTATACCCATCTCTACTATGCGGGATAATTTCTCCCGCCTTTGCTGTTCAAATTTGTTTGTTTCGCCTGCGTTCGCCAAATTCGTTCCTCTGGTCCTTTAATTTGCACCTGCGGTTAGCTGCTGCGAACCAGATTGAGCAAGTTTGCTCCTGACAATCAAAATGCCAACTGCCAGTTGAGGGTCTGCTGCAAGGGTCTCTTCGAGCGGATGTTTCTTCAATGACGCACCGCCGCCGTTATGACCGGCTTTAACCAGCACATCATTGTCCCTTTGCACATCAATCATTTGCTTAATCTCATCCGACCTCAATTTAACTTCGACATTCGGCCCGACGCCCCAGTCCTTTCTGTTGCGTTTTTTCATCTCATCCTGACTTTCGACCCTCTGGCCCGACGGCAGATAATAGTACGCCATCGTATATTTCAACTGCGCCCCCCCGCCTGGATGCTGCGTTATCGACTGCACACTGCCCTTGCCGTGGGTTCTTTCGCCCACCAGAATCGCCCGCTTATGCTGCGGGTCTGCCAGCGAACCGGCCACTATCTCGGATGCACTTGCCGAACCGGCATTTATAAGCACAACAAGCGGATAATTCGGGTGTGTACCCTCTTTTTTCGCAGTCGAATACGTCCAGACGCCGAAACGGGGACGTGTGCTTACTATCAGCCCCTCGCTCACGAATTCGTCAACCACGTCAACGGCGCTGTTAAGAAGCCCGCCCGCATTGAACCGCAAATCCAGAACAAGCCCTTTCATACCCTCCGCTTCAAGCCCAACCAGCACTTTTTCCAAATCCGAAAAGGTCTTTTCGGAAAAATTAGTAATCCGGACATAGCCAATCTTGTTCTGCTCGTCAATCATATAAAGCCATTTGCCAGCCTCGGTTCTTTTCCAGCCGCGAATCGTATGAACGATTATCCTGTCTCTGGTTATGGTAATATCCCGGCTTTGCGGCTCGCCTGTTCTCTTTATGGTCAATGCCACTTTTGTGCCGGCAGGCCCGGTGATATGCTTGACCGCACAGGAAAGAGACATATCCTTCGTCGACAGCTTGTCTACCGCCTCTATAACATCTCCGGCATCAAGACCGGAATTATACGCAGGTGTATCAGGCAACAGGCTCGCCACCGTCAACCGACCTTTCTCTTTCGTAATTTCTATGCCGATGCCCGTAAACTCATTGGTCATCGTCTTCTCGAAATCCTCCACCTGCCGGGGCCAAATCATAACCGTATACGGGTCGAGCGCAGAAAATGCTGCCTCTGCAAACTGGGCAATCAAAATTTCCTGCGGCAACTGAATGGTCGATTCATTCAGGGTCATCACCTTCTCAAAAACTTCCGTAAACTTATCTTTATTTATACCTACCGGCGACTGGTTGATTTCGCCGGTAATCGACGCCAGCCCCGCCGACCACGCTGCCACCTCTTTGCTGCCGGGCGGCGGAATCTTCAAATTCTTAATCAGTCCCAGCTTCTTATCCGGCGAATTTGCGTCCCCTTTTTCACCGGAAGCGGATTTTAACCTCGACAAAACACCTATCACATCCGCCAGCAGCTCACATTGTTTTACAGCCTTGTTCGCCATCGGCCGATATTCAACAGGCCCGACATAATTGGAATTAAGAACATCAATTGCCCTAAAAAACAATTCCTTCCTGACACCCGCATAACGCTCCTTGCTGGTCTCGCAGGGACTATCCTGAAAAGAAGCCACAATATTGGCCCTGTCCCAAAGCTGCTCGCAATAATCCGAATTCGATTTGTTGTTCGGCTCAATAACCTGAATCCAGCTATAATAAACCGTATAAGCATCGAGCCAGCCGGCTTTCGCCTCAAACTCAGCGGCCATTGCCTTCGCATCCTCTGTGGTCTGCTTTACAAAAGGCTCAGCCAAAAGCTTGTCTTTTTTCCCCTCTTCCGCAAATTCCCACAACTTCACTATAATCGCAAGCCTTGCGGTAACATCGTTCACATCGTTCGAGTCGTCTATATTCAGCTTTTTGCTTTTTCCGGATTTTTCAGCCTCAAACTTTTTCAGCTCATCCATCTGCTCTTTGTATGCCTTCTCACGCACCGACTGACGTTTTACGCTTATATCTTTATAATCACCGATAATTTTTTCCAGAGCCGGCATACGGGCATCAACCAGCTCTTTTTTGGACCGCTTTACCAGCTCATCAGCAGCATCGAACTTGCCCTGGTAGATTAACTCGTATGCCTTTTCAACAACATCCGCCTTCTCCAAATTGGAACTCGGCTGTCTGCTCACCAATCCAACATTGGCATCATTCGGCCCTGTTTTTGCAGCGAGAGCGATTCCCGCAAATAAAAAAACACCCCCCACCACTCCAACAATCATTCTAAATTTCAGGTATCGCATATTAACTTCGATTTGTGCCTTTGTTATTTTTCAGCCAATTCTTAATCCTAAATTCTACACTCTACCCCCTCTATACACTCCGCAGCCTTGCCTGCACATCCCAGAACATTCAGCTTGTGCCTGACCATATTTTTAATGGCCTCTCTGGCAGGCCCAAGATATTTACGGGGGTCAAATTCTCCGGGCTTCTCCGCAAAAACCTGTCTTATCTTCGCCGTAAGCGCCATTCGTAAATCCGTATCTATATTTACCTTGCACACCGCCATTTTCGCCGCCTTGCTGATAGCCTCTTCCGGCACACCCATTGCATGCGGCATATTACCGCCATATTTGTTTATCAAATCCACAAACTCCTTCAGCACGCTGCTTGAGCCGTGCATAACCAGCGGGAATCCCGGCAGCTTCTTTTCTATCTTTTCTATTACATCAAAAGCAATCTTTGGTTCGGTCTTAAATTTGTATGCACCGTGGCTTGTGCCGCAGGCGACCGCCAGCGAATCACAGCCGGTCTTCTCAACAAACTCCACCGCCTGCACCGGGTCGGTGAGATGTTTGCCTATATCATCGTGGCTGACACCGACCACATCTTCCTCGATACCGCCCAACTGCCCTATCTCCGCCTCAACCACAACACCGTTGGTGTGAGCATATTCAACTACCTTTTTGGTAATTCTCACATTCTCCTCGAATGGCTTGCTCGACGCATCTATCATCACCGATGTAAAACCGTCGTCAACACACTGCTTGCATATCTCGAACGTATCGCCGTGGTCCAAGTGCATTGCAATAGGAATATCCGGGCTCTCAGCAACAGCCACATCGATAATCGCCTTCAGATAACTCATACTCGCATATTCTCGTGCGCCTCTGGATATTTGCAGGATTACCGGCGCTTTCGCCTCAGCTATCGCGCTCATAATCCCCTGCGTGATTTCCATATTGTTCACGTTAAACGCGCCGATTGCGTAGCCGTTTTTGTATGCCATTTCAAACATCTTTTTAGTAGTTACCAACGCCATAAAAGTCTCCTTGAACTGCTTTCCTTATTACAACCTATACAACTATCAATCTCAATACCCTCCCGGACTGCTCACCCCCAAATACCTTCTCGGCCCAATCGCCAGTTCCGGCACGCCCTGCGGCCAAATCCCGAAAACTATCGCCTGCTGCGCCAATGACTCATCGGCCCTATATGTAAGGCTGCAATACATCCGGTGATACCGCCTGATAAGCGTTATCTCGCTTTGTATATTCGCCTCATAGTCAAAATCATACTGCTGCGAGAAAACCAGCGTATACCGCGGGTCAATCTCATAAGTGAGTGCAAAAATAACCGGGTTCGAGCCTTTTTCGTTCAGCACCTCGACCCGTCTCAAATACCTGCTGCCTATATAATAACTCAGGTTCGGCCAGCAAAGACGCGAAATGCCGACATTGAACTGCTGCACCACCGAACTCTGCAAATCAAAATTCATATCGCTCAATACCGCCATCGTGTCACTCGCACGCCATACGTAATCGGCGCCGAAATAATTGCGTCTCGGCCCAAACATCTCAAATCTGTGAAGGCTGGGCTGGAGGTCGCCGTTAAAAATCTGAGGCGCTGAAAATACCCTCAGCGGCACAAGCGACTGGTTCCAGATAAACCTGTCCGGTCCCGACGTCTCCGCTTCCTCAGAATGATTTACAAACGTAAAATCAGTATCCAGCCTCATCCAGTCGACCGTTCGCTGATTGTCTCCGCTACCGCGCTTAGTCTGCAACAGTTGCGAAACACCCACATTCAGCGTGTCCTTTTGCTCAACGACCTTATCGGTTTCACCGTACAGGACAGCCGTTAAACTCGGCTCTATGATATGCCGCAACTGATTCAGGTCCCAAAGCCGCGATTTCACATCCGGGTACACCTTCCAGTATCGCGATGATGTCCGAACGCCGACCTCGCCAATTCCGACCGTCTCTTTGCCGAACTCGCCCGAATTACTTCCATTCACAAGCGTCCGTGTGAAACCGCTGCGGTCATCGTAACCGAAAGTCCCCGCTACGAACGGTACCACCTTAAACGGGTCTACACGCAACGGCATATCAAGCTCCGTCCTGTGCGATGCAAACGTAAATTCTTCCTGACTTATATCTGTCGTATGCTTATCGCCTATCTTTTGCCGCCATCTGCCTATGCTGCTGTCACTATATAAGGTAAACTTGTTGTCAAAAAGCGATTGTCCCGTCAGGTGATACTCGGCGCTCGGCATTTCCTCCAGCTCGTCTTGAAAATCATTTATCCTGCCCTTGCCAAGCAGAGACACTGCCCAGTTGTCCTGCGACTTTTTAAGATGCACGTATGTCTCATGTAAACCGATATTATATTCATTACGATAAAAACCTTCCAAAAAGTGTTCATCCGATTGATAATCAATCCCAGTCGTGAGCTGCCAGTTATATGGCAGATATTGCCTATGCTCCCACATAAAACGCCCCCTAAGCTCATTCGGAGGCTTAACGTCTTGACGGCTTTCCATCCTGCCGAGTCTGTCCTCGCCGGAATCATTTATCAAATATCCCAGCGTCCTGCCGTAATAATCTTCCCCTTCATACTTAATCTCGGCGCCGGCCCCTGCTCCCCGCTTGCTGAAATAATCCAAAGCCAGCGTGCTTTTAACTCCTTCCGGCTCCCGCAGTCCCAGCAGCCGGTACAAATACCATCGCGTCTCCAGCGACGTCCCCCAGGTATTGTCGCTGCCGATATGAACGCTTTTGATGGGAACGTCGGACCTTTGCAGATTGCTCCGCATAAAAGGCCAGCGGAAAATCGTCGTCTCGCCCATTTTCAGCCGCATATCCCGTAAACTGGCGTCATAACTGCTGTCGGAAACTTTTCCTTCCCGCTGGTCGCTCGGCGTCGTGTCACCGATAACCGCCTCCGCGGCAGTAGCGGAAATCTGGGGCCTGTAAAATTCGCTGCTGGTCATCACTACATTCTCAGCGCTAAATTCATTCTCAGCCCTTTGCCGAAGTTTCGCCGCCCTGACATAAATCGGTATCCCCCGCTGCACATCGAAACTTCTCATCTCCGCATTTATCACGATGGCCTTTTTCAGTTGAAAGTCGTAATAAATCTCATCCGCCCGAATCGTCCGCGGCCCTTCGGTCATCACAACATCGCCGCAGACATAAATCGCCCTTATCGCACCCTTTGCCAGAACATTTTCCTCGCCGGTCTGCTCTTTGCCCACCTTAAGCTCTTTGCCGAAGTAAAACACAACAGCATTATCCGCCTGTATCTCCAGCAATCCGCCTTTCTCATCGAGTTTCTGCCACAGGTAAAATCTGCCTGTCACTGTCGCAACATCCGTCTGGTCCGCTGCCTTGGCTGATTCTATCTTCGGTGCAGCCTCTCCGACCGGCGCTATATTCACAGGATATATAAATTCCGGTTTTTTCTTCTTCGGCTTGACAACCACCTTCTCTCCCTTTTTCACCACCTCGCCCATTTCCGGTTTTGCAGCAACCGCTTTTTCTGCCGGCAATTCCGGCACCAGCGATTGCGGCTGAACCACAAACACAGGCCCCTGCGGCACAACCGATGCTGCCGCCCTTTTATAAAGTTCCAGTCCTGAAGGGTCGGCGATTTTCCGCTCATCCGCGGTCAGGAAAATCTCGCCGCTGACACTGAAACTAACAAATATCGCCTCACCTTCCTTAAGTCCTGCCGGCCTGACCGCTGTTACATTCAAATCGGTCGTCCTGGCGCCTTTCAATTTTTTTGTCGATATATGGCCTTCCATATACGCCTTTGCGTTATACCCTATGCTGACCTTGCCTCGGTATTCGGTCGTCACAGCCTCCAGCCACACCACTGCATTGTCGCTGCAAAACTCGTTGGCCCCTATCGACATCGAGAACTTGTTCTGGAACACAAGCGCCTGCCTGCCGTCCTCCATCCGATAGCTGACCAATTCCCGCCCCGACAAATATAAATCCTGACCCGTAAAAACCTCAGCCTTTTGGCCGTCAACAGCCAAAATGATTGTTGCCGGCTGCAACATCCATGCAACCAAGGCAACTGAAATAAACGCTCTTTTCCGCATATCCGGCTTCCTGTCCGTAGATACTTGCCGGAAATTATATCTGTTTACCGCTGTAATGCCAGCAAAAATAAAGGAAAAAGGTAAAACTAAATGGTAAAAAAAGCTTGCCTTTTTATCCCTTAATTTTTACCCTCATTGTTATGGTTGCGAAAAATTACTCAAAACACCAGATTGACATAATCACCGGATACTACAACAACCTCGATTCCATAATGCTTCAGAAAATAAGTGAGCTGGTAACCGAGCTATACCTCACCGGCTCACCTGCCAAAAAAGACCAACTTTGGGAAAGAGTCCACAAGGCTATGCTCAAACTGAAGATTCAGCCGCAGATTATCAGCCACATTATGCAGAAAAAAAACGTAGAGATACTGGCCAAAAACCTCCAGGACTGGCTGGCAAATAAAAAAGGCAACCAAAATACAAAATAGTCCAATACGAGAGACGAAAAAATGTCTGAAGAATATTCCGCTGCAATAAAGGTCTACACAACCGAAAACCTCGGCAAATTAAGCATCCTCGATATGCTTCGCTACTTCGAGGAAAAAGGCGTGATGCGTGTGTCCGACCTGCACATTAAGGTCGGCGCACCGCCCGTATACCGCATCGACGGCGACCTGGTAAAACTAAAAGGCGCGAGGGTGGCCCCCGACATAGCAAAAAAACTTATCTACCCGCTTTTGAGCGATGAAAATCTCCAAAAACTTCAGACCCAGCACAATGTGGACTGCTCTTATCAAATCGGCGCACTGCAGTTCCGCATAAATGTCTTCAAAGAAAATGACGGCATCTGCGCCGCAATTCGCGCACTGTCTATGAATATCCCCAAAGTCGAAGACATCGGCTTTCCTAACGACGTCTGGAAAGACATCATAAACCTCAAGCAGGGTCTGGTCCTCGTAACCGGTATCACAGGCGCCGGAAAATCCACTACCATCGCCTCTCTCATCGACCGCATCAGCGAAACAAGGGCCTGTCGAATAATCACCATCGAAGACCCAATCGAATACATATACCAGCAGAAATATTCCATAATCTCCCAGCGGGAGATAGGTAAAGATGTCGAATCTTTCGTAAACGGCCTACGCTCTATGATGCGGCAGGACCCCGACATAATCTTCGTTGGCGAAATGAGAGACCCAGAAACAATATCTATGACCCTTATGGCCGCCGAAACAGGCCATCTGGTCTTTTCAACGCTTCATACAAGGGACGTAACAGGTTCAATAACCCGAATACTCGATTATTTCCCTTCAGGCAGACAAGGCGAGGTCCGAAATCAGCTTTCGCTCGGTCTGGCTTATGTCGTCAGCCAGAAACTTGTCCCCAAAAAAGACGAAACAGGCAGAATCGTGGCAATGGAAATCCTCAACAGCACAAATTACGCCTGTGCCAACCTCATACGAACAGGCAAGGTCGAGCAGTTATATTCGCAACTACAAACAAAAACCAGGAGCGGCCCGGATGAAAAAATGATGACTATGGAAAGACATCTTGCTATGCTGGTAAAAGAGGACAAAATTGACCTTCAGGAAGCCCAAAAATGGGCCAACGACATCAAGTGCTTCGTCGACGCCCTAAAACAGGACTAACCCCCCTGCCTGAAACTATGCGGTAAATTTTTTCAAGAGCCGCTGCACTAATTCCATCGGAAACCCCATCGCATTTGTCAAACTGCCCTCTATTTTTTCAACAAACTTCTCGCCGGTCTCCTGTATGGCGTAAGCGCCGGCCTTATCCTGCCAGGAGCCGCCCTTTATATGTTCTTTTATTTGTCGCTCGGTCATCTTTTTAGGATAAACCGTCGTAGTGTCACTTTCAACAATCTCAGTATTGTCACTCAATCTGACAATCGCAATACCGGTTATCACTTTATGAGGCGCACTAAATAGTTTCCTTGTAATTGCCTCTGCATCCTTTGCACCGGCGGGCTTGCCGATTATCTGTCCCTTAAAATCCACCACGGTATCTGCCCCTATTACCAGCGAATTCGGGAATCTGCCTGCCACGTCTCTTGCTTTCGCCAAAGCCAGCTTTTCTGCATATTCCTGCGTGCTGACCCCCTCAGCCGAAAATGCCAATTCGTCAATGCTGGATGCAACAACCTTAAACTTATACCCCGCCTTGGCCAATAACTGCCTGCGTCTCGGTGAAGCAGAAGCAAGAATAATCGAAGTCGCCATTTTTATTTTCTATACGCTAAACGCCCGTCCTGAGCCTTGTCGAAGGGCTATCCGCTATCTTTTAATCTTACGTGGTAAACTATCTTCCTGCAAAAGGCCGTATATTCCTGCTCTATCTGGTCGAAATTATCGCTGACATACAGCTTGAACAATTCCGTCCCAACCGTCCGGTTCCACCCTATGGTCAGCGGAATATTCCTGTTCATTGCGATTCTTTTATTTGTTTCGCTGATTGGCCAATTTCCCTCCAGGCCGCCGAGCAGCAATCGGTGATAGTTGCTCAGCCGTTTGCCGTAATCTTCCTCCCGCAGAAACCGCACCATAGCATAAGACTGGCCGTAAAAAGCCGTCACGGTATCGTCACTGGCCATAATTGCCTCTCCGGGATTTATGGAAATCAATTCTTTTACCGGTATCATCCTGTTATTCAGCAGCGTTTTTCTTAATGAACCCAATCGGCTCATATTTTTGTCCGGCTCAAAATAAAACAGGCCTCTCTCGTATCTGCTTGCCTCAAACAGCATCGCAACCCCCTCATCAAGCCAGCTCGGCAGGCGAAACCTGAAGTGTCTGCTGTTGAACTGGTGCCATCCCTCGTGGCCCAGCACCGAAAAAGTCCGCTCCCTGCCTATGTTATATGCCACGCAGGCGCCGTTGAGGTAATAAGCGCCGACTTTTATCTTTAGATACAGCGGGGCCTGCAAACCTACAAAACCCTTCGTGAAATCATCCCATTGCTGACGGTCGGCAAAAACATAAACAGTGAATTTAGTAGTAGTTTCAATAGACTCCGGCAACTGGTCCTGATAGCCGTTATAGGCGGATTCCAAAAACCCCGGGACCTGCGAAAGCATCAGCGGCTCCAGCAGCGTTGTATAAACCTCATAATGCTCGGTAGTAATGACAAGGCCATCCCCATACTGGTTTTGCCAGACCTCAACGGATTTTAACGTCGGCAGGTTCTGCTTTCGCAGATATTCAATCATACCGGCACAGGTGTTGATTTTAGGGGTATTGCTGTCCTGTATCGTAATTTTGGCGGTATCGGAACATCCCGCCGCAAAAATAATCAATACCGATAATATTGATGTGAGAATTCGTATCACAGTTATCTCAAATTTTCTTGAACGGCGCACCAAACACTTCCGCCGTAAACAAATAAACTTCTGTGTGGGGGTCTTTCCACGCATCGGCAGGAAGACCTGCCTTGTGCGAGCAACAGTATGAAAGAAACTCCTCTTTGCTCCAGCCGGTCTCGGTAGCGACCTGCGGCAGGAAACAACCTGAAGCATATCCCTTTCTTATGTAGATACCATCAATTCCCAGCCGTAAATCCAGCGGCTTTTTAGTCCGCTGTAAAGGCGACAAGACCGATATTTCAACGTCCAGCTCGCCTAACTCATCCGGGGTTATCGGGTCATCAAGAAACCGCGGGTCGCCGGCAGCGGATGTTCTGGCCATCTCGACAATCAGCTCAATCAACGGCTCTTCAGAAATAAACTGGCCTATGCAGCCCCGCAATTGCTCGCCGTTCTTCAGCGTAACAAAGCAGCCGGATTGAACATTAAGCGCAGGGTCATCCGATTTCGGCTTCGGCAGCGGCTTACCGCTAATCACCGCCTCAACCGTCTCTTTCGCTATTTTAAGAAGCGTTTGTTTCTGTATCTCATTCATACCTTCAACTATCAGGCGGGTTTGCGTCTTTTTTCTCTCAAAACCTCAATAACCGCCGGCAGAATTGAGATTATGATAATCGCAAAAATAACAATCGTAAAATTCCGTTTGATAATCGGAATATTTCCGAAGAAGTATCCGCCAAAAACAAAGGCCGTTATCCAAAGCACGCCGCCAACCACATTATAAGAAAAAAACCGAAAATAACTCATCTTGCCCACGCCTGCTATAAACGGCGCAAACGTCCGCACTATCGGCACAAATCTTGCTATCACAATGGTCTTCGCCCCGTATTTCTCATAAAACCTGTGCGTGCGCTCGATGTGTTCTTTCTTTAAAAACCAGGCACCTTCTTTCTTTAATATCATTGCGCCGAAATATTTACCTATGGCATAGTTGGCGCTGTCCCCCAATACCGCCGCGGCAGAGAGAATAACAAACAGCCATAATACATCGATAGAACCCAAGGCAGCAAACGTCCCCAGCGCAAAAAGCAAAGAGTCGCCGGGCAGAAACGGCGTTACCACCAACCCTGTTTCAGCAAAAATAACAACGAAAAAAAGCAGGTAACACCAAACACCGTAACTTTCCAGAACATAACCAAGGTGCTTATCAAGATGAAGAACAAAATCAACACAATCACTAATCGATATCATACTTGCAAGCTTTCAAAAGGGTCTCAAGCACAGCCTTAAGTATTGACTATTACTTCCGTTCGGTAATAATCTTTTGATTATCAATTATCGACCATCAATTATCAATGAAATTTATGGTTTATAAAAAGCAGTTTAGAGTTATCGGCAAAGCCTTGCTGGTGCGGGCGCCGGCCAAATTAAATCTCGGTCTGTTAATAGCGGGCAAACGGCCGGACGGCTTTCACGAAATAGAAACCATAATGGCCAAAATCAACTGGTTCGATGAAATCCTCATCCAGCGAGGCATAAAACCCGGCATTGAACTGCTCTGCAAGGGCCCGCATTGGGCGCCGGCTGGGCAGGAAAATCTCGTTTATAAAGCCTGCAAATCGCTTCTCGATAGTTGCAACAAATCCGCCAACCTCAAAATCACCCTGACTAAAAATATTCCCGCAGGAACAGGCCTCGGCTCAGCAAGCAGTGATGCCGCGGCAACCCTTATAGGGGTCAATCGGCTGCTGCGACTGGCAGTCAGCCCCCAAAAACTTAAAAAAATAGCCGCTCAATTAGGCAGCGATGTTGCGTTCTTTTTAGATGGCCCGCTGGCACTTTGTACCGGAAAAGGTGAAAAAATCAGTAAATTACGCAAAAATTTCAGCTTCTCGGCTTTGGTCATACTGCCGGATATAAGTGTTTCTACTAAAAAGGTTTATGAAAATTACCGGCATAACCACGACCTTTATAAAAAGCTGCATACTCAAATAATCAGCTTTATTAAGAAAAACAGGGTTGATTTAACGGCAGAAATGTGCGTAAATATGTTGCAAGAAAGCAGCTTCGGTTTATGTAGAGAAATTGAAGAATTGAAAACAAAGATTGAATCAACAATTGGAAAGAGTTTGTGCTTGAGTGGCAGTGGTTCGGCTATGTTTTGTATCATCAAACGGGGGGATGAGCAAACAGCCATACAGTACCAGGCCAAAATAAGGAGAAATTTCGGCTGCAAAAGCGTTATCGTAAAAAACAACGAATGGTAAACTTTTAGTGAGGCAAAATATGGAAATCAGTGAAATCAGAGTCAAACTAATCAACAACAAAGACGACCGGTTAAAAGCATTCTGCTCAATGACAATGGACAACGAATTTGTGGTTCGCGATATCAAAGTCATTGAAGGCACAGCGGGATATTTCGTAGCTATGCCATCGCGAAAAATGAGCGACCATTGCGACAAATGCGGAGGCAAAAACCATCTCAGGGCCAAGTTCTGCAACAACTGCGGGGCACAACTATCTGAGAACAGGGCAAGAAAAGATATGAAGGGCAGAATGAAACTGCACGCCGACATCGCTCATCCCATTAATGCGGAATGCCGGCGAAAAATTCAGGAAAAGATAACAGCCGCCTTCACGGAAGAGCTGGAAAAATCAAAGCAGCCCGGCTACAAACCTCTGGATATGGACGAGCCGGAAGACGAAGATGTTCCGGAAGTAGTCTCGTAAAACGTTAAAAAGGCGTTAAAAATCTCGTTTCATACGTTGCAAAGGGGGTAATAAGAGTGGTGTTTTGCTCACTAACGGGCAGAGTGTTATTACAGTTATCCTTAATGATTGTGAAACCGAACTACTGCCCCGGAACCTTATCAGGCAATAAGGTCATCGAGAACTTTATCGAGAGCCATATCCAGCCGTTCGTTGAAGTCGTACTGGCCTTCGGTAAGCCTTCTACGAATATCCAAAACCTTCTCTTTGCGAACTTCCGGCAGAGAAGCAATTCTTTTTAACACCTGGCCAATGGGAGTGCTATTCAAATTTGCGAGGATTTGCTCCATAAGCAAGTCCTTATCTCGAATGAAGTTATCATCGGCGGAGTTATTTTTCCCATCGGGGCTGAAATTTGCCATCTTTACCACCTTGCTTAACAGGACAGAGGCGAAAATATCCATCTTTTCGTCCAAAAGCCAATAACCACTATATGTTGTATGTCCCCGATATCCGTTCCGAGGCACAAACCGTTCTAACACTACTGTTATCGACTACGCCGGTTAGAAAACTTTAGTAAAGTTTGGTTTTTATTTAAGTCTTTTTATAATAATAAGTTACGTAAATATAAATTTAAATTTGGGCGGGCTTGGTTAAAAAATAATTATTGAAAACGAGCTTTTTAATGCCGAAAAAGAGACGATTTGGGGAATATAGGTAATATACTATATATAGTGATAACAAGTTCTCAAAATATGACAGTTTTTAATATGGTTTTTGTTAAGATGGGTAAAATTTAACGATTGTAGGGGCAGGAAAAAGTGTGAAAAAGTGAGAAAAAATGCGAAATTTTGCGAAATTTTGCGAAAAAAAGTATGGTTTTTGCGAAATTTGCGCGCGTTTTTATAGCGGATAGCGGGTAGCCCCTCGACAAGGCTCGGGACGAGCGGATGGCGTATAGAAAAAATGAAAATTTTGGGATTTTTTCAAAAAGGGAGCGGCGTAAGTGATTGATTATCAGTTAGTTATGATTGATTCGTAGTGCGTTGTGCGGGGGCGTCGTGCGCAGCGAGGAGAGCGAATGGCGGATAGACAAGCGGCAACGTAAAATAAGGACTTACGGCAAATCATACCACTTAGTGGTATGGTTTTCGGCGGACTAACCGTGCTCGATACCCGATGCCGCCGGAGGCGGATAAAGCTTGATGCTCGTAGAAAAAAACAATTTAATCGCGGATTAGGATTAGCACAGATTATCGCAGATTCTTTTTGAAAAGCCGATAATTCTCCCTTATCTTTTGATGGTCGATGATAAACAACGGCGTCCCGTGCTTTTCCGCCAATTTAATAAGCTTTTCTGTCATTTGTTACATTTTCTCCACTAGTATTCCAAACTGTTCGGACTTATTTCTCCAACCAGTAGTTGGAGTTTCTCTCGCACCAATGGTGCGAGTTTCATATTGATGAGGTAAAGGCCCCTTCTAACTACAGATTTTGCAGGTAACATGGATTCACCATAAAGTTCCTTTAATGGTTACTGGCTTTTCCTCTCGATACCAGCGTGGAGTAAATCCTCCCTCCGGTATTTCAACAATACCATCGCCTTTGAATTTTTCACAAAAGTCTCTGTACCCCAGAATAAAAACATTTTGCCTCGTAATCCCATTCACGCAGAGGTCAATAGCAATACCGTTAGTGCTTAAGACATTTTTTTCTTTGAGAACTGCCAATTCAGACATATATGGTGCACATAACAATCGAAGCAAAACCGTTTCTTTTCCTTTTATCAAGACTGGCAAAAAATTTGATGAAAAGGTTTTTTCTGCGTCAAGCGGATGAAGACTTCCATAAGGCGATTCGCGATTGAGAACGGATTGAACATGCAAACTGATTCCGCTATTCTCACTATAAGTTAGCAAATGAATGGTAACATCGGAAAGAACTGCTTCTTGGCCCCCGCTGTTTGAAATGGCCAAATCTACGATGAGTGATGGATAACTATCATTTACTTGCGTTACTACTGGTGGCATAACAGTGAGTGAAAATGGTGAAATATCTGTTCGCCAGTATTGAAACAATGTTAGACCTAATGCTATGATTGCAACGATAAGTGCTAACCAATCAACCATTGTGGCACTTCTTAAACGATTGCTCATAACATTTTCTATCTTTTCTATTAAACAGGGACATTGGAACCATCGAAAAAGTCCATGCTATTAAACTATTTTAATCCCGACATATTCTATTTTCCCGTCAATAATTGATGCAGAACCGTTTGGAGTTTGGAGCAGATTTCGACGGCTTCGGCGGCCTCGTCTTTATCGGCGGATTCGCCGGGATAGCGAAAATCAACTGATGCCCGTGTAAGATACCGCAAATCTTCATGACGAGGCGACCACTTTTTACAGGCCGGCGACAGCAGGAGATTTAACTGAAATAAATCGTGGGTCTTCGGCGGCGTTATGCCGTTCTTTATAAGCAGCGCCTTCATAAGTTTCTCAATGCACTGCTGAGAATGAAAGCATACAGCGTCAAAATTAGCATTTTCGTCCGCTGATAACTCACGGCAGGCGGTGGCATAATCGGCATCCGCTTTGCGTATCCATTCATCAATTAGTTCGCTCATACAAAGTCCTTCCGTGGTCGATAGCCTCTTTTATCAAAGGGTCACCGTGACGATAGCGCCATCGAGTATCATCAGGCCGTCTTGCCAGAATGTCGGCGCTGAACATCGGGTTGACCGTATTAACTATCTCCAGTGATTTGCGGAAATTTTTGCCTTCAAACGGCAAAACGACAAGCAAATCCACATCGGAATCGGGGCCGGCTGTCCCTGCTGCATAAGAGCCGAATAAAATTATCCGCTCAGGATTAAACTGCTTTACGATGCTGTCAGCCAACGCCTGAATGTCTTTGAAATCCACCATTTTATCTCCCAGATAATATCGTGATTATAAGGCAAATTACCAACCTCGACAAGAGGATTCCATATATCTTTAATCTTAACTCACCGGCAATGAAACATTAACATTTTTCAAACTCACGGCTGTTTTTTGCTGCTATCCTGTTCTTTTCCTGCGTCGTTTTTCTCGCGTTGGCCAGCGACTATCGGTTTGCCGGCGCCGGCAAAATGATAATGCAGGTTTCTATCCATAAATATATCCCTCAGTTCTGGATTCCCGCTTCCGCGGGAATGACAGAAGACAATGGGCAGTTTTGCTATACACTTTTAGTTCACAGTTTCTTTATAAAGCCTTTCAGTTTTTCGACCTCTTTATTATTTTCCAAATAGGATTTTATCAGCTTTTCGTGCAGTTCCCGGCCCCTGTCATACAATCTTTTTTGCTTTTTCGGCTGCGTGGTCTGCAGCACATAAGAAACCATCATCGGAAACGCCACCGTTACATCGAGATAGGCTGTTACAGTTTCTTCTAATTTTGTCGGGTCGATTTTGCCCCAGCTTGCCGCCTCGCTTGGCGGAGCGCCTGATAATCCTCCCGTGTCCGGCCTGGCATCCGTTATGTTGATGTCATAATCCTGCCCCACCTCCGGTATCATCAGGACTTCCTGGATTTGCGGCTCGGTCTGGAGCATAAAGTTTTTGGGGCTTCCGCCGCCAATCAGGATGACGCCGGTCTTGCCGTTTTCGTATCGCTTTGCGTTCAGTATTATGGCCGTCGAATCATTAACGTCGATGCTCGGGTTTATTTTGAGTTTAAATTTGTCTAACAGCCCTGACGCTTCGGCCAGAAGTTCCAGGCCGGCCACATTCATCCCTATTGTCGAATCTCCCGGCGATGATGTAAAAACAGGGATGCCATTTCTGTAGGCCGCCGCCAGAATACTCACCTCGCCAAGCTTATTTTTCTCCTCGCATTCGTTAAGGATTTTGCCGAGATGATGATAAAATTCCCGCGTCCCCATCTCTTTCTGGAACTGGGGCATTGTGAGTATCTCCCGCAGTCTCCTGTCAGTCTCCATCAGGACGTCTTCATAATCAAAAAGTATGTCATAGATTCTCGTTATGCCTTTTGCGCGCAAATCCGCATCATCGACGGTATGGCTTCCCCTGTGCATAGGCAGGTTGAACGCAAAATGTATATCGTGATACATATTTGCGCCGGTTGCGGTCATCCAGTCGACAAAGCCGTGATTCATCAGGGGGATTATTGTGGAAGGCCCCAGTCCCGCCGGCGTCAATGCACCGGCCAGGCTCAATCCCACCGTAACATCTTCCTTCGAGTACCTGTCTTTCAGTAAATGACAGGCTGCCCGCAATCTGCCGCCGTTATAGGCATCCATATTATCTATAAGTTTTACTATATCTGTCTTTTCGCTAATCGGCTGGGGCAGAATCCTTTTGCCGGCCAGATATTTTGCCTTGCCCGGACAATGTTGTTTATCGTTTTTCATTTTTTCCTTTCCATTCAAAGATTTAATCCTTTTTAAACTTTGCCCAAAAGTCTATCAAAAAACGCCGGCAAATAGAAAGCCAAAATTAACAAAAAAACAACCTTTGAAAATATATTCTTGGCCGTTGCAACTTTTAAAATACTTTGATATTATGGCAAAGTCGAATGACGGAAAAGAGTTCCGAAAGTTTCACACAGGAATTTTTAGTTAAGGAGTAACTTATGAAAGGGGATTCAAAGATAATCGATTGTTTGAACGGCTTATTAGCTGATGAGCTGGCGGCTGTCAACCAGTATATGGTCGAGGCCGAGATGTGCGAGAACTGGGGGCTGAATAAGTTCGCCGAGATGGAGCAGAAGCGTGCCGTCACAGAGATGAAACACGCCGAGACCCTCATAGCCCGAATCCTGTTCCTCGAAGGCAAGCCCATTGTCAACAAACTCAGCGAGATTCATATCGGCCAGGAAGTTCCTGAACAGCTCAAGAACGACCTCGCCGCTGAAATGAGGGCCGTCCGCGGCTACAATGCCGGCATCAAGCTCTGCACGGAACTTGCCGACAACGCCACGAAAGAGATACTGGATGGCATACTGAAGGATGAGGACGCCCATGTAGACCAGATTGAGGAGCAGCAGGACCGCATCGCAAAGATGGGCCTGCAAGTCTACCTCGGAACACAGGTCTAATAAAACTTCGACCAGGCGCAGCACCGCCGAAAAATGGGGGTCTGAATGGGCGATGCAGTAGAAACAAAAACGTGGCGGCCATTCAGGCCGCCACGCTTAAAAAACATCAGAAACATCGCAACTAAATTTTACAGGTCATTGGGGTCGATTTCCCGGATGCTGAACTTCTTGTACCGCATCTCGGTCACATCGTCGGACCGGACATAGATGACCGGGTGCGAGCCGGTCACCACCTCACCTGAACGGTCATACCAAGTTTATTGAAGCCGGTGTTGCTTTCCCATACGGTGTTGCCGTTGAGCAAGGAAGCCAATCGGATGCTGAACTCCGGCCGCCCATACAATGGCGACTCAGGATCGGGGAAGTAGAGCAGTACATCGTAAGTTCCCAGCGTCATATTCGATGGAATCGTCGCACTCAGGTTAAGCGTCCTGCTTGTCTGTCCGAGCCAGTATCGCGGATCGGCGCCCGACTGGCCGTTCATATATAAGTAGGTCGCGTCCCCGCCGCCCGTAGGCCGCAGCACGATGTAGAATGAGCGTTCATTGTACGGCGCAGCGTAGCCGTCATTCGTGATTTTCAACTGCACGTTCATCGTGTCGCCCAGCCATACGTCCTCCGGAACCGTCGCTTCGGTCAGACGGAAGCGGTAGCCTAAATAGCGGGTCAGGTCATCAAAATAACCTTGATTTTTCCAATATGTGTAGTGCTCAGCATTTTCATCGGGGTTGGCATTGCGCATAAGGGCGCTCCAATGAAACTGTTTCAGCGATGGCCGAGGGTCGGCCCGCAGAGCATAGCTATCCGGCTCGTTGGAAGATGGCTCACCGGCGTACACTGTCCAGTTGGAATCCTCTTTTGCATACGCCACTGAGTTTTCGTAGGGGGGGCACTCCCCACAGCCAGGCTCTATCCATTGTTCCAGGTCCATCACTCCGTCGTTGTGATAACCGATACGGGATTGTGTGCTTTGATTGTAAGCCGTCGATTCAGTCACCGGATTGGACCAAATCTTCTCTTTGTACCAGTACAGACGCCGCATCTGCACCATCCGCTGCGGAGGTACTGCTGTCAGCATTTTGTTACGCAATGTGACGCCGTCTGTCAGCATTTCCAATGTCCAGTTGTCTACATAAGTATTTTCGGTTCCAGGATAGCTTAGGTACGAATCATGCCATTCGCCCCACCAGCCCACCAGGCCCATCTCGATGAAGGCAATCGCGTCCATATAATCCTCGAAGATAGGCTCAAGCTGGTCAATGTGACCCTGCACGCGACTCAACGGCGCATCGTTCTTGTTATAACCCAGAACGTACACATATACGAAACGCGGAATCATCTTGACGCCGGCGTCACGACAAGCCTGCAGGTCCGCACGGATGTTATCCAGATATGTGTCCGATATTGGACTGCTGAGAAAATCGCGGAGCTGGTAATACTTGCGCACCAACGTGATTTTGTCTGCGCCATTGCGCAAGTTCTGAAGTTCGCTGACCGTCAGGACCGGCGCCGTCTGGTCTTCATATGTCGCCGGATATGACCATACCCATCCTCGCTCCGTGTTGGCAAAAAGCGATGTGTCATTAGTGTATGTTGTCGTCACCAGATTCGGCTCAGAAGTGATAATATTGATGTAATTTGTTCGTGTCGATGTATTGCTGCCGCCGGGACCGGTAACTGTCAGGCTGACTGTATAATCCCCCTTGACATTATAAGAATGACTCGGGTTTTGTGCCGTGCTTGCCCCGCTGTCGCCGAACGTCCAGCTCCAGCCGGTAATCTCCCCTGTCGATGCATCTGTGAAATTCACATCCAGCGGAGGGTCGCCGCTCGTCGGCAAAGCGGTGAATGCAGCAGTAGGAACGACCGCCATCCTGAGTTGGTTCACGTTGCTGCCTGCCCCCAGCCAAATCATTACCGCCGATTCGGCGGTTACAGCATTGACGGTATTACTGATGAGCCCGCTGTTGGTCGTGTTGAAGACCGTCCAGGGGGCCGCACCGGCAAATTTGCTCAATCCCGAACCGTTAGAGCCTGCCCACACAACGCCTCCCGCATCGACAGCAATCGACTGCGTATCATTTTTGGCAAGGCCGTCGCTCGTTGTGTATGTTACCCAGCTTGTGCCGATAAGCCTGTTGACACCGCTCAGTGTCGCAACCCATTTGTCGCCGTTCGGTGCAACAGTCACAGCCCTTGTATCAAGAGAAGCCAGCGGCGGCTTGCCATAAGTTGTCCAGGTCGTGTTATCATACTTCGATACGCCGCCTCCGGTCGCAATCCACTTGTTATTGGATGAATCAACCGCAATGCCTCTGACGCCGTTGCCTGCAAGGCCGCTGTTGGCCGTAGTGTATTTCGTCCAGCTTGAGCCGTTAAATTTGCAAATTCCTGAGGCATACGTGCCGACCCATACATCGCCGCTGTTGTCAACCGCGATGCATCTGGTGTTATTGTTGGCCAGGGCGCTGTTGCCGGATGTGTATTTTGTCCAGCTTGTGCCGGTATACTTATTGACGCCGCCGGTCGTGGCGACCCACTTGTTGCCTGAGCTGTCAAACGCAGTCGCATAAACAGTATTATTTGCCAGCCCGCTGTTGCCGGTCGTGAATCTTATCCAGGTTGTGCCGTCATACTTGGCCAGTCCTCCGCCGTTGGTGGCAAACCATCTCACGCCGCCGGTCTCAACCGCCGCTCCGTTTACGACGTTGTTGATGGCGCCGCCTGTATTGGAATTATTATAAGTTGTCCACAAATCCTCGTATTGAGGCAAAGTGACTGTGATGTAGTTCGTTTTGGTTTCTATGTCGCTGCCGTTCGGACCGTTGACCGTCAGAGAGACCGTGTAGCTGCCTTGCGCCTGATAAATATGAAGTGGGTTTCGTACGCTGGCTGTCCCGCTGTCGCCGAAACTCCAGCTCCAGCTTGTTATGTTGCCGGCCGACTGGTCGGTAAAGCTCACCGGCAGTGAATAACCGCCGCTGGTCGGCGAGCCATAAAAATTCGCAACAGTCGCAAGAGGATCGTTCACTAGTATGTAATTCGTATTGGTCTTTATATCGCTGCCGACAGGACCCATAATCGTCAAACTGACTGTATATGTCCCGACAGATGTATATTGATGAGACGGACTTTGCTGTGTGCTTGTCCCGCTGTCACCGAACGTCCAGCTCCACGCCGTTATGCTGCCTGTCGACGTATCGGTGAAATTCACCATCAGCGGCGATGTTCCGCTCGTCGGCAAACCGTGGAAATTCGCAACCGGCGCCGCTACATCAGAAACCGTAATATAATTGGTCTTGGTCTCCGTATCTGTCCCCCCCGCCGCCGTAACCGTCAGACTCACCGTATACGTGCCTGCATTTTGATACTGATGACTCGGATTCTGCGCCGTGCTTGTCCCGCTGTCGCCGAACGTCCAACTCCAGCTTGTAGGAGTGTTGGTAGATGTATCGGTGAAATTCACCGTCAGAGGCGTATTGCCGCTTGTGGGCGAACCGCTAAAGTCCGCAACGGGCGGATTTACCGCTACTATCTCAAGCTTGCTAACACCGCCGCCGCCGGTCGCAAACCAGACCACGGTAGTGCCTTCAGTATCTATACCATTGACATTGTTGTTGGCCAGCCCGTCAGTGGTAGTATATACAGTCCACGGTGTTGAGCCTGTGAACTTGCTGACTCCGCTGCCGGTATGGCCTGCCCAGACCGTCCCATCCGAAGCAACATCAATAGCTGATGTATCATTCTCTCCAAGACCCTGCGCGGTCGTATAGGTCGTCCAGCTTGAGCCGTTAAACTTATTCACTCCGCCGGCTGTCCCAAACCATAGGTCGCCATTTGGAGCTATGGCAGCGCCTTTGACACTATTGTTGGCCAAACCGCTGTTGGCCGTGGTGTATTTCGCCCAGGTCGTGCCGTCATACTTGCTCACTCCCGTAAGTGTCGCAAACCATTTGTTTCCTGAACCATCGACAACTGCATCCAGCACTCTGTTGTTGGCCAAACCGCTGTTGGCCGATGTATAAGTCGTCCAGGTCGTGCCGTCATATTTGCTGACACCGTTGGCATAAGTGCCAATCCAAATTGTTGTGCCTTGTGTGGCTACTGTCAGGCAGTTGTTTCCTGCCAGGCCGCTGTTACCCGTGGTGTACTTGGTCCAGCTTGTGCCGGTATACTTGCTCAGGCCTGTGCCGGTCGCTACCCATTTGTTGCCTGAAGAATCAGAATCGACGTGATTAACTGTGTTGCCTGCCAGCCCAGCGGCAGTACCATACTTTATCCAGGTTGTTCCATCATATTTGGCCAGTCCCCCGCCGTTGGTGCCGAACCATTTGACACTGCCTGAATCGACTGCTGAACTGTTAACAGTGTTGTTGCCGACAGCGCCTCCTGTGTTATTGTTGTTGTATGTCGTCCAAGTGTCGCCATACACCCCCGATACGCCGGCCATTACAATAGCCAGCACTACTGTGATTGATAAATACCTTCCTCGCTTCATTGTCTTTCCCTTTCAATCTATGTTTCTGTTGCTAATAGTATTTTAAAAGGCAAACCGCCTCACAAACGCAGTAATAGGATGATACCCGCCCCGCCGACACAATCAGACTCAAGCTTTTTGGAGATTTGTGCATTCTCCTCCGTCACTCCGCAGGCAGCTTTATGCAGGCAACCTTATGTTTGACAATAATATGATGGCCGAAAATAACCTATATTATGCAGTTTACCCCCCCCCCCAGAATAAAGTCAAGCAAATTGCGTAAAATTTCTGTTGTTTTTTGCACTTTTTTGCCGATTGCCTATTCTAGGTGCACAGGATGCTACTGTAAGCATTCTACAGAATTTTATAAACAGGTTTAACTACATTTTCACCCCAAAAGTAAATGGGCGATACAGGATTCGAACCTGTGACCCGCTGATTAAGAGTCAGCTGCTCTACCAGCTGAGCTAATCGCCCTTTAATTGCCGGTCGCTAAAAACTGGGCCCGCAAGGATTTGAACCTTGGACCGACGGATTATGAGTCCGCTGCTCTACCAGACTGAGCTACGAGCCCGAACAAGATTTTCGATTGACGATTTCCGATTGTCGATTTCAAATCGAAAATCGACATTCGACAATCGACAATTAAATTGGGCTTATTAGTTTACCTTTGTTCCTTAAAAAGAGCAACAAAAAACCCCGCCGCTTTATGCTCTACAAATCCTCATCCAGCAAATGGCCGAGACGGTATTTTTTCGCCCGCAGATAATCGATATTGTGTTTGCCGGCCCCGGCTATCAGCGGTATCTGCTCAACGACCTTTATGCCGTAAACCTCAAGCCGGCTTATTTTTTTGGGATTGTTCGTCAGTATCCGTATTTTTTTCAGTCCCAAATCGCGGCAGATTTGAGCGCCGATTCCATAATCGCGTCTGTCAGGCATAAAGCCCAGCTTCACATTCGCCTCGACCGTATCAAGTCCCTGCTCCTGAAGTTTGTAAGCCCGCAGCTTGTTTTTCAGGCCGATACCCCTGCCCTCCTGCCGCAGATAGATTAGCGCCCCCTTGCCGGCCTTTTCAATCATCTTTATCGCGGTCACTAACTGCCAGCCGCACTCGCATCTCTGCGAATGAAACAAATCGCCTGTCATACATTCCGAATGCACCCTCACCAGCACCGGCTCATTATGCTCGATTGGCTCACCCTTATCGTTAAGCTCGCCTACGCCGCCTTTGCACAAGGCCAGATGCGGCTCAGCCGTGGTAATACTCTCGTAGCCAATCAGCTTAAATTCTCCGTAATCAGTCGGCAGATTCACGCACTCAACCCGCTTGATTTGTTTTTCTCGCTGGAGGCGATATTCTATAAGCTTTGCAATAGAGGCTATTTTAAGGCTGTGCTTTTCGCAGAATTCCACCAGTTCCGGCACCCTGGCCATTGAGCCGTCCTCGTTCATAATCTCGCAGATGACGCCGGCCGGTTTAAGTCCTGCCAGCCTCATCAGGTCAACCGCCCCTTCGGTTTGTCCCGCCCGCACCAGCACGCCGCCTTCTCTGGCCCGCAGCGGGAATATATGTCCCGGACGAGCAAGGCCGGTCGGCCGGGTATCATCGGCAATCGCAACCTGAATCGTCTTTGCCCTGTCGGCGGCGCTGATACCTGTGCCTATACCGCCGGCTGCATCGATACTGACTGTAAACGCTGTGCCGAACCGTGCGGTATTGTCGGTGGTTTGCGGGTACAGGCCGAGCGAATCGCATTTTTCCGCCGTCAGCGGCAGGCAAATCAGCCCCCGGCCGTATTTGGCCATAAAATTGATGTTCTCCGGCGTTACCTTCTCGGCGGCACAGACCAAATCCCCCTCGTTCTCACGGTCTTCCGCATCGACCAGGACTATCATTCTGCCCTGCCGAAGGTCATCCAGAATTTCCGGTATTTCACCGAACTTTGTCACTTTGATTTCGGCCTTTTTAGTTTTTGCTTATTTCCTGCTCGTACTGTTCAATATAGCGACTTCCGTTACGGATGTAAATAAGAGTTGCCGCTATGGCGGTTGCCGCCGCCGACCACCAGAGAAAACGCAAAAACCAAATCCAGCCCGGTAAAATGCGTGAAACATCCGGAGCAATGAGGATTGCCGCCACCATCGACAACTGCAGGGTGGTGGCGACCTTGCCGACAAATGCAGGAACAATGCGAACCTGAAAGGTAATGAAATAAACGATTACAAAACCGATTAACAAAAACAGGTCTTTGCCGATTATCAAAACCACCACCGTAGTCGGAAGGCGAAAACCATTTATACCGCCCTGCCGGGACGCCAGCAGCAGACAGGCACAGGTCATAAGCAATTTGTCCGCCAGCGGGTCTAAAAAAGAACCGAGCTTCGTGATTTGGCCGTTTTTGCGGGCCAGATACCCGTCGATGCCGTCGCTGATTGCCATAGTCAGAAAAATAGCAATTGAAATGTACCGCATTGCATTGCGCATCGCTGCACTGAATTCGGGGTCATTTATCTGCAGCATACAGCTTACAAACGGCACTAACAGCAATATTCGCAGTATTGTAATCCTGCTGGCCCAGTTCAGCCTCATAACTCTGTCCTTACCGTAGTTTAAATACATCGTCCGCCGTCAACATTCAGCACTCCTCCGGTTATGTAGTCGTTCTTCAGCAGAAATATCACCGCTGCAGTAACATCTGCCGGTTCACCGACCCTTCTTACAGGAATAAACGAAAGCTGCCTCTGTTTTTCCAATTCATCAAAATCGTCCGGCCAGATTACTATGCCCGGCGCTATCGCATTAACACAAATCGCAGGCGCCAATTCCTTCGCCAGAGCTTTCGTTGCGCCGATTAAGCCGGCCTTCGAGGAACAATAAACGACATATTCCGCCCACGGCCGTATTCCGCCAACATCGGCGATATTAATTATCTTGCCGACGGTCGCCCTGGCATCACCGAATTTTTTATGTAATTTTTCTGCAAAAATCCGGCTGAGCAAAACCGGCGCTATAACGTTCAGGTTAAAAATCCTCTGCGACTGCTCGAAATTCACTTCCGCCAGCGGCTGTCTGATAAATTCGGCTGCCGAATTTATCAAAATCTGCGGCACACCGAAACCGGCGGAATTCTCAAATAATTTTTCTATCTCGCCGGGCCTGGTAAAATCAGCCTCTACAGCCTGCGCTAACCCTCCTGCTTTTTGAATCCGCTCAACAACCTCATTCGCCCGCTGCCTGCTGCGGTTGTAATGGCATATACATTTGCAGCCGGCCTGTGCCAAGGCAATTGCAATGGCGCTGCCCAGCCGACCACTTGAGCCTGTAATAACTGCGACAGTCCCCTTTAATTCCATCGGCCGCTATATTAACCTCGGCCCTCAAATTACGCAATACGCACATTATTTGGGTTTTGCCTCGCTTTGCTTGAGGCTCGGCCTCGAGCGGAGCAAATCGACCACTTCCTTCTGCTTATTGTTTACCGCCATTTGCAAAGCGGTGCGTCCCTGGTTATCTTTGGCGTTCAAATCCGCCCCTTTGGCAAGCAGAATCGCAACTACCTTTACCTGTCCCTTGCCCGCCGCAAAATGCAGCGGCGTAAAGCCGTCATTGTCCTTCGAATTGACCTTTGCTCCCAGTCCCAGCAGAGCTTCTGCCGTTTCTACTTTGCCCGCATCAGCAGCAAAGTCCAGCGGCGTCCTGCCATCCTTGTCTTTTGCATCAACGTCCGCTTTTTTCGAGACCAAAAGTTCTGCCACAGCCTTAAAACCAAGCTGGGCCGCAAAGTGCAGCGGCGTCCTGCCATCGTTATCGCCGGCATTGGGGTCTGCTCCTTTGGCAATCAGCATCGCCGCCACTTCCGCATTGCTGCCTCGTACCGCCCAGTGCAGCACAGTCCCGCCGTATTCGGTCCTGGCATTGATTTTTGCTCCCTTACTGATAAGAAATTCCACCATATCTTTGCGCCCTTCTATGGCTGCCAGATGAAGAGCAGTCTCACCCTTATTTGCCTTAATGTTCACATCAGCCCCCTTGGCCGCCAGAAATTCCACGCTTTCCTTATTACCCCTCATAGCAGCCATCATCAGAGGAGTCGCACCGTTATCGTTCCTGTCATTTACATCCGCTCCCTTGGAAATCAGAAATTTGACCATATCCTTATAGCCGTTTCTGGCCGCCAGATGCAGCGGCGTATCATTATGGTCTCCCTTGGCATTTACCAATTTAGGGTTTTGCGCCAACAGGTCCTTGGCCACATTGATGTCTCCTATCTCTGCGGCATCGTGAATCACATCCGCAAATAACCCCATCGCCAGGCCTAATAAAATTACTCCTGTCGCAATCAGCTTTTTACCGCTAAACATAAAATTTTCCTTTCGTTTATTTTTTGTCGTTCTTGATTTTCTTCCTGAAGTTACCGCTAATCCATTGGCTGATATACTAAACTATAAACTTCAATCCGGCAACACACATTTTTGATACAACAAAAACCGTGAAAAGCACCGATAAAATCGGTGTTGCTTGCAGACGGGATTTTGGTATCTTCATAAAGCTTAAGTCTTGTTATGGATATAAGAGTTTCGTAGGGAGAACTCAAATGAATGAAGGTCTGGTAATCGGCGGATTGGCAATCGTTATGGGGTTGGTTTTGGTGCTGCCTTTCTCAGTGAAAAAAGTAGAGGAAGAGCTCGAAGCGTTTCTCTTCATAATGGGCGTTCTTGCGGTGAGCATTTCGAGGCTGTGGAGCCGGCATCTGGTTGAAGAAGCACTCATCGAGCCGATTAAAATTACCCTGGCCGTTTTCTTCGCAGGCCTCATCTTCAAATTCATCCGTCCGAAGCTGGGAAAATGGACAACCGCATTGGCACAGCGGTTCGGATACAGTGTTTTGTTCTTTATAATTGTCGTCGGATTAGGTCTGCTTTCCAGCGTGATTACTGCGATTATCGCCGCTCTTGTTCTTTCGGAAGTCATAAGTGCATTGCGGCTGCCCAGAAATCTGGAGGTCAAGATAGTTATTATATCCTGCTTCTCCATCGGCCTCGGTGCGGTATTAACGCCTCTGGGAGAGCCGCTTTCCACAATAGCGGTTTCCAAACTCAAAGGCGAACCTTATCACGCCGACTTTTTCTTCCTGCTCAGGATGCTGGGGCTATGGGTAATCCCTGTGATTTTGGGCCTTGGGATACTGCCGGCTTTTCTCCCGATAAATCGGGATAAAGGCGAAACAAAAGGCGACACCCTGACCGAAGACAAGCCGGAAGGGTTTAAGGATGTCATAATCAGGGCGCTAAAGGTTTATCTTTTTGTGCTGGCGCTGGTGTTTCTCGGCACAGGTTTTATGCCCGTCGTTGACAAGTATCTGGTGCGTGCGCCCGCTGCTGCCCTCTACTGGGTGAATATTGTTTCCGCTATTCTTGACAACGCCACACTGACGGCGGCGGAAATTACCCCTGCTATGTCCCTATACACAATAAAATGTGCCCTGGCAGGCCTTCTGATTGCAGGCGGGATGCTCATTCCGGGAAATATACCCAATATTATCTGCGCCAATAAATTGTCAATAAAAAGCAGAGAGTGGGCGGTCTTCGGCGTTCCGCTGGGAATGGTAATAATGATAGGATTTTTTATCGTCCTGATGCTGGTATAGTTTATTCGACTGCGCCGTGTTTGCGGAGAAGCTCGGCAAGGTCGTCATTCTTTCTGATTATCAAATACTTCAAAGGCGTGCAGCCCTTGCTGTCCATTATTTTGACGTCTGCTCCGCCGGCAAGCAGTAGTTCGATTGTGGTTTTATGGCCGTCGATGCAGGCCATATGCAAAGGCGTATGGCTGTTGCCGGTTCTGGCGTTGACGTCCGCACCTCTGGCCAGCAGAATCTTTGTCAATTTATCGTTGCCAACGTTGGCGGCCATATGCAGCACTGTCCAGCCGGATTCCCTTTCCGGCTTGAAAAGGCTCTGCTTTTCGCAAGTCTTGCTGTTGACATCCGCACCTTTAGATAACAGAAATTCGACCATCGGGCTTTGGCCGGCATTGGCCGCATAGTGCAGAGCGGTCCAACCGTCTTTATCCGAAGCGCTTATCTGGTCAGGGTTTGCGGCCAATATGGCTTTGACTTTTTTAAGATTTCCCTCAGCAGCGGCCATTAAGATTTCGGGATTGCCGGAGGTGGCTGCCCAGACAAGCAAGGCCATCAATCCAACGATTAATATGGCGAGAAAGCCAATCAATTTGTTAGTAAACATAGATTCTCCTTGGACTTATACAAAGATTTTATCGGAATAAACCCAGCCGAAGTTTAGGAATTTAATAGCCGGGCTTGTATGGCGTGATGCCTGCGGCACATAAATCCTCCCCACGAATGGCGGACAAGTTTTGGTAAGATGGGTAAAATTTAACGATTGTAGGAGAGGGAAAATTGGCTTTGTTTGGCTTTGTTTTGGCATCGTTAAAAACCTCGATTTATTGTTATAATTATTTGTTGTATAATGAGTTAGGTTCATTTTTAGCCTTTCTGAAATTGGGTTTGTTTTGCATAATTTGTTATTTTTGATTGACCCGCCTTCGCTCTTCGAGCTACGGCGTGGTAGGCCCGGCAAGCGAATAGTCGGACAAGTTTTTTTATTAAGTTTTGTTTCATACAACATCGAGTCGTAGAGTCCCCTATAATGGGGTGGAGATGCGTGTTTGGGGTGAAAAAAATGTTCACCACCGAGAACATAGAGAATAGATAAGTTATTGTGAAATAAGGAGTAAGGGGGTTAGAAAAAATTTTGCGAATTTGAGATTTTTTTTATTACCCCCCTGCGTAAATGATTGAAAAGACAGTTAACTGTTGATTAGTTTTCAATCGAAACTATCGGCAAATTTTGATTGGCGGTTTTAACTGCCGTGAAAGAGTGAAACAGAAACGGCAGATTAGTTCCGCTGCCAAAACATCTCGCGGGACAAGCTGTAAAACAATTTACCGTGCTTTTCACATTGTGTCGTTTTTAGTTTGACACTGATTAGTGCGGGATTTACACTGTTTTTAGAAAGCCAGAGAGAACAGAATGTTGATTTTGTCTGAAAATACCACCGACCTCAAACAAAAAGCCAGGTTAGCTGAGATTGAACGCACCGACAGCGAACTATATCAGCACTTCAAAAGCAAATTTCGTCTTGAATGGTCTTTGTCACGGTCACTTGTAAGTTTTCAGGCCAATAAAGCCAGAGAGATTTATCGCTGGTATAAATTCAAAGAGGCTTTTTCTGCTTCTTTAGTAGAGTATCTGGCGGAGAAATATAACATTGTCAACAGCAAAATACTGGACCCGTTCGCCGGCAGTGGAACCGCGTTATTTGCAGCCGGTGCGAGAGGTATAGATACGGATGGTATCGAGTTGCTGCCGATTGGTCAGCAAATAATCCTCACGAAAAAATTATTTGAATCGGAATTCGCGGCAGAAGATTTTGATACCCTTAAAAAATGGTCAATAGACAAGCCGTGGAAGAAATCCGATTCACGAGTCACACTACAAGAACTGCGGATTACAAAAAACGCATACCCGGAGGAAACCAAGGAGGCGATTGAGAAATATTTATCTGCCTGTAAGGGCGAAAATGACCGAGTGCAGACAGTTTTGCGGTTTGCGTTATTATGTATTTTGGAATCGGTAAGTTATACGCGCAAAGACGGGCAATATTTACGCTGGGATTATCGGTCTGGAAGACGACAAGGTAAAAACCCTTTCAACAAGGGAACAATTCTTAGTTTCGACGAGGCTGTATGCAGCAAGATAAATGAAGTTGTTTTTGACCTAAATGCCGGTGGAAAACAAAAGGACCTTTTTGGCTCGGAGGGTTCGCGGGGTAACATTCATCTTTACTGTGGCTCCTGCCTCGATGTAATGCCCATTTTACCTGACGGAATGTATGATGCTATTATCACTTCACCGCCATACTGCAATCGATATGATTATACTCGCACTTACGCTTTGGAATTAGCGTTACTTGGAACTGGTGAGCAAGAACTGGGCAATCTTCGCCAGCAAATGCTCAGTTGCACAGTTGAGAATCGTGCAAAAGACCTTTTGCGTATAAATCCCGGATGGGCTGTCCCCATTGCTGCGGCGGATAATCAAGAGTTGTTACAAACTATTCTGAGATACCTATACGACCAGAAATCACAAGGCAAGCTGAATAATAACGGTATTCCGAGAATGGTTCGGGGTTACTTTTACGAAATGGCCTGCGTAATTGCTGAATCCTTAAGAGTAATAAAACCCAACGGCTGGTTGTTCATGGTAAATGATAATGTGCGATACGCCGGAGCGAGTATTTCTGTAGATATGATACTGTCCAGTATCGCGGAGAAATTAGGGTTTCATATAGAGAGCATTCTAATATTACCAGGCGATAAAGGTAACAGCAGCCAGCAGATGGGAGAGCATGGTCGTGAACCGCTTCGCAAGTGCGTCTACGTCTGGAGAAAAACCGGATGAACAAACCATACCGTCAACACTTAAAGTCAAGTAAAGACCTCGAAACCACATATGAAGCGGTTCGCACAGGTTTTGTCGCACTGGCGTTAGAGAAGAACAGGCAGGCTACGCCATATATTGAAGAAGCAAGGGCGCTGAAAATCGCTGCATCAACTGCAAAGAGGCCGTCCGATTTGCTCAATATCCCGGATATACAATCAGGCATATTAACCGCGGCGGGCGTATCAGATAAGGCTACCAACCATCTTTTAGCACAAGACAAGGCAGAAGCAATAAAAGGGCTTATCAAGAATTTTCTTGAGCCGGCAGGTGAAAAATTCGTTGAGGAGCTTGTCTTCAGGTTTTTGTTAATACGCGGAGACACTTTAGGCGGGTCAATGCGAAATATCGGCGGAGTCTTAGCACAGAGAAAATTAACCCGTGCCATTATTTCTGCAATTAAAATTTCCGGTCAATCTTATAAGTGGCTGCACTGCGAGACAAGCAAGTGGGCAGAAATGTCAGAAAATGACGCGGACATCGAGATTTTTGTAAAGGGAATAAGCTGGAGTAAAGACGACCAACATCGCACCGTACTTTATAATATTACCGTCCCTGTTGTCGGCAATAATGTGGATTTGTGTTTATTCAATTGCAGTTATAAGGATGTCGCCGATAGAAAACGTGCTAAAGATATATTTGCCTCTGCCGATTCGTATATTGCAATCGGTGAGCTAAAGGGCGGAATAGACCCTGCCGGTGCCGACGAACATTGGAAAACAGCCCGAACAGCCATAGCTCGAATTCAGGAGTCCTTTACGAAAGCCGGGCACGAGCCTTATCTTTTCTTTGTGGGAGCCGCCATAGAAGCGAAAATGGCGGTCGAAATCTGGTCTCAATTAAAACGCGGCATACTTACAAATGCTGCAAATCTAACTAACGATAACCACATAGCATCATTATCACGATGGTTATGCAATCTTTAGGGCTAACGGAAGCATACCCTGCGAATTCAAAGATACCTTTAATACCTTCTTATCATTTAATTTACTTGATAGTAATGGTTGGGGCGATATAATTTTCCTGCCTTGAAGGGCGAAATATGGCTTTACTGAACGTAAATATCGACCACATTGCAACGGTCAGGCAGGCGAGGCTGGCTGATGAGCCAGACCCCGTCTGGGCGGCGGTAGAATGCGAATTAGCAGGGGCTAACGGCATTACGGTGCATCTGCGGCAGGACAGACGCCATATCAACGACCGCGATGTCAGGCTGCTCAAAGAAACGGTGGCCTGCAAGCTGAACTTAGAAATGTCAATGGCGGACGAGATAGTTAAAATCGCCGAGAAGATACGCCCCGACCAGGTAACTTTGGTGCCGGAAAACCGTGCGGAACTGACGACCGAGGGCGGGCTGGACTGTGCCGGGTGCGAAAAACGCCTGGCGGAAGTTGTAAAAAGGATGCACAGAAAAGGGATTCTGGTAAGCACGTTCATCGCACCGGAGAAGCGGCAGATTGCCGTATCGGCAAATACCGGCTGCGATGCGGTCGAGCTGCATACGGGTATGTATGCGAATGCAAAGACGCAAAAGGCGATAGACAAGGCGCTGAAGGAGCTTGAGGCGGCGAAAGATTTTGCGGCAAAGGCCGGCCTTATCGTTCACGCGGGTCACGGCCTGACGTATCGCAACATCGCCGGCGTTGCACACATCAGGGGACTTTGCGAATTTAACATAGGACACAGTATTATTGCCAGAGCGGTGCTGGTCGGGATAAGGCAGGCGACCGCGGAAATGATAGAGTTGATAAACAGATAGGAGTCGAGAAATGTTTACAGGGGCGATAGTAGCGTTAATAACGCCGTTTCGGGACGGCCAAGTCGACTTCGAGACGCTGGATGAGCTTGTGGCGTTTCAGATTGAGAACGGGATAGACGGTATATCGCCGGTCGGCACCACCGGCGAGTCGCCGACGCTCAGTCACGAGGAGCATAAAAAGGTCATTGAGCGGGTCGTCAAGACAGTTGCCGGCAGGGTCCCCGTGATAGCCGGCGCCGGGTCGAACTCGACCGCTGAGGCCATCGAGCTGGCGGCCTTTTCAAAAAAGGTCGGCGCAGATGCAACGCTCCAGGTCGACCCTTATTACAATAAGCCCACGCAGGAAGGCTTCTATCAGCACTTCAAGACAATTGCCGAGGAAGTGGACCTGCCTATGGTGCTGTATGACATACCCGGCCGATGCGGTGCAGGTATGACTGCTGATACCATTGTTCGTCTTGCCGAAATTGAAAACATAGTTGCAATCAAAGACGCCACCGGCAGCCTCGACCACGTCAGTGAAATCGCGACCCGCTGCGACCTGACAATCCTTTCCGGAGACGACTCGCTCACGCTGCCAATGGCTTCTGTCGGCGGCAAAGGCGTCATAAGCGTAGTGGCAAATATTGTCCCCGCCGACGTAAAAGCTATGACTGACCTGATTCTCGAAGACGACTTGGTCTCGGCACGCCAGTGGCACAATAAGCTTTTTGCTTTGAGCAAAGGTATGCTTACCCTGGCCACCAATCCGATACCCATCAAAGCCGCTATGGCAATGCTCGATATGGCGCCTGAAGAAATGCGTCTGCCTATGGTGCCGATGGAGGAGAGCAAAAAAGCTGTTTTAAGAGAGGCGCTGAAAGCCTACGGCCTGCTGGGCTAAGAATCGCCGATGCTGAGGGGCAACATCTGTGCCTGCCTGTATACCGCCAGTGTCGCAGAAATCATACTGCTTACCGTATGATTTTTCTTCAAATACTCCTGTGCGTTTTTGGCCAATTGCCTGGCATAATCGGGCTTGTCGAGCAAATCCTTGAGCGTTTTATAGATGCCAAGCTCATCTTTCGGGTCAAAGACCGCGGCGGTCTGTCCCTCGATAACCAGGTCATCGACGCCGCCTTTACACCCTGCCAAGACCGTCCCGACTCTCATAGCCTCCAGCAGCATTGGGTCAAACGTTTTTTTCGGCCCAGGCTGTATAAAGATGTCCCCGCCTGAAATGACCGCTCCGAAGGGGCTCAGCCTCGGGACGCTCACAACCGCCTGCGAAAGCTCAAACTCGACCAGCAGTTTCCGCAACTGCTTTTCTTCACTTTCCCCGCTCATCACCACCAGCATAAAGTCATACTCGTCCAGCAGCAGGCGTTTGGCTGCCCTGAGCAGATTGACAAATCCCGCCGCATCGTCCCATGGGCAGACCGTCACCATACTGCGAACGCGGGTCGGCTTGCTGAAACAGGCGATTCTCTTTTCAACGAAACTGCCGATATTTATCTGCTCAATCCGCTCGGCAAATTTCGGATAAATCTTTATTATTGCTCTTTGAAAAGTTAAACGAACGCACAGTCAATATCCGATAATACGGGAATGAGACCCGTAGGAAGCCCTTAACAATTGGAGCAACGGCGGCGAAAAGCCATCTCGTTGCTGGAACAAGGACATGGTATTCGAAACACCGCCAGACTTGTTGGCGCCAGTCCGAGTACCATAACCGAATGGCGGCAGGCATATAAGCA
>Ga0315282_10002126_pt1 | contig 36892 bp, 23 predicted proteins | sample YL17G07_20_MG_FD_203693 | JGI IMG/M metagenome (GOLD analysis project Ga0315282, IMG submission 203693) | Sediment microbial communities from Yellowstone Lake, YNP, Wyoming, USA - YL17G07_20 | ecosystem: Environmental > Aquatic > Freshwater > Lake > Sediment | place: USA: Wyoming | collected... | reverse complement strand
AGTCACAGGCTCTCGCCGAAGCGATGTGTGAGCGAAAGAATTGCTCTGGATGCAAGTTTCTTGAAAAAAACTGAGCAAACAGAGGTTGTATAACTTGACATCGAGCTCTTTATAGGTGCCACCCGGAAATACGACATCCTCGTTCACCGCCGGTACGGTTACGTCCAACCTGTGACGCCCGCAGGCCGGCGGGGAGTGCCTTCGCCAGCGCATAGAGCAAAGGACAGGAAGACAACGAGTGTGCTTCCTGTCCTTCTGGGATATCGCTGATATTCCCCTGCCGCTTTAGATCGAGGGCACTTCCGCTACTGGCCAGGTGCAGGAGTGGGTGTCCCCTGTGCGGGCTGTGACGGGGTCGTTGGAGCCGACGAAGTCGGCGCGGGCTGCTGTGCCGCCGGAGGACTCGCCGGGCTCTGTACCGTTGCCTGTGCGGCAGGAGGCACCGGCGGAGTCTGGGCTGGTTGTACCGCCACCGCGGTCTGCGGCGCCTGGACCGGCGCCGGTACCGCTGCCCGGAGGTTCTCCACCATCTTGCTGTAGATCAGTCGCGACTTCGTCTCGCTGCCGAAGGTTCCGACACGGATGGATATCTTCGTCGTGTTCTCGGTGGTCGAGGTCAGCTTGATCGTGACGCGTTTGTCCGCCGCGTCGCGAGCCACGAGGGTGGCCGACAAAGCATCCTTGCCGCCCTCACCTGTGATCACGTGCAGTTGGAGATCGTCCGCTGCCTTCCTGGCCGCAGTATAGACCTGGTCGATACTATGGTTCTCCTCGGCTTCCATGTCGCCGGCCATGTACGCCACGGTCCCGGCCGCACCCGCCCCCACCACCAGCGCCAGGCAACCGCTCGAACCCAACATCAGACCTGATAACAGCACCGCCAGACAAACAAGATGCGTTCTCATGACTTTGCTCCGTGAATCACTAACCGGATCTTCTCAACTACTACCAAAGTATTCCAAATAACCCATAGACGACCAAGAGCAAGCCGAAAACAACTGACAAGCCCCCCGGTGGCTGCCGCCAAACCATGACATTATCCGGCCCGAATAGCAATCAAAGGTCCCCAACGCATACAAAAGGAGGGAGAGTCGATCCGATGTATCCGGTGGAGAATCTGTGCGGCAAATAAGACGTGTCCGGCCGTGACGGCCACTAGCCTTGGCGTGTTGTCCCGACGCCTGCCTCCGGTTTGCGCGGGATGCGGCCGGCATGTGCAACAATAAAAAAGTCCCGCCTTGACACGGGACTCCTTGATTTTCGACGCCTGGACCTGAACGCGATCCGCTCAGCAGGCTTTGACTGCGGTTGCTTGTGGGCCTTTTCTTCCCTGGCCGACTGTGTACTCCACCTCCTGGCCTTCCAGAAGCGACTTGAACCCGTCAGACTCGATGTTCGAGAAGTGCACGAACAGGTCCTCGCCTCCGTCGTCCGGCGTGATGAAGCCGAACCCCTTTTTGGCATCAAACCACTTCACTTTGCCTCTACTCACTGTCCTACTCCTTCTTCCCTCGTACTGCGAAACGATGATTCGCTGATTCCGCTGGAGGTACTCCTTCTGAGGGATCAAAGAGCACGCCCCACCAAAATCAAGAAAATCCTACTGGACGGTGCGAAGAGGTGTCAACAAAATTCTGGAAAAAATCATCGGTTTCAGGCTCGTGACGTGCCCGGGATGGGTGTCCGCCCGGTCGCGTCCCCCGGCGGGTGACATAGGACGGTTCATCCGAGGGGCCGGCCCTCGTTGAGGCTCTCATAGGCGGTGATGTACCTGGCGACCATATTGTCCAAACTCCAGTTGTTCCTGGCCTCGTTCATGATCCGTCTGGCCTGTTTTTCCCATTCTCTCGGATGCTCGTGAAAATAGCGATGATTCTGGACGGCCGAGTCGAGCCCCCACCAGAGCCCAGCGGGCGTGTAATCCCGGAACAGGACCCCGTTGCCGCTGTCGATCGGGGCGCCCCAGGCCCGCAGGCCCAGCGGCTTGATCTTGTCGCTGTAACCCCCGGTGTCCCTGTTCGTTGCCGTCGCGCCGTAGAGGTTGCCCACCACGTCGATCTGGCCGAACGGCTCGTACAGGGAGGCCCCGAACACGTCGGTGGCGGCGGCATAGCCGAGCATGCTCAAGTCCTCCGTGAAGCGGTAATAGGCGATCCTCCCTCGCGAGGCACACGCGATCCGGCCCATGATGTCCGCGTGCGTGTGATCCCCGCCCACCGGGTCCCCGACAACGGCAATCTGCACCCCCGGATGCTGGCTGACAAACCGCTGGGCAATCTCCTCGAGCAGCTCGACGCCCTTTTGGACAACGTCAAGTCGTGACGGCCAGTACAACAAAATGGCGTCGGGGTCCACGGACAAGCCGGTCTTCTTCTGAAACTTCACGAGATTGAGCTTTTTGGCTTCGACGATGGCGTCGTCGGGGCCGTACGCTTTGGCCAGTCCCGGTTTATCGACCTCCTGATTCTCCGGCTGGTTATCCGGGTAGACGTCCGGCGAGATCCCGTTGGGAATGACGACGGCGGCATGTGCCGCGTATTTGATCTTCGTCTCCTGCCGGACGCTCCACGGAATGATCGGCCGATCGAGAAAATAATCGTTCACCACCTCGTTCAGGAACTTCTCCCCGACGTAGCTGACCTTCGTCGCGCTCTTGATGGCGGTAGCTTGGCAATCCACGCATTGCTGCTGGAATTCGACGGAGATGTACAGCGCGTTCCAGAGCTTCTGCAGGTTCACGCCGTAGAACATGTCGAGGGGCACATGGCCGGTGTGGGTATTGTGGACCGTGTGAAGGACGGGAATGCCTCGAAGCTTGGCATAGGCGACGACGACCCCCCCAGCCACCCAGTCATTGGTGTGCAGGATGCCCCTGCCCTCGTAAGCACTTCGGACTTCCTTGATGTATGTATTGACAATCTGCCGCTGGAATTCGGCGGCGTTGGCCAGCGGCGAGCCGTCGTAGGCGCTGCGGTAGCCCTCGAAGATGGCGGAGCTGACCAGGTGTACGTTCTCAGGATTGAGCCGGTGCCGCTTCTGAATCCATTCGGACTCGCTCAGGCCGGCCTCCTCCCGAAAGCGTTTGCTCAGGTTGATCGTGACCAAGTGTACCGGCACGCCCCGGACCGAGAGCCCCTTGCACAGGGCGGAGACGACCTCCCCCAGCCCCCCGCTCTTGCCGGAAACATACTTGGCGAACTGGCCCATGCCCTCGGACGGCAGCCGAGCCGTCTCGGGAGTGATGATGATGACCGGGGTCTTCGTGCTCCTGGTCAGGATGTTGAAGCTCTTGACCGCGTGGGACAATTCGTCGGCGGCGTGAGTCAGCGTGTACGTGGCGGTCGCGCCTGAGTCGTACGGGCTGCAGCGACCCCCGGACGCTTGCCCGTTGCAGTTGCCGGCGCTCAGATACAGCAGGTGATCCGCGGTCGTCAGGTAGCGGAACTTTCGCAGCAGGTCGCCCCCGGCCCGCCTGGCCTCGGTCTCCAGGTCCTCGATACTCCGAAAGAGGATCTGCTGGGCCCGGAACTTGAAGAATGGCGATTCATCCGGCACCGTCGCGTCAAGCGCCTCGCCCGGGCCGGCATAGTCCACCATGGGACAATTCGTGATCTGGAACCACTCGGCGACCTCCGTAGGGTTGGCCGGCACAAGGTCCATGTACTTGGCGAACTCCTCCGGCAGCGCCATCCAGAATTCCTGAAGCTTCTGATATCCCGGCGTGCCCTGTCCGACAAGGGGGAAATCGCAGGTGAGCACGACGATCTCGCCGCCGGTCTCGTGGATCATCGCCGCAAACTCCGCCGCACTCGGGAACGCATTGCCGCCCACCGAGGCCAGCTTGGTGCTGAGATCGGCATTGCGAGGCAGGACCGCGAGCTTGCGCGGGTGGCCCTTCCGGCCCTTGGCGCGAAAGACCAGGTTGACCGCCGCCCGCTTATGGTCCCGCACATTCACGATTCGCTCGTCCGGCGCGCACAGGACGGCGGTGAATCCCATGTCGGCGATGATATTAGCGACCTCGCCGTCGTACAGCAGACCGGTGTTTGCGAACGTGGTCGGCTTGACCCCGAACACGCCGTTCATCTTCTGCCGGTGCAGCGACACCTGCTCCTTGAATTCCGCCTTCTCCGGATCGGGAAAGAACGACGCGAGCGAATGGTAGTAAGTCTCCTCCAGAAACTCGACTTGTCCACGGTGGCCGGCGGACTTGAGCAATTCCCGCAGGGCCTCGATCACCTCGGGCTGATACATCTCCGCCTGTTCCAGGAATGTCCCGGAAATGCTGTAACTGATTTTGAAGCCGGGCTGCGTCCGCACGAGGCCGGTGAACATGCGCGTGATCGGCAGATAACACAGCTCCGCCCGCCGCGTGAAGACATCGCGGTTCTTCTCGTCCCAGAAGCTCGTGGGGTCCTCCGGGCTCAAGCGAAACGGCTCGTGCAGACACAGACATATAGTCACGAGGGGCATCGCTGTCGACTCCTAAAGACGATCCGCGTCGCAAGGTGACTTGCCGGCAAAACTCTGTTGTTGTTCTCCGAAAGCGGCGGCCATTCCCGACTCCGATTCAAATCCTTCCGTCCATAACCGCTACGCGTGTAATGAATCGCCGTCGTGCGGCGACCGGGGTTGAGAGCGCATCTCAACTTGTCGAAGACCACGGCAATTACTGTACCTGACGCGGGCGCATCGTGCAAGAGCGATCTGCATGCAGCGGCGCATTTCGCGAGCCGCCGGCCACCGTTGCGGCCCCCGCGAGGCCGGGCGAAATGTCCGTGGCGGTTATCGATGCGGCGCCGCGAACTCTATCGGACCATGCACGTGTATGAGAACGCCGTCACATGTTGCCGATCAGCAAAATCCGAGTGAGAAAGCAGTGCATGGACGGTTGCACTTGCCGCAACGAGCTACTGCGGGCTGTCGTCCGGCTTGGCGGAGGCGTTTTCCCTGGCCTTGCGCATCAACCGGCTGACCCAGTCCTCGAAGAACAAAGGGTAGAGATTCATCTTCTCCGTGGCCAGCCGCACACCGTTGCGAGAGAGCCAGCGCCGGAGTTCCTCCTTGCGATCGGGAAACTGGGCATTGAGCTGGCGCTTGTACAACCGCCTGAGCATCCGCAGTCGCTTCCTCTTCGTCTCCTCGTCTTTGTCCTTGGCCCGGAAGAATCGCCGTACGCGATCGACGTTCAGGCTGTCTTTCATGTGCAGATAGTGGACCAGCCGCCGGGGAATCGTGTCGGGGATCACAAAATCGTCGTCGACGGCCCGCGTTTCCAGCTCGTTCGGCTCGTAGTGAAGAAAAGGATCGTAGAAGAACACGGCCGGATAGTAATCGACGCGGTGCGAAGACAGGTACGGCACGAATACCTCCAGGCCGTTGCCATCGAAGAACAGGGGGACCGGCCCGTCGGCGATGCACACGCTGTAGCACAATTTGTTGAAGTCGCGGCGGTTGTAGCCGACGATGGCGTTGAACGGCCGGCGCAGCTTCGCCAGCGTCACCCGCCGCAGGTCAAAAATCAGCAGCCGCGAAACGACGGTATCCTTCGCCATCCGCTCGACTTCTTCCACGGCATCGCGGATATTCGTCGCGTGAGGCCGGATGACAGTGCAACCCCGCAGCCTCTCATCTTCCTCGATTCGCTCCTGGACGTCCGTGCCCAGAATCGGGTCCACGGTCAGAATGTGAATCTGGTCCCGCCTCCACGGATGGCTCAGAACGTCTATCTTATTGTCGATCAGATGATAAGTGTCTTCTTCCACAGTCACACAATCCTTGGCGTTGAGACATCGACGATTCCACGCAAGACCACTACGCCTGGATTATGACGGTGTTCAGCGCCGACTGTTACACCTGTCAGGCTGTTTAAGCCGGTCCGGCTCGATGCGCGCTTTCGCCGTCAGACCCATGGCCGCAGCAGGATACCACAGATCGCGCTCGCGCGGTATGCCCCGGTATCCTCACGAGGCCTGTGGCAAAATGCACAATCGGCACTCTTGACAATCGCCCGGCGGAGGCGACAATGTGCGGCACTCGACCACTGCGGCCCGGCTGTCCGCAGTCAGCCGGACGGCAGGGTTGGATGGGATCCGGAGCAGTCAGCTTGTCTCCCGGGATGGTCGCTGGTTGCCTGGGATGCAGGGAGGTTGGATGATGGTCGCCACATATCGGCAGTTGTTCTCTGAACAGGAGTGGGCCCGGCTGGAGGAGCAGCTTGGCTTGCCGCCAAGGCAGGCCGAGATCACGAAGCACATCATGTACGGCCAATCCGACAAGCAGATCGCCCGGGACCTCGGAATCACCATTCCCACGGTCCGCACGCACGTCGGCCGCCTGTTCCGCAAGCTGGGCCTCAACGACCGCAAGGAGCTGATCCTGCACGTCTTCACATGCCTGCGCGAGCACGGCGAAACTCCGGCCCTCGCGACCGGCGAGGGATCGCTTTGATCGTCCTACCACCAAAATGAAGGAGCCGAGACTGTCCGGAACCATCGGTGTTCCATGTCCTCGAATCGGCGCCACTGGACGTGGCCGTCGACGAAGAGGATATTTCCGCCCACCGGCCGGTTGCCTTTCTTGAGGTGATTGCTCCTATCGTAGACCTGCCAGCGAGACCAGCAGCCGCCGGTGGCAGTGCTGAAGTCTGCTGTCGTCCTGTCCGGGCCGTTGCTGGCGGTCACGTCGGCGATCAGCTCGACCAGGGCGGGTGCCTGCTTGGTGGCAATGACGGATCGGACCCATTCCTTTTCCGGGCCACTCGGGTTCATAGGGGGGTCTCTGTATTTACCAGTTGCTGGGTCCCTGTAATCGATGAACCAGAAGTAGCCCATGATCCGGTGATAGTTCTTGCGTGTCGCGATATCCTGCGGCTCAGGCTGGAGATAGCCTTCCGGCGTGCCCAAGGGCAAGTTCTCGCCGTACCGCCAGAAGATGATCCGGTCCCGCTGACGCCAGGAGGGGCAGTAGAAGATGTGCCGGTCGAAGGCGCCCGTTTTGAGGACAATGTCGGTCGTCCAGTACGAGACGTCGAACAGCCAACGGTCGACCTCGTTCAACGGCAGCTTGCCGTCATATTCGTTGGCGTACATGTGCAGGCCCAGGCCGGTGTTCCTCTCGTTTTGGCCGCACACGGCCCGGCGGCCCTGCTCCCGTACCACGCCCAGCACGGGCAGCAAGATGCCCATCAGCAGCGCGATGATCGCGATCACCACCAGCAGCTCGATGAGCGTGAATCCTCTGTGCTTCTGCATGGCAAACCCCTCTCTGATCCTCTGCACCGATAGTCCACTGCATCGGGCAGTCACACGCCACCATCATAGCAGACGGCGAGCCATTTCGGAACGGGATTTTAGCCCGATTTCCGAATTTCACGCCTGTTTGCTGCGTCGCCTGCGGCGCTGCTTCTGCTTGCGGATCTTCTCGGCCTTCAGGGCCGCCGGGCTCGTACCGCCCAGCCGCTCCTGCTCCAGCAGCTCACACAGCCGTTTTCTCGCATAATAGCGGTTCAGCCGCTGTTGGCGCTCCTGCTGCATTTTCACCGCCAGCCCCGTCAGCCGGTGCCTCAGATAGACGCAACTGGAGGTCTTGTTGACCCTCTGGCCGCCCGGACCCGACGACCGGATGAATTTCTCCTCCAGGTCCTGCTCACGCAGTCCCAGGGCCGCCATCCTCGCCTCCAGCTCCGCCTGCTTCTTCTGCGTGACCCCAAAATCCATTCCGTTGGGAACCTCCAACAATCCGCGCCAACCTCTTCCGAGAGTTCTTTCAGCTACTCAGTCCGTCAATCCAGGACGCCCGATGATGGCCTCACCGCAAGTACTCCGGCGCGGGAACCGTGCGCCGAATGCAGCGGAAGCCCCGGTCATCGTCCCAGGGGTATGGAGGATACTTCGGGTAGGGGTCGCATCGCTGTAACCGTGGCTCGACCGCCTCCTCCAAGAGGTTACCCGTCATGGTCCCCTGGCGGGTCCGGTACTGTGGGCAGCGCGTCCACGACGCGCCGCGCAAGGCGAAACACGTATCGCCATCACCCGTTCTGCAATACTCCCAGGCGTTGCCCACCATGTCGTAAAGACCCCAGGCATTGGGCCGCTTGAGGGCTACGGGACGCGTGCCTGTGCCCTGTGTATTGCAGCGGTGCCAGAGGTAGCGGTCGTCTACGATGTCACCCCAGTAGAACTTGGTAGTCGTGCCGGCCCGGCAGGCGTAGAGCCACTCGGCCTCCGTCGGCAGGTCCACGCCCGCCCACCGGGCATAGCTCAGGGCATCGTTGTAGCTGAGGTACACTATGGGATGGCTGGCGTCCTGGGGGAACCCGGGACTTCGCCAGGTGAACCGGTTGCCTGCCTTCTCGGCCTCAGTAACGTAGCCCGTCTCCTTCACAAATCGGGCGAACTGCCCAACGGTTACTTCCGTGCGTCCCAGCCAGAAGCCGTCGGTGAACGTCACTTCCTGCGGCACAAAGCCATTCGGCTCGGCCGACACTTGTGCGGTGAGACTCCCCGCAGGGACGCGCAGGAAGGTCATGCCGTCCTTGGGGTTGCGCCAAGGGCGAGCGGACAACCCGGGGCCAGAAGCACAAGCCGGCAGCAGACTCACGCCGGCCAGACAGATCGGAGCAAGCCACCTTCGAAGCATATCATCTCCTCTCAGAGCGAAACCACGAGGGCATCTGCGACGAACACGAAAGGGTAGGAGACCAGCGGTCTCTCCGCCGGGCCTTTCAGGACGCGCCCATTGAGATCGAAGATGGAGTGGTTGAAGTTGTTGCATTGCAGCACACCGCGCAGGCGATTGTAACTGACGACCTGTCCGCCATGGGTGCACAGACGCGACAGCACGCAATAGCGCCGTTTCTCGGGATGCACGACGATGAGGTGGAGCGATCGCGATTTGTCGATCACGTACGCGGAACTGCCTACCTCTTGCAGCGAAGGCGCCTTGAGCAGGTCGATCGTTAAACCACCCGACCCGAGCGTCACGCTCTCGGGCTCCAGCGCCGGCGTATCACAGCAGGTGGAGCGCGAGGCGGCCGGATCCCCTTCTGTCCGGCAGCCGCACATACACCCGGCCAGCAGCACGCCGGCCCCCATCACTTCTCGTCGCGTCATCCCACGTTTCACAAGGTACTCCTGAAAAACGACCCATTCCCAAGCATCACGCTATCTACCACAACAACGGGTACAGTTGCGCGTCGCAATCGCGTGTCACGGCCGCAGCGACCCGCAGCGTGCACTGATTCTACCCCCCTGCCGGCCCTTTTCGCCATTCTTTGTTCTTGCATTTCGCGCGGCGTCTCGATAGATACGGAACGCGATGGAGTCCCAAGGTGAGCACGTCCCTTGACCCATGACGGCAAATCCAAGATCTGTGGGGATCAGCCTATGTTGAAGATTGGAATGATCGGCGCGGGTTTCGTTGCACGGTTTCACGAGCGTGCCCTGCGTTCCGTGAGGGGTGCGGAATTCGCGGGCGTGTATGCGTTGAAGGGGGCCGAGGGACTGGCCCAACTGGCCCGCCAGAACGGCCTCGGGGAGACGCGGGCTCACGGCTCCATCGCCGAGCTGGCCAAGGCCGTGGACGTCATCTGTATCTTCGCCCCGAACTTTGCCCGCGTCGAGATGATGCGGGAGATTGCCCGGGCCGTTGAGGGAGGCACGGAACTCAAGGGCATCATCGTGGAAAAGCCGCTGGCGCGGAACCTGGCGGAGGCCGATGTGCTGGTGCGGATCGCCAAGGCGATGAATGTCCCGACGGCGTATTTCGAGAACCAGATTCACATGCCGGCGGTTGTCCAGGCCCGCACGCAACTGGCCCAGGTTGAGAAGGCGATGGGCGCGCCTCACCTGGCCCGCAGTGCCGAGGAGCATGGCGGACCCCACGAGCCCTGGTTCTGGGACCCCACCACGCAAGGCGGCGGCGTCTGCTGCGACATGGGCTGTCACAGCATCGCCTGCGGCATGTACATGGTGACCCCGGTCGGCAAGCCCATGGACTATCTCACGCCTCTGCGAATCAGCGCGACGATGGCCTTGCTCAAATGGGGCAAGGAGCCCTGGCTGAGCCAGCTCAAGCAGCGAGGCGTGGATTACTCCGCTACGCCTGCCGAAGATTACTCGAGTGTCTCCATCGAGCTGGAGGACCCACAGACCCACCAGCACAGCATTGTGCAGGCGACGAACTCCTGGATGTACGATGCGCCCGGCCTTCGCCTGCTGATGGAGACGTTCGGCCCGGGCTACTCCTACACCGTCAACTCGCTTCAGTCTCCGGCCGGCATATTCATCAGTGACGCCGCCGCGGCCGCTGTCCTCGACAGCGAGTTGGCCCTGGAGAAATCGCAGGCGACGCGCGGGGCGCTGATCCTGCAGCCGGACGAGATCGCCCTGTACGGCTACATCGCCGAGTGGCTCGACGCCCTCCGGGCGTTTGAGAAAGGCCGTGACGCCCTGCTCAATCTGGAATATGGCAAGCTCATCACGATGCTGATCATGGCCGCGTACATGGCGCACGAGAAACGCTGCGTCATCGACCTGACCGACCGGCAGACGCTCAACGAGCTCGAAACCTATGTACCGCTGATCCAGCAGGGCAAAGGCAGCCAAGTGCTATAGTGCCCTGACCGTCCCAACCTGGCAGGCAGGTAGTGGTCGGATGCCATAGCTGCGGTCGCGTAGCCACGTGGTGACTCACTGCCGAGGACATGCCCGCGCGAGCGCATGCATGGCACCCGGGCCTCCGACAAAATGAGTAGCGCGGATTCGAAGCCCTTCTTCTGGCAGACCCCGACTGGGCCTCATGGATGACGTGTACCATGAGTGGGCTGCCCTGGCCCGTTGCGTGAGCTAGGAGACCGTGAGTATCAGTACCGGCGTCCGCCGCCGCCGCCACCACCGCCGCCGCTCCGCTTCGGGGTCTTCGGCTTGGCCTCGCTGACCATGATGCTCCTGCCGTGGACATCGGTGCCGTTCAGGGCCGCTATGGCCGTTTCCGCGTCCTTGCGCGCGGGCATTTCGACAAATCCGAATCCCCGGGATTCGCCGCTGAACCGGTCTTTCACGACGCTGGCCGACTGTACGTCGCCGTGCGCCGCAAAGAGCTGCCGCAATTCCTCGTCGGTGACCTCAAACGCCAAATTGCCTACATAAATGTTCATGTACTTCTCCTTCTTCTCACGCCTATGCAGAGCCCGGATTTTATCACAGGCCTCACGTCATGGAACGCTGTACCTTCCCTGAGAATCAACATCCACTTGAACGTTTCAAAAAGCTCGCGACGAGGGGGATCAAAGGCAGGAGGTCAAGATCAGATCAATCAGTGTTGACTCCACTCTCTGAACGCATCATCCGGTCGTCTACCAAAATCACGATGAGTTTACCACCGCCGTCAGCAGCCCGCAACAGCGAAATTTGACAGCCGCAGAAAAAAAGCAGCCGGACCGCCGAGTCCCTTTCGCCAATATCAGGAAACTGCTTACCACAATTCTGGCATTCCCGAGCGAAGACTGCCGGTTGAACGTGGGAAGCGGTTGTGGTAGCATCGCACGCGATTGTGAAAGGCCGATTGCAGGTTGTCGCGAATGGAAGGATAGAATCATGCGTGGGAGCACTGTGGCACTGTCGTGGACCGCAATTCTGGCGATGCTCGCCACCGGCGGTATCGCGAATGCATCGGAAGTCATGCGGCTGGGGCAGTTGGACCTGTCGAAGATGTCGAGCGGGTGGGGTAAGCCGCTGGCGGACAAGAGCGTCACAGGAAAGCCGCTCTCCATCAATGGCCGGACGTTTGAATATGGCGTCGGGACCCACGCCGGCTCGGTCCTCCATGTGAAGCTCGACGGCAAGGTCGAGCGGCTCCGCGCTTTCATCGGTGTCGATGACGCGACGGCTGGCAGAGGCTCCATCCGATTCCAGATCTACGGGGACGGCAAGCGGCTGCTCGACAGCGGCGTGGTGAGGGGCAAGCAGGATGCCCGCCCCGTCGATGTGCCGCTGGCGGAGGTCCGTGATCTCATGCTGATTGTGACATCTGCGGGCGACGGGACCGACTTCGATCATGCGGACTGGGCGCAGGCGGAATTTGTCTTCACAGGTGACAGGCCCCGGGCGATCGATGCGCCTCAATCACCGCAGGAGGAGAAGACGATCCTGACGCCCCCGCCCGGACCGAAGCCGAAGATCAACGGTCCGAAGGTGTACGGCGTGCGGCCGGGGATGCCGTTGCTCTATCGAATTCCCTGCACCGGCAAACGGCCGATGCAGTTTGCCGCCGTCAATCTGCCGCAGAGCCTTCAGCTCGCTGCCGACACCGGTATCATCACCGGCCGCGCACCAGCCGAGCGAGGCGAGCGCGTCGTCACGCTGCGAGCGAAAAACGAGCAGGGAGTCGACGAGCGGGCCTTCAAGATCGTCGGCGGCGACACGCTCGCACTGACGCCGCCGATGGGCTGGAATAGCTGGTACATCCACTACAACCGGGTGTCCGAGCAGCACATGCGCAACGCCGCCGACGTGATGATCTCCTCCGGCATGGCCGACTGTGGGTACCAGTATGTCAACATCGACGACTGCTGGATGAAGCAGAAAGGCGACGAGCCCTACCGCGACGCGCAGGGGGCGGTGCTGCCCAACGCCAAGTTCCCCGATATCCGGGGCATGGTCAACTACATCCACAGCAAGGGCCTCAAAGCCGGTTTGTACACGTCGCCGGGCCCCTGGACCTGCGGCGGCTATGTCGGCAGTTACGAGCACGAGCAGGCGGACGCCCGCAAGTTCGCCGAGTGGGGCTTCGATTTCCTCAAGTACGACTGGTGCTCCTACGGCGAGGTCGCCGGGGGCAACGGACCCGAGCAGTTGCAGCGCCCGTACAAAAAGATGGGCGACATCCTCAAAGGGCTTGACCGCGACATCGTATACAATCTTTGCCAGTATGGGATGGGCGACGTGTGGACGTGGGGCGCCACGGTGGGCGGCAATTGCTGGCGCACGACCGGCGACCTGGGCTTGGAGCAGGGCGAGATGCTGCCGGGGTTTTACAGCATCGGCCTGAGCAACGCCCGGCACTACGAGAATGCCGGTCCCGGCGGCTGGAACGACCCGGATTACATCCTGATCGGCTGGGTGGGCAACGCCCACAACTCGGATGAGCCGGGCCAACCCACGACGCTGACCCCCAGCGAGCAGTACAGCTACATGTCGATGTGGTGCTTGATGGCCGCCCCGCTGTTCTTCTCTGGCGATATGGCCAAACTCGACGACTTCACCGTGGGCGTCCTGTGCAATCCGGAGGTGATCGAAGTGGACCAGGACCCGCTTGGCAAGCAGGCCAAACCGCTGGTGCGGGACAACGAGACTCTAATCCTCGCCAAGCCGATGGAGGATGGCTCGCTGGCTGTGGGCTTGTTCAACCTGACCGAAGTCGGCCGCAAGATGACGGTTGAATGGCCGCTCCTTGGCCTTCAGGGCGAGCAACGAGTGCGCGACTTGTGGCGACAAAAAGATGTGGGAACATTTGAAGGACGTTTCGACGCGAACGTGACTCGCCACGGAGTCATATTGATTCGCATCGTTCCCACTCGCGGAGAGAAATGAAGTGAGGCCAGAACACGGGTAGTTCATTTGGAGCCGGCCCAACTTGAGAGCCGAATTCCAAATGGACCACCCGGTTCTCTATCTCCATGCTGCCCTGCTATCGTCGCAGAATGTTCATCATCCTGCCGGCAATCGCTGCATTGCTCAGCAGGAACATGACGCCTATGGCCAGCATGGCCACGAGGCTCAGGACCAGGGGCACGATCTGCACCAGGGCAATGATCCCCAAGGTGATAACACCGAGCCCAACCAGCACCTGCAAGCCGGTGGTCGCAACCACCGCCTCGCGCGCCAAACGACGAGCCACCGGGTGCTCTTGCCTGTAGGCCATCGCGAGGTCATTGATGCGGACATTCGCGCCCGACCCGATCACCATGGCCGCACCGAATATGATGACGGCACACGGAAGCAGGATTGCAGGCGCCACGGCCGCCAGACTCAGAATGCCCAGGACAATGCCGGCGAGCCCAGCCAAGGTCTCACCCGTCATCCCGGCACCCAGCTCCGCCAATTGCACTCTGCCCTCTGTGGTCTCCTGAAGCAAAGCAGACCGCCGGGCAACGATGGCCCCCCCTTCAAACAGGAAGGAAACGCCGAGCACAATACAGGATATGGCAACCAGCCAGCCCGGATATATCCCGGCCAGTCCGATGATCGCCAGTATGGCGGCGCCGGCGGCAATCAGACCACTGGTCGCGGTCCCACCAAGCGCAGCCTCCTCTTTGCGCCTGATATGCTCCTCTTCCTCGAGAGGATGCCGCTCACGCACTTCTCTTTCTGGCAGTGTTGCTGTTCCGTCTGACATAGTTTCACCTCCTTAATTACCTATCATAGGAAGTCTGTCACATTTTTACTCACATCACACTACTCAAACAGATCGCCCGCTTTACCGGTTCTCTCTGTTCCGCTACTGCATACGATCCGGTGATAAGTGCTGCCCCTAGGTATGCTACTCACTTGGACTTATCAAATTGCTTTTCGGAGCGTCGGGCTCTTGCACTAAGCAGGATCGGGCGATGGAATCAGGAGGCTGAGGTTCCGCGTTTCATACGAGAGATCACCGCCTCAAGGGTATGGCGGGTGGGCTGATGCCTGGCTTGAACAGCCGGGCGGCCGCCGGGTGCAAAACGGGTCCTGAGGAGTCGTGCCATGCGAACCGGGCGACGACTCCATGGTCCAGAGCTGGCTGAGCAAAACGGGCAACGATCCGGACCGGGTCATCCCCGGCCCCGAAGGCGTTGGACCGTTTTACGATGTCGTCAGCGGCTTCCACAACGCCTCCGCCGCTAACCTGTTCGGCGGAAAAGGCAACTGTGCGATCCTCGACGGCCACGTCGAGGCCTTCACGCGCGCAGAAACCTTCCCTCACGCCTACCCGCGATAACGAGTGCTCAATTGGCCGCGCCCGGCGACGGGGCGGCAGCTTTCCAGTTGGTGGGGTCGTTGCCGTAGGCGGCCGGATCGATCCGCACGAGCGACAAGCCCTGGCCGTCCGCCTTCACCGGCCACGGATCGATGCCTTCGGCAAAGTCATCTGGATGCAGGCCGTCGCTGTAGGCCACGCGATCCACGCGAATCCAGGCACGCTCGCCCTGCCCGTTCTTGTCGCCGGGCTTGCTGAGCTGGACCTTCTCGCTGCCGTTGGCCAGATTGCCTTCGCCCCAGGCGAGGACTTGGACTCCTGCCGGCGCCGTGTACCTCGCGCCAAACAGGCTCGCGTCTTTGACCAGCAGCAGGTACTGGCCCGGCTCCAGCGTCACCGGCGGGTGCGCAGGGAAAAGCGACTCGATGCCCGGGTCTTCCGGATCGTCGGTGAATCGCCAGGGCACGTTTCGGTCGGCGTCGTACAGGGTCACAGGCTCATCGCTGATGTTGAGCAGCTCGACGTACTCGGCATCCCCAACGCCGGCCGGATGATACATGATCTCATTGATCACTATCGGGCCGACGACTGCCGCGGCGTTGGCCTTGCCGGGCGTCGGCTCGACCAGGGCGACGAAGTCATACGCGCCGCCGCTCTTCTCGTACCGCCCGAGCGAGACTCCGGGCTCCTCGGCGCCGAACTTCTCCTGCTGGCTGTACCCCGTCAGCACGCCGTCCGCGCCCGAATGCAGGTAGACTGTCTCGCCGTCACGGCTGAGGGCAAACGGCTCGCGGCAGCCCGGATCCGTCGCATTGCCGAAGTGCCTGTCTTCGTAGAAGACGACGTATCCGCCCGCACGGATGCTCGTTCCGGCGGCAATCTCGTACTTCATGAGGTTATCCGCATCGTCGCTGAGGAACCAGCCGCCAAGATCGATCTTCCGGTCCGTCGTGTTGTGCAACTCGATCCAATCGGGCCCGCTGCCCTGGGAATTGGCCAGCAGCTCATTGATGACCACCGCGCCCAGCTCAGGCACACCCCCGGTGTCGTCTGTGCCCGGCGAGCCGCCTGCATGGGCGCTCGGCCGCCAAGCGCTCTTATCGCCGAGAGTATTCGGGTCTGCGGAGGCATCTCTGACCGTCAGCGAGAAGCCCGCCCCATCGGTGATGTCGAACCAGTTGTCATCGTAGTGGAAGTCGAGAATGGTTTTGCCTGTGGCGTCCACCAGCGCGAGCCGCTCGCCCCCGTTGCTCAGACTGCCCGTGTACTGCCCGACGACGGGCAGGCCGGCCCCGTATCGGGCCTGGAATGCCGCCGTATCCTTGACCAGCAGGCACAAGCCCCCCGGCGCCAGCGTGTAGCTCGGGAACTCAAAGTCGATGCCGTTGGTGAACTTCACCAGGTTCAGATTGATGCTCTGGCTGCCGATGTTCGTCAACTCGATATACTCCGTATTCGGGTCGTAGGGTTTGCCTGTATCGGCCGGATGATACATGATCTCGCTGATCCGCAGGCTCTCGGCGACCGGCCCGACCGCAAACACCGTTTCGTTCAGCGCGCTCCAGCGAGTGCCGAACGTCCGCGCCTTGATGTGCGTGCTTTCCGTCAGGGAAATGGGGGCGGAGTACCGGATTGCCGTGGGCGAAATCGCCCCCTGGCTAAGCTCCCCCGCCGCCAACTCCACCGAGATCAGGAAATCGGAGCTGTCGATAGGGGTGTTCAAGCCGTGGATCGCCAGCAGGTTCGTGCCTTCCCAGATCAGATTCGCGTAGTCGGATATGTCGATGCTCTCCTGCACCACCGCGGAGCTGTCCGCGTTACCGCTGGTGGCGACGGAATTCCACTGCGGATCGCCGGTGAAGTTGCGGCGGGCGACCTCCGCCCCATTGAGATACGCGACGAACCCGTCATCGTAGCGAACCTTCAGTATCAGGTTCGAGAAGCCTGCCTTTGTCACGGTGAATGGGATGCGGATGTAGCAGCTCCCGTTTATCTTGTACATCTCATTGAGAACGTCGATCGAGAAGTACGGGGCATAGCCGGTGCCCGCCTCATAGCCGACGCCGCCGACGCCGGACTTCCACGAGGAGTCATTGAAGCTGTTGGCGTACCAGACGTTGCCCTCGCCCACTTGGAGGCCGCCCGCGCCCATGTCGCCGACGAGTCGGAACTTGGCGGCGTCGAATGCGGCGATGTTCCCCCGTGCGGCGAAGAGCTCCAGCTCGGACCCGCCGCCGCACTCGTAGAATACCAGACGCAGATCGTGCGGACCCGCCTCGCTGATGTTGAACGTCGTCAGTGTGTCGCCGGGGCCCCTCGGGTCCGGGTACGAGCTCGTGTACGTCTTGCCGCCCCGGGTCAGCGTCAGCGAATATCCATCGTCGCTGTTGACGCCGAAGGTCCACTCGCCGGTCGCCGGAATCATCACTTTGCCCGTGGCCAGGATCACGTAGTTCTCTACGTCCACGTTCATCGTCGTGCCCGGGAACGCGCGGTCGTTCTGGAAGTTGCCGGGGCTGCCGGTGTTGAAGTAGTTGATCACCCTGGCCTGCTCCTTGGCCGTCGTGGCCTGCTGGGTGCGATTCGCAATGACGCCTTCCGCCGCCGTGATGCTGTCGACGGTGACGTTGGCCTTGTAGTAAGTGACCTGGAAGCCGGCGGGGATATTGCTGAGTTGGCTGCCGCCGTTGGCCATGCTCGGGACCAGCACTCGCTTCGGCGCCGCCTCCGTCAGGAGCGTCGTGACCTTGCCGTCCGTGGAGGCCCACGCCGGCAGACGCGGATCGCTGCCATCCGTGGTGTAATAGACGTTGCCCTTGGGAACGGCCATGGTCAGCACACTCGCCGATGGAACGTCGCCCCCCTGCTGGGTCCGGCCGTTGATGTTGAAGACGGGGGCATCCACCGTCGGGTAGAGTCCGGCGTTCTTCAACTCGCTCAGCACCACTGCAGAGCGCTGAGGCATGTACGTGCCCAGGATGTAGTCCCGCATCTTGCGCCAGTCGGCCTGCGTGTAAGGCGTGGCGTTCGACTGATCTCCCCAGCGGGCCGATTCCGCGATGATCGCCAGCTCCACCTCGTCGGCCAGTCTCTTGTAGCGGGCATACGACGCTTCGGGGGTAGCCGGCCCACCGTTGAACAGGTGCCTCTGTGCGTGGTCGGCAAAGAGCAGGCAGAATTCGGGATTCTGCCGCAGCGCGGCATACGGGATGGCCACTCCATCCCCCACGTTCGTCACGTTGGCATTCAGGTCGGACCAGATGACGATCGCCCCCTCGGAGTCCCAGTTGAAGAACTTGAAGCCGGTGGCGTTCGGGGGCCGCCGGCAGCCGGCGTAATAATTGTGCCCCGGCCAGTCGCCGGTGCCGCCCCAGAAGTTCGAGAACATGTAATCGATGTAGTTATCGACGTCGAGCAGATCGTCATACGCCGGGTTGTCCGTCCCATCCGGATTGTTGCCCTGGATCTTCTGGTAAGCCGCCGGAGTGGACAGTCCCGCCCGGGCCTGGCTGAGCATGGCGTTCCACGTGGTCAGATTGCTCTCGCCCCGTGCCTCGCCGCGATTGACGGCGTCCCATTCCTCTTTGTCGCCCCCGAAGTAACTGGCACAGAACGACTCCAAGGGCCGTTCCGTCAGGTTGTACAGGCCCCAATAGAGCCCATCGAGGTACAGGTGCACGAAAGTCCCGTGAACCGCCGGCTGGCCCAGCGCCAACTGCGTCCGCCGCAGGAACTCGTCCACGATATACTGCGTGCTGGCCCGACCCCAGTCGTTCCAGGCGTCGTTGGCGCCGGCGCGAAGAATGATCGTGTCGAAACTGGTGGCCGCATCCTTGTCCTCGAACAGCGGGAAGTTCAGCTTCGTCGGGCCGTAATCCCGCTTGAACAGCAGGCGGAACGATTTCTTGCGGCTCAGGTTGTACCCGCGAAACGCCCCGCCGTAGACTCGCATCCCGGCATCCACCTGAAAACCGGTCGTGCCGTCCCGGTTGATCCATTCGACGGAAACTGGACGCTCCCACCCGACTCCCTGGCCCCAGGGATCCGCATGGAGGCCGTTCGGACCGAACAGGTTGTCTACGCTCGTCACGATCGACATCGTTGGCAGCGACAGGAGGGCCGCCTTCATCTGGGTCCGGTACTGCGAGCTGTTGACGACATCAGGGTCCATCTGGTAGTCGGCGTTCGTGCCACCCCACGTCGCGGAGAATCCGGGCGGATTCGCCGGCTGCCGCGATACCTGGTCAGGGAATATGTACGTGTGGGTCTGCACGGGACTGAACATCCAGCCTGGCTTGAACGCCGTGACGCGCAGGCACGTCGTGGTCGTTATCGAAATCGGCTCTGTATACAGCGACCCGCCAACCTCCGTCGGTTTTGTCCCGTCGGTCGTGTAGCGGATCACGGCCCCTGGCGTGTTGCAGGAGATCGACAGAGTGAACGGAGCCGAGTAGAAACCTCTCTCGTAGCTGAACTCGGGCGTGGCCACGATATCGAGGGCGCCCGAGACGTTGGCTCGACCCGGCGTAGGCGTGACAAAGTACTGTGCGATCTGCACCTGCCCCGAGGCCGTCAACTCCGGCGCCAGCACGAAGGTTTCATTGGCCTTCGCGTCGTTGAGTCCCTGGATGGCCAGCACATTGCGCCCGTCGCGCAGGAGACTGACGTGTTTGGACAGGTCCACGATGGCCGGATCGCCCATGAGCAGATCCGACCGGTTCGTGGCGGAGGCGGAGTCCCAGCGCGGCGTGCCCGTGAAGTTTGCCCTGGCAATCTCCGTGCCATTGAGCCAGGCCACGAATCCGTCCTCATAGCGGACCTGCAGCCGCAGCGAATCGAAGAAGGCCGTCTGTTCCGCGTCGAACTCGAAACGCGTCCAGACGGAAGTGCTGACGCCGAGCATCTTGTCCTTCAGGGCATTGCTCGTCTGACTTCCGAAGGTCACGTTGTCGAACACGGTGGAGCAGATGGTATTCGCTGCGTGCGAGGTGACGCACAGGCCGATGTACGCATCCTGGGCCATCCCGATCAGTTCGCTGCCCTGCTGCGCCCAGTTGAAGCCGTCGAGCGAGTAGAAGCCGCTGAACGTATTGCCGCGCCGCGAGATTCGCAGCCAGCACGGCGACTTGACGGCGTTGCCCTGCGCGGATGACGACGTTCCATTGGCGGCGACGCGACGCTGAAAGGCAGTGCCGCTGCTAGGGCTGACGACCTCCATGGCGTGCCTGGCGCCGGCGACGAGCGTCTCGCGGATCATGACGCCGGCTTTGGCCCAGGCGTCCGTGTCCACCATGCCGATGACGCGTGCGGTCAGCTCGCCATCGCCGCGAAGGGGCATGTACAGGTAATAGAACGAGTCCGCGGCGCCGCCGATATCGGCACCGCCGCCCTGTATCATGAAGGCGGCCGGCGTCGGGTTGGAATAGCCGCCCGGGACGGGCGGATTTCCGATGTCGCGGCCGACCAACTGCGAGGTCTGGGAGAAGCCGAGGCTTCCGCTCGTCGTGGCCCAGTTGTCGCCGTCGAAATCGACCGCCGTCCAGTCCAGCCCCGCATCCTCCGGACCGGGCACGTGGTAGGACACGAGGGACCCGGAGCCGACGAGCTGTGCGGCGCACTGGGCCAGGCCGTACGAGATGTTGCTCAACTGCTCGGGGTAGTGCGGCGCATACTCGTGCGCCACCGTCCGGCCGTCATCCTTGACCAACGCGAGGTACCCGCCTTCGGCTGCAAGCTGGAAATTCGTGTGCAATTGGCCGCTCGTCCGGTTCTTTCCGGAGGCAAAGACGACCAAGTAGCCGTTCGGGCCCAGACGCGCCGGTTTCGGAAATTGCCACTTGGTCAGATTGTCGGGATTGTCCGTCAGGTACCATCCGCCAAGATCGAACGTCCGGCTCGTCGGATTGTACAACTCGATCCAGTCGGAGGAATCGCCGTCGGCATCAAGGATTTGTCCCTCCCCCAGCGGCGCCCGGCTGCCATTGCTGGCCATGAACTCGTTGATCACGGGCGTCTCCCAATTCGCTTGCCAGTCCGACGCCAACCACGCGAAGTCCGTCAGCGTGACCTCGCCGTCGCCGTCTATGTCCGCCGGGCACTCCTGTGTCTCGCACTCATCATCCAGCCACGAGTTGCACAGAATCCGCAGATCGGCATAATCCACTCTTCGATCGGTGTCAACGTCTCCCACGGGATATTGGACGGCGCCCGCGACGAGGGCCCCGCAGATGCTGAGCACGACGGCTGAATACTTCCCTCTCATGCGATGAATCTCCTCCTGGGCAATCTAACGGCCTTCGCCGAACAACTTCGGCGATATCAATGGGGTTGATTATACCATTTCGCGCGGTCGCTCGTCAAAGACGTTATCGGCCCCGGGACATGGCGAGCGGTTCCGTACGTATCGATTATGCCGGATGTGCCGGGTGCGAGCCGCCGTTGTTGACACAATCTGCCTTCGGCCGTAGAATCCTGTGCCCGATGCAGCCGATGATACGTGCAGGAGCAGGTCATGCAGGCAAAGTTGAGATTCCTCGGAGCCGCGCAGAACGTCACCGGGTCCCGGCACCTGCTGGAGGTCGATGACACGAGGATCCTGGTGGATTGCGGCTTGTACCAGGAGCGCCAGTTTGCGTCGCGCAACTGGGAGCCGTTCGAGGTGCCCCCGTCGAGCATCAAGGCGGTACTGCTGACCCACGCCCACCTGGACCACTGCGGCCTGCTGCCCAAGCTCGTCAAGGAAGGGTTCAAAGGGCGAGTCTACTGCACGGCAGCCACTGCGGAAATCGCTCACATCATTCTGCTCGACGCCGCCAAGATCCAGGAAGAAGACGCCGCCTACAAGCTCAAGCGGCACAAGCGCGAGGGACGCGAAGGACCCCACCCGGACGCCCCCCTGTATTCTGCGGCCGACGTGGAAGCGTGCAAGCCGTTGTTTACCCCGGTGCCCTATGGCGAATCGGTCAGGATCGCCCCCGGCCTCGAGGCCACGTTCTCCGAGGCCGGCCACGTCCTCGGGTCCTCCTTCATTCTCGTGAGCATCCAGCAGGACGGTGAAACGCGCAGCGTCCTCTTCTCCGGCGACGTGGGCCGGTCGCATCGGCCCTTTCTCCGCGACCCCGACGCCGCCCTCGACAGCGACTATATCCTCGTCGAGTCCACATACGGCGACCGCGTCCACGACGACCGCGAGGACATCAAGGCCGCCATCGCCGACGCCATCAACAGGACGAAATCCGCCGGTGGAAACATCATCGTGCCCAGCTTCGCCCTGGAGCGGGCCCAGGAATTGCTCTACTACATCGACGAGTTGCTCATCGAGGACGCCATTCCCCACATCATGGTCTTCCTCGACAGCCCCATGGCCGGCGCGATCACGAAGGTCTTCCGGCATTACCAGGACCTGTTCGACGGCGAGATGCGCCGATTCATGAGAGACAACGGCTCGCCGCTGGAGTTTCCCGGACTCAAGGTCACCGAGAGCACGAAGGAATCCAAGGCGATCAACTACATCAAGGGCACGATCATCGTCATCGCCGGCTCCGGCATGTGCACCGGGGGCCGAATCAAGCACCATCTTGTCAACAATATCGGCCGCCCGGAATGTACGATCATGTTCGTTGGCTACCAGGCCGTCGGCACGCTCGGCCGGCGGATCGTCGACGGCGACCCCGAAGTCAGAATCCTCGGCGCCGATTACCCCGTGCGGGCCCGCATCGTCCAGATTCAGGGCTTCTCCGCCCACGCCGACAAGGAGGAGCTGCTCCAGTGGCTCAGCTCGCTCAAGAGGCCGCCGCGAAGGCTCTTCATCGTCCACGGCGAAGCGGAAAGTGCCCTGCAGTTCGGCCGCTTCGTCCAGGAGAAAACCGGTTGGCAAGTCTGCGTCCCCGCTTATCGCGACGAAGCCCTCCTGACCTGAGATCGATTGTCTCTTGCCTTGCGGGAGTCGGCTGGTACAATGTGACAGCCCTGGCTGGTGTGCGTCACGAAAATGTGAATGATTGAGTCGGTTCGGCGGCTGTGCCGGATACGGTGACGGCCGCGAGTTTTGTATTACCGGACTGGATCCGGGGTCGTAGTCTGGGGGCATACTGTGGGCACGTTTCAGGTTCTTGTCGTTTGTGCGTTTCTTGGTGTCGGTGGGGACAATCCGTCAGCGGACGCTGTTTCGGCCGAAGTGCTGACCGGGCCGCGGTGGCAAGTGGCGCCGGAGATTTCATGGCTTCGTTACGAGGAGCCGGGCGTGATGCGAGATGACGGTATGTTCTATGGCGTGGCCGCCTCGTACACGCGTCCCGGCCAGAGCAGCTTCTTCCGCGTGGAGGCCGCCTTCAGCGTCGGCATAGTGGACTACGAAGGGGCGCTCCAGGACGGCACGCCCTACAATATGGGCGGCAGCGTGGACTTGTTGCTCAACCTGCGGCTGCTCGGCGGCTACCCCTGGCAGGCCGGGACTTGGGACAATCAGTTCTACGCCGGCTTCGGCTACCGCCTCCTCAACGACGACTCCACCTCCGATCCGGCCGGCTACGAGCGGATGTCCAATTACCTCTACGTCCCTCTCGGCATGAAGGGCTACCAGGCCCTCGGCGACGGCTGGCGCCTCGGGCTCGGCGCTGAATTCGACCTGCTGCTGGTGGGCGTCCAGGTTTCTTACATCGGCGAGACCCAGCCGCAGATCAACACCCAATGGCCGGGCTTCGGCGGCCGGGCCTCCGTCGAGCTGAGGCGCAGCGACAGCAAGCTCGACCTGGCCATCGCGCCCTTCGTCCAATACTGGTGGGTCGACGAGTCCAGCACGTCCTCGGAGGGCTGGTACGAGCCCCGCAACAACACCATCCAGTACGGCCTGGACCTGATCTGGCGATTCTAATACGCTCTCACGGCCTCCGGATGGTCAAGTCGTCGATGACGAAGTGCTCCCCGTAGCCCCACGGGTAGGCAGGGTTCTCCACTCCCTCATAGGAGTCGAACTGCACGCGGTCCACTCCGGCATAGTCGAGTTGAATCCACGTCGGATAGGTGCTGTTGACGATTACGGTCCGGCTGTAACGCAGTACGCCGGAGCGGAAGCCGTTGATATCGATCTTCAGACCGTCCCGCCAGGCGCCCGTCAGGTACGCGCCAACGAAATCGAAGGGCTGGTCGGCACCGATCATCACCGGGTCCTCCCATGCAGAGTACGCCACGTACCTCGGCGAAACGCAGCCCTTTTGATAGCCCGAGTCCGTGCCATACTTCAGCACATCCATCAGATCGAAGTAACTGAACCAGTTCAGGCCGCCGTATCCCGCCGGCACCTCAACACCCTGTACACTACCGCCCGTAGCCGTCGTAAGCCCCTCGAACGTCAACACGATGTCCGCCGGCGACTTGTCGGCCGCCCACGTCAGGGAATTGGCCATCAGACGCGCGCCGTCGGTCGACGCGTCCCAGGAACCCTCTCTCCCGTCGGACGACACAGGGAAGAACCCCAGGTCCACGCGCCGCGACTTGCCAATCACCTTTGTGACAACGAGCGGTCGTCCGTCAAGCCAGTCGGCGATGCGCACGGTGCCCGGGGTGACACTGTTCGCGTATGACCTGTAGCTGTTTGTCCCCCCATTGAATGTGGAGACGCCCTGCATGATGGGATGCGCCAGGTCGTACACGGTGCTCATCGGCATGCGCGAGCCCCCGAAGCGGATGCTGCGGGGGATCGCATAGTATTCTCCCTTGTCCCAGCGTCCCTGCATCTGGCTGGAGCCGGCGACTTCAGATACGGCGCAGACCACGCCGCAGCCCTTGTCTGCGTAGTTCGCCATTACGTTCCCAAGAGCTACCGGATCCGCGTAGTCGGCGTCACTGAAGACCATCACCGCCCGATATTCCTGGAGGGTTGCCAGGCTCGGAGTCGTGCTATGGACGTTCATCGTGTCCACCTTGGTGAACTGTCCGGTGGCCATCAGCTTGGTCTGGATGTCTGCAAGATATCTCGCATCGGTCACCGCGCCGCAGATCAGCACGGAGGGCAGGTCGGCGTAAATCCACTGGATGCCCGCCTTGTCGTCGTCGTGGAGGCTCCGGAGGATGTCTCCCTTGCGCTCGTAGCCGTACATGACCTTGCCGGTATCGTAAACGTCCTCCTCCACGCTGCCGTACAAGTCCTGGAGACTCAGCATGTGTCCCAGCTCATGCAGAGCCACTGACTCAACATCATAACCGTCCAGCGGAACGCTATTGCTCGTATTCGCGCTCCAGTTGTACGAATCGCTGAAGACGACGTCGCACTCCAACAGAAGATCGGTCCTCCTATCCCACGTCAAGTGCGTCACGGCAACTTCATTCGCACTACCCCACATCAAATCGTTCTTCCCGTTGGTCAGGTCCGGGGCCGTCAACGTAGTGCTGCCGCCGTATTTGAACTCGAACCGCCCCCCTGCGGCGCCGTTCCAGGTACTTGCCGCTCGCTCAATGGCGCTTCCCTCCCCCGAGCAACTAGGAGCGTTTTCATTGATGGAGTAGTATATCGTGGGGTCTGTGCCGGACCACTTGAGCAGCGAGTAACCGAAGGTGACACGGAATAGAAACCCGTTGCTGCTCGTGCCGATGTCAGTTCGGACCGTGACCGGGCCGCTGCTGGCCGAGATATCATGGTTACTCGGAACGGTGCAAACGATCTTCGTATCCGACCACAGAATTACCGCGGCCGCCAGTTTCGGCTCGCCCTGACGGTGGAAGAACTCGACCTTCCCCTCGTTCGCTCCAAAGCCGAATCCGGCGATGGTCACCCGAGTCTCGGTGCCGGCAGACGCCTTGGGAGGCCTGATACTCGTGATTACAGGCCCCGCGAGCACCTGCAGCCGCTGGCTCTCGCTCTCCCACAGTTGTTCGGGCGACTGTCCCACCGCCATCAGATCCAGCCCCTGCAGGAACGTCTTTACCGGAAGCTCCTCGCCCCAATACACCTTGCCATCGTACACTCCCAGCTTGGCGTCGCGTCCTTCCGCCAGCCGGTATGGGCTGCCGCCGACAAACACGACGGCCTCTTCCCCAACGGCAAACTCCGGGACATCGCTCACCGATTCGGCGATCCCGTCGACGGTCCCGCCGACCACCTCAAACACCAGGCTCGCTTCAGTGAGGTGCCCGATGGCCTCTCCTAGCGGCGAGATCTCCACTGTCGTATGGATCTGCCTGCCGTGCTCGTCGGACTGCCAGAAGGAGTCGGCCCGCGTCACCCGTCCCCAGACGGCCAGCGACGACTGCCCGAGCAAGTTCTCCAGGTCCGCCTGCCGCCATGTATCGGCGGCCGCCTGTGATGATGGCAGGGCCTGTCCCTGAACCGAAATCGCCTGGGGCGGTGAGGACTGTCCTGCCGGGGACGCGCCGAGCACCAGGCCGGCCGACAGAAGAATCGTGCAAAGTGACAGAGTCAGGGATCGTACACGCGTGGCCATAGTCTACCTCCATTCCTTTTGCGGTTGCACTCTCAAACCCGACGGTGAAACACGTCTATTCTACCGTCGCCGGGGGACACCTTGTCAATACATAGGAACACGTATTTTTGACTCGCCGCAGTTATTTTTATCGCACCCACGGAAGAAAACTGGCCCGGGGCCTCCTCAATCTTCGAGCTTCAGGAGCCGCAAATTGGCGATTTGCCGCCGCCAGTATGCAGCCCGGGATTTACGATACTCAATGATCTTTGAAGCCGCGCGTCCGCTTGGGCCAATCTTCAGGGCGCGCTACGCCGGCTCTCGTCCGTGAGCGGTGGGAGTCAGACTGCCATTGCCAACTGAGTGTCCCGGACTCCTTGAGTCCGACCAATTCGGGAAGAGGCGGTCGGTGTGACGGCCGATACAGACGCGGGACAGGCCCTCACGCGTTTCGCAGGGCCATCTCCAGGTCCGCTCTCAGGTCCTGCACGTCTTCTATGCCGACCGAAAGCCGGATCAGCGTATCCGTGATCCCCCTTCGCCGCCGCTCCTGCTCGGGCATTGAGGCGTGCGTCATCTTCGCAGGGTGGCAGACCAGGGATTCGACGCCGCCCAAGCTTTCGGCCAGCAGGAACAGCTTCAGGCCGGACAGGAACCGCTCGACGCTCGAGAAGTCCCCCTTGATCTCGAAGCTGAGCATCCCGCCAAAGCCCCGCATCTGCTTTGACGCGATCTCATAATCCTTCGTGCGCTTGAGGCCCGGGTAGTAGACCTTGGCGACCTTCCTGTGTTTTGAAAGAAACGCGGCGAGAGAGCGGGCGTTCCTCTCATGTTGCCCCATCCTGACGGCCAGGGTCTTCAGGCCTCGCAGGGTCAGCCAGCAGTCCCACGGCCCGGGCACGGCCCCCGCCGCATTCTGATGGAACTTGAGCTGGTCGTACAGGGCCGCGTCATTGACCACCAGGGCGCCGCCCACCATGTCGCTGTGGCCGTTGATGTACTTCGTCGTGCTGTGCACGACGATGTCGGCCCCCAGGGCCAGCGGGTTCTGGAAATAGGGGCTGGCGAAGGTGTTGTCCACCGCCAGCAGCGCCTTGCTCCTGTGGGCGATTTCCGCAACGCGCCGGATGTCGATCACCTTGAGAAGCGGATTCGTCGGCGTCTCGATCCACATCAGCCGCGTCTTGGCGGTCATAGAATCCCGGAATGATCTTGGATTGTCCACGTCGGCATACGTCGCTGAGATCCCCCACTTGCGAAAGACATGCTCCGCAAGCCGGTACGTCCCCCCGTAGAGATCGTCGCCGAGCACGATATGCGTTCCCTTGCCGAACATGGAGAACACCGCCGCCGTCGCCGCCACCCCGGAGGAAAATGCGAGCCCGTATTTGCCGCCCTCCAGCTCGGCCAGGCAGATCTCCAGCGCCGTCCGCGTCGGATTGCCGGTTCTGGAGTACTCGTATCCTTTATGCTTCCCGATCGCCTCCTGCCGGTACGTCGATGTCTGAAAAACGGGCACGATGACCGCGCCGGTCGAAGGGTCGGACGCCTGGCCTGCGTGGATGGCCTTCGTCTCAAACCGCATCTTGCTCCTCCTGCCTGTGCATCCAGAAGCTCACGAGGTCGGCCCGCGTGATGACCCCTTGCGGCACGCCGTCCTGCACGACGACGATGCCCGAGGCGCCGGAAAGCAGCACCCGGAAGGCCTCGGAGATATCCGTGTCCCCTTCCATCCTCGGCAGGGGCTTGCCCATCACCGCCCGGATCTGCTGCCGCTCGAAGTTGATGCCGTCGTGAAGCAGCTTCATGACGGATGCTTCGTTCAGGCTGCCCACCACCTTATCGTCCTCGATCACCGGCAACTGTGAGATCCCGTACTCCTGCATCAGGCGGATGGCCTGCACGAGCTTCTCGCCCGGAGAGACACAGATGATCGAGGGAAAGGCCTGCTTGGTTGACAGCACGTCGCGCACCCGCGCGGGCGTCTGCCGCCTCTCCTTGAGGAAGCCGTTCTCCATCATCCACCGGTCGGAGTAGATTTTGTCGATATAGTTTCTCCCGGTATCGGGCAGGAGGACGACGATGTACTTCGGCCGGTCCAGCCGCTGTGCGAAGTGGAGGGCCGCCGCCAGGGCCGTGCCGGATGAGCCGCCGGCGAGAATCCCCTCTTCCCTGGCCAGTCGGCGCGCTATGAGAAATGACTCCTCGTCCGTCACCCGCACCATTTCATCGACGACCTGCCGGTTGAAGGTCTTGGGGATGAAATCCTCGCCGATTCCTTCCACCTTGTACGCCTTGGGCGCGTCGCCCGAGAGGATGGACCCCTGTGGATCGGCGCCCACGACGAGGACGCCCGGGTTCTTCTCCTTGAGGAACTTGCCGGTGCCGGAGATGGTGCCGCCCGTCCCCATTCCCGCGACGAACACTTCGACCTTTCCGCCCGAGTCCTCCCAGATTTCCGGCCCGGTCGTCAGGTAATGCGCAACGGGATTGTTCGGGTTCTCGAACTGGTTCGGCCGAAAGGCGTTGGGAATCTCCGCCGCCAAGCGATTGGCCGTCCCGTTGTAGCTGTCCGGCGAGTCCGGAGGCACCGAGGTCGGCGTAATCACCACCTCCGCCCCGTACGCCTTGAGCAGGTTGATCTTCTCCTGGCTCATCTTGTCCGGCAGAACGAAGATGCAGCGGTAGCCCTTGATCGCCGCCACCAGGGCAAGCCCCGCGCCGGTGTTGCCGGCGGTCGCCTCCACAATGGTTCCGCCGGGCCGGAGCTTGCCTTCCCGCTCGGCGGCCTCAACCATGGCAATCGCGATGCGATCCTTGACGCTCCCGCCCGGGTTCAGCATTTCCGGCTTCACGTACACCGGGGATCCGAGTCCCCGCGCGATCCTGTGGAGCTTTATCAGCGGAGTTCGCCCTACCGCCTGGAGCACGTTGTCCAATTCCCCGGCCATTGTTTGCCTTCCTTATGCCTTCGCCAGCGCCTGCTCGATGTCGGCAAGGATGTCGTCGATATGCTCGATGCCGATGGACAGGCGGATGAAATCGGGGGTCACGCCTGTCGCCAACTGCTCCTCAGACGACAACTGCTGATGCGTCGTTGTCGCCGGATGGATGGCCAGCGTCTTGGCGTCGCCGATGTTCGCCAGATGGGAAACCAATTGCAGCGAGTCGATGAACCTGCGGCCCGCCTCCAGGCCGCCCTTGATGCCAAAACCGATGATGGCCCCGGCACCTTTAGGCAGATATTTCCGCACTCTCGCCTGCTCCGGGCTCGACTCCAGGCCCGGATAATTCACCCACGATACCTTCGGATGCCGGTCCAGGTATTCCGCCACGGCCAGCGCGTTCTCCGAGTGCCTCGGCATCCTCAGGTGCAGCGTCTCCAGCCCCTGCAGGAACAGGAACGCATTGAACGGCGACATGGCCGCCCCGAGGTCGCGCAGCAGCGTCACGCGGGCCTTGATGATGTAGGCGATATTTCCGAGCGGCTTTAGCGCCTCGACGAAGTTCAGCCCGTGATAGCTCGGATCGGGCTCGGCGATCAGCGGGAATTTGCCGTGGGTCCAGTCGAATCTTCCGGAGTCCACAATGAGTCCGCCGATGGAGGTCCCGTGTCCGCCAATGAACTTCGTCGCCGAGTACACGATGATGTCCACGCCGAAGTCGATCGGGCGCAGAAGGTACGGGGAAACTGTGTTGTCGAGAATGAACGGCACGCCGTTTCCGTGGGCCACGTTCGCGACGCCTTCGAGGTCGGCCACGTCAAGTTTCGGATTGCCGATGGATTCGGCGTAGATCGCCTTCGTGTGCGGCGTGACGGCCCTCTGAAGACCCGCCAGATCGTTCGACTTCACCAGATGGACGTTGACGCCCAGCCGCGGCAGCGTGTAGTGGAACAGGTTGTAGGTCCCGCCGTAAAGGTTGTCCATCGACACGATGTCGTCGCCCGCCTGCGCAATGTTCAGGATGGACAGTGTTGTGGCCGATTGCCCGCTGGAGACCCCCAGCGCCCCGACTCCGCCGTCCAGCAGGGCCATGCGCTTCTCCAGCACGTCCACAGTCGGGTTCATGATCCGCGTGTAGATGTTGCCGAACTCCCGCAACGCGAAGAGATTCGCCGCGTGCTCCGTGCTGCGGAACTGATATGAGGTCGTCTGGTAAATGGGGACGGCGCGCGAGCCCGTCGTCGGGTCGGGCTCCTGTCCGCCATGCAGAGCCAACGTTTCCACCTTCAGTTTCGAGTCAATCCTGGTCATCGAACACGCTCCTTTCAGTAGCTTCTCACAAGTCCCGGCCGGTGCCTGTCGGCGTCGGAAGCCACATACAGCCGATCACCGCTCAGAGTTCGCACCCTGAGAATCACTTTCGCGGCCAAATTCCCACAACACCTACCTACACAGTATGACTTTACCCCTCGATCAACGGCCTGTCAACACTTTTTGCCGCTATCACCAGATTTCTCCAGCACGAATAAGGTCAAGAAAACAGGCGACAACGGACGATCTGTGAGAAAATGGGACAACCCATGCCGCCTCCATTAGGCGGCCATGAGAGACTGGGCATTCTGAGAAAAGACAAGAGGGGATGACCACATGAACGAGGCGGTTGCGCATGGCTTTCTGGGCATTCAGCGGCCGGGCCTCGGCCGGACGGGAGTTGTGGCGGCGAGGGGGTTAGCGCTGTTTATCGGGGTTTTTTCGCTACTGAATGTGCTCGGGGATTTGCGGTATCCGGGCTTCGATGCCAATCTCTGGTGGATCGACCTTCGACCGCTCAGCGGGCAACTCTCAGGGGGCTTCCTCACGGTCGCCTCGATTCTGCTGATCGCCTGCGGAATCCGGCCCCCTCGCAGAGGGGCACGCCGCACCGCCACCAGTGCGGCCGTGGCAATCCTGCTAGGTGTCGCCGTCGTGAACGCCATCACCTTTCATCTGCTGGTGTCCGAAGGAGTGATCGGAGCGGGCTGTCCGGTTGCTTTCTCGCTCCTCGTCGCCACCGGTCTCGTGATCGTGCTGGCCGGAATCCGGGCCCACCCGCCGTCAACGACGAGCACGCCGCAAACGCATCGGCTCAGCATTGCCTTGGTCCTCGCGGTGTGCGCGGTAGCTTTTCCCCTGGGCCAGATGTTCTGCTTCGGAATGACCGATTATCGGCGGCCGGCCGACGCGGTCGTGGTGTTCGGGGCCCGGGTCTATGCCGACGGGAGCCTGTCACAGGCGCTCGGCGATCGCGTGCGGACAGCCTGCATCCTGTATCGGGACGGACTGGTCCGCAAAGTCGTCGTTTCCGGCGGGCCCGGTGACGGCGAGATTCACGAGACCCAGGCCATGCGGCGCGTGGCTCTGGATCTCGGCGTGCCCGCCCCCGACATCCTGATCGACGATCGCGGGCTCAGTACGCAAGCCACGGTCCGCAATACCTGTGGGATCTTCGCCGCCCAAGGCCTGACCAGGGTGCTCGTCGTCAGCCACTTCTATCATCTGCCGCGAATCAAGCTGGCCTATCAGAGACAGGGCTGGGAGGTCTACACCGTGCCCGCCAAGCAGACCCGGCCCCTGACCGCCCTGCCGCTCTACATGGGCCGGGAGGTCACCGCCCTCTGGCTCTACTACCTTCGCCCGCTACTTGTCGGCGAGCCAGGAGGGCCCGTACGTCGTGTCCACTTTGATCGGCACGTCGAACCGGATGGCCGTGGCCATCGCGTCAGAGATCCATTGAGCGTGCTTTTCCGCCGCCCCGGTCGGCAGCTCGAAAACCAGCTCATCGTGGACTTGCAGGATCATCTTTATCGGTAATTGCTCCGCCTGGATCCGGCGGTGGATCGCGATCATGGCGACCTTGATGAGGTCGGCGGCGGAGCCCTGGATCACGGTGTTGACGGCGAGCCGCTCCGCCTGGGCCCGGCGGCCGCCGTTCTTGCTCTTGATGTCCACAATCGCCCGCTTGCGTCCGAGGATCGTTTCGGCGTAGCCGGTGCGGCGGGCCCGCTCGATGCACTGCTCGATGAAAGCACGGATCGAGCCGTAGCGGGCAAAGTACTCCTCGATGAACTGCTTCGCCTCCGCCGGGCTGATATGGATCGTGCGAGCCAGGCCCTGCGCGCCTTGGCCGTAGATGATGCCGAAATTCACCGTTTTGCACCGCGACCGCATGTCGCTCGTCACGGCCTCCAGCGGCACGTTGTAGATTTGCGACGCCACGAAGCGGTGAATATCCTGATCTGCGGCGAACGCGGCCCGCATCGCCTCGTCGCCGGAGAAGTGCGCCAGCAGCCGCAGCTCGATCTGTGAGTAGTCGGCGCTGAGGATACAATCGCCCTCCTTCGCGGGCACGAACGCCGCCCGGATCTTCCGCCCCAATTCCGTGCGGGCGGGGATGTTTTGCAGGTTCGGATTGCTGGAGGAGAGCCGCCCCGTCGCCGTCACGGTCTGGTTGAACGAGGCATGCAGCCGGCCAGTCCGAGGATCGATCAGCGACGGCAGTTTGTCGACATAGGTCCCTTTCAGCTTCGCCAGCGTGCGGTACTCCAGGATCATCTCCGCGATCGGGTGCTGATCGGCCAGATGGTCGAGCACCTCGGCGTCTGTGCTGCGGCCGTCCTTGCCAAATTGCCTCGATTGCAGCTTGAGCCGGTCGAAGAGCACCTCGGCGAGCTGCTTGGGCGAATCGATGTTGAATACCGTTCCTGCCGTCGCGTAAATCCGCTCCGCCACGTGACTTAGCGCGTCGTCGAGCTCGCCCGACATCCGCCGCAGCAGAGCCGTATCGATGGACACTCCGTTGTATTCCATCTCCGCTAGCACCTCCACCAGCGGCATCTCGACTTCGTGAAACAACCTCTTCAACTGGGGCTCCCGCTCCAACTGTTCCTCGAATAAGCGATACATACGGTACGTAATATCTGCATCCTCCCCCGAATATTCGCATGCGGCGGCGAGATCGACCAGGTCAAAGCTCAGTTGATTCCGCCCCTTGCCGATCAGCGAGACGATCGGGATGCACTCGTGCCGCAGGAAGTCAAGCGCCAGACTGTCGAGCGAGTGCGACATGCGCTCGGGATCGAGGCAGTACGACGCGACCATGGTATCGAAGTACACGCCGCGGACCGGCATCTGCGCATTTCTCAACACGATCAGGTCGTACTTCAGGTTCTGGCCGACTTTCTGAATCCGCTCATCGGCGAGGATCGGGGCGAGCGCGCCGCGGACCGTCGCCGCATCCAGATGCGACGAGCCCAGCGGCCCTCGCACAGGCACGTAGAAAGCCCGGCACGGCTCCCACGAGAAACTGATGCCGACCAGCTCCGCCCGCACGGCATTGCGGGAAGTCGTCTCGGTATCGACGGAAATGAGTTTCTGGCGCCGCAGTCCGGCCGCAAGGTCCGCCAGTTTTTCCGGCGTATCGATCAGCGTGTACTGATGCGGCCTCCGACCGGTCGATGTGGCTTTTGCCGGCTCGCTCGGAGCTGGCACAGGCGGCGCCTCGACCGCAGGCGCAGAATCGGCCGGCCTTTCCGCGGCGTTTTGCGGCGGGTTCAACCTGCCCAGCAACCGATTGAAACCGAGTTCGGTGAACACCCCCGTGAGCCGCTCGCGGTCCGGGCTCTTCACGGCAAACGCCGCGTAGTCCAGCGATACCGGCACATCGCAGTTGAGCGTCACGAGGTCCCGGCTGATGTACGCCTGCTCCCTGAATTGCCGAATGTTTTCGCCCCGTTTCCCCTTGATTTCATCGATATGGGCGTACAGGTTGTCCAGGTTGCCGTACGTGCGGATCAGTTCCCGGGCCGTTTTTTCGCCGATGAGCGGCACGCCGGGCACGTTGTCCACGGCGTCGCCTTCCAGGGCCAGACAATCCACAATCTGCTCCGGCCCAATCCCCATCTCCTCCCTCATCCCCCGGCCGTCCAGGACCTTGCCCGTCTTGATATCGAAGGCCCGCACGCGGTGATTGAGGCACTGCAGCAGGTCCTTATCCTTGGAGCAGATGAAGACGTCGATGCCGTCGCCGGCCTTTTTCGCAAGGGTCCCGATGATATCGTCCGCCTCGAACCCATCGACCCGGAGCACCGGGATTCGCATGGCCTCCAGGATTTGCCCGATCCGCCGCACCTGCACGGGCATGTCGTCGGGCATCGGCGGGCGGTGAGCCTTGTAATCCGCAAAAAGGTCGCTCCGAAACGTCGGGGCGGCGCTGTCCATGGCCACGACGAGCATGTCCGGCTTCTGCTTTTCGAGCAGCCCGAACAGCGCCATCGTGAAAATGTAGGTCGCCTTGGTCGGCTCGCCGGACGGGCTCGTCAGCCGCTGCTTCATCGGAGCGTAGTAGGCCGCGTAAATATGGGCGTGGCCGTCAATGATGTAAAGTGTCTTCGCCATGTCTGTTACTCTACGCCGCATCGGCGGCACTGTCAAGTGACCCGGCGGCGATGCTGCAACGTCCCGCCGCCGTGCGCAGCTCGCCCGGCTCGACGCCTCATCGCTTCGCGCTTGTCCGCCGGCGCACGAACATCTCCGCGCCTTGCCTTGTCCGCAGCATCCGCCGACCATGCAGTCGGAGACGACGCCGGACAATGCCTCGCCATAGGAAAAGCCGGAGAATACGGGCCTTTCACCGATTCCGGTCCGCATCCGGCGTACCCCAGTTCTGCCTCGCCGGGCAACGCCGACGCGACGAAATATATACATCCGCCGACGGCATTTTGCTCGCTTGAGCCCGCCGACCCAATGGTCAGGGGTGTACCACAGGATTGTCGCAGTCCCCCGGTCAGTGGGTGGCACCCTCAAGCGCAGCTTGGGGGTGGTTCGGCGATCGCAGCCCGCCATCGCCAAGCCATGCAGGCTTGACGATGCCACCCGCCGCTTTCCTGTCGTACACCCCTGGTCAGTCAGCCTTCGCCGACCCTCCGTTGAAACAGCGGCGGCGGCAGGCGGCGCCTTGCCGATGGTCCTTTCCGCCTCCGGCGGCCCCATCGGCAAAACGGGCTTCCTGCTGCCACCCGGCGTTGGTGACGGCGGGCCGAGCCCGCCGGACGGTGCGCGCACTGCCGGACGGCGATAATCCAGGCAGAAGTGCAGGATCAGCAATTGCCCCGCTTCGTCGATGTCCGGCAGGCTGCACCGTGCGCACCGGCCGGTCGCAAGATGCAGCCAGCCCGCCGGCAGTGCGATCAGCCTCGGCTGGACCAGCAGTAGCAATCGCATCCACAGCCGGATGATCCGTCCTCGTCTTGCCCAGCGTCGGGCCGCCTGCGGGAAGTTGAGCACGGCGAACTGCCCGTGGTACTTGAGGGCGGCACGGTCGTAGGCCCTGGCCGCCTCGACCTCGCTGCGGAAGCGGCCGAGGCGGATGTACGTGCCATGAACCGTGATCCCCGCCTCCCACGGCTGCTCGCCGCCATGCCGCGTCACGCCCTTATACTGCGAGGCGTAGGTGCCCTTGCTGTACTTGGTCCGGTTCCGCCCGTTCTCGGAGTACGTGGCCGGCCGCAGATTCGCCTTGCGGTCGTCCAGGCTGTTGCGATTGATGTGATCCACGAGCATTCCGGGCGGCACGCTGAGCACCATGCGATGCATGGCCACCGCCGAGTACTTCCCGTTCTCGGTCTTGACAGATCGGACCGCGTACGCCGTGCCGGACACTCCCGAGACGTGCCATTTATGCCGGCTGAGCCGCTCGTAATCGTCCGGATCGACAATGGCGTACTTGCCCCGGGTCAGCGGGATCCGGCGGAATGCGTAGCCGTACCGGACCCGTCGGTAGGCCAGCGCCACGCGGACGCCAAGCCACGCGAGCCAGAGCGGAATGGTAACGGTGACCGGTATGGCCGCTTCTCCCACCGGGTGACAAAACCTCCCGGCGACACCCTTTGCCGCCGGCGCCACGTCCCCGTGCACTTGCCGGCGCCCATCGGCGACAGGGCGCCCGGAGGGGCCTCGGACCACGCCCGGGACGAGGGCAGCCGAAAAAACTGCCCCTCCACTATGGGACGAAGGTGCGCGTTTGGTGCGAAAAAAATGATGTGGAAAACGCCCCCGACGCGAGTAACTCCTTGCCTCGCAACGAATAAAAAAATTGTGAGTGACAGGCGTTTTCCCTTCTGACCGGGTGCGCGTTTGGTGCGAAAATCGAACCATTCGCGCACCACTATTTCGCTGAGTCGATGGTGGCATGCGACTATTCTTCATGGGCCGTCGCCAATGCCGCTCCTGGTCCCGCGAGCCTGGGCAGGCCCATGACTGCGTTTTTCGCTTTGGGGCTGCCAGCAGGATTGCGCGGGTGCCCCCTGGAGAGCCGGCCCATCGTGATCAACGGATGACGCCCATCGATCTACCCGCCGGCGGCCCGCTCGGAGTTCCCGTTCGTACGATGCAGGGTGTAGGGTGGGTTCTTCAACCAATAGTGTTCGGCCCGGGATTTGCTCTTTGGCAAGTGCATGAAGTGACGGAACAAAGGACGGTGGGAGAAGATGCTTCCTGACGAGGGGAAGGAGCATTCTGTGCGCAGCAGGAATCCGGACC
>Ga0315282_10002125_pt1 | contig 36899 bp, 27 predicted proteins | sample YL17G07_20_MG_FD_203693 | JGI IMG/M metagenome (GOLD analysis project Ga0315282, IMG submission 203693) | Sediment microbial communities from Yellowstone Lake, YNP, Wyoming, USA - YL17G07_20 | ecosystem: Environmental > Aquatic > Freshwater > Lake > Sediment | place: USA: Wyoming | collected... | reverse complement strand
GGTCGTGGATGCCGTGGGACTTCAGGTTCTCGATGCGCGGCCCCAGCAGGGTCCACATGTCCCGGGCCACCCGGTACTCGGGCCGGTCGATGACCGGCCATTCGTCCACCAGGTAACCGATCCCCTGGGACTGACCGCCGGCCGCGTTGGTCAGGATGAGCTTCTTGCGCAGCACCGTATCCGAGAGGGTCAGTTTGAGGCGCGTTCCCGGCTCGAGAAAGATGGAGACGATGTTCGAGTCACGGGTGTCGATGCGGCTGTACCAGTAGCGCATCGGCGGCGCCTCGCGGCGGGCGTCGATGAGCTGGATGTGGGTCATGGGCCGGAAGCTGCGCGGCTCGAGAAGGTTGAAGAGCGTGGTCTGCCGGCAGCCGAACATGATCAGGCTCGTCTCCATGGCGCGCCGCGACATCTTGACCCGGTAGGCGTCCCTGCCCGTCTGCGGCTTGTCAATGGCCCAGATCGCCTCGCCGGTCACCTCGTCGAACCGATAGCCCTCCAGGATGACCTTGTCCCAGACCTGCGTGCCGTCGGCCAGGCCCACCAGACGGAAACGGCCCCGAGCGTCCACCACGGCATGATACTGAGCCGGCCCTTGGAAGGCCAGGAGCACCGTGCCCGGCGCCGGCTGGTCCGGAAAAAGCTCGCCCTGGCGGATGAACTTCGCCTGGCCGGTCACCGTGGAAAACCCGACGCGGGGCAGGCGGTCGCCCACTTGCAGGCCGGTGGCCCGAGCCAGATGCCGCACCAGGCCGGTGACCAGCGCGCTCTGGTCGGCCGCCGGCCCGGGCAGCACACGCTCCGGCCGGTCGTGAGGCGTGCCCCACAGCGCCCGGGAGTCGTGCACCGTGGCCAGGGTCACCCCCAGGTAGCCGCCCAGGGCGCTCACCTCCCCGCCCAGCGCCGGGCGGTCCGGCAGGTAGCTCTCCCAGGTCCGGAGCCGGCTCGGCCGGAGCGTGTCCTGAAACAAGGAGGGCAGGCCGCTTCCCCGCTCCACCTCGCCGGCCGCGGACCGCAGCACCTCGTCCAGACGGCTGTAGATGGACGTGCGGCTGATCTCGGGTTTCAGACTGTACAGCCAACCGTTGTTGAAAGCGCCCAGGCCGTCGCCGTGACTGGAAAGATGCAGCGAGACCACGGCCGCCACCTCCCGCTCCTGGACCAGGTTGCGGAAGCGCAGGGCGCTGCGCAGCCGCTTCTCCTGCTCCTCCACGTCCAGCAGGATGGCCCGATGGTCCTTGGCCGCCAGGAAGATCAGACCGCCCAGCAGGCCCTGCTCCTCGTCCGTGAGCGCGGTGAAGCTCGTCCTCAGGCTCAACCGCCTGAGCACCAGCCGCTGGTGGGCCAGGGCTTGGATGGTCTCCCGGGCCTGCTCCGGCTGCTCGAGGCGGAGCTGCATGAGCTGGCGCGAGGTCTTGTCCACCTCGGTCTTGATGCGGTCCAGCACGGCCTCTTGGATGTCGGCGTAGGAGGCGCCCGGGGGCGGTCCGGCCGGGGTGAAGCGGCCGAGCAGGCCGATGGTCTTCTTCTCCTCGGCGATGACGGCCTTGAGCTCCCTCTCCTGGGCCCGAAGGTCCTTGGAACTGGCTCGAAAGGCCTGCACCATCTCCCGCATGCCGGCCAGGGACTGGGCGTGCCCGGCCGTGGCCACGAGCAGGACCGAGCGCTCGGGCGGGTTCTCTTTCAAGGCCTTGGCCAGGGCCAAAAGCGCGGCCACGCTGAGGGCCTCGTCCGCGCCCGGGGCCTGCCCGAGGACCCAGGCCGCGTTGTCGTAAAAGGCCTCGACCACGATCAGCTCGCCGCTCCTGGCCGGGTTCCGGCCCGGAACCAGGGCGTAGATGTTTTCGGCCTCGGCTTCCTGCCAGGTGAGGGCGGAGAAGAGCGTAACTTGGTCGGCCACGCGGCCTTCGGGCGCGTTCTCGAAGTAACCGAAGAGTTTCCGAGCCTGTTCGAGGGACATCCAGAAGCGGGGGAACTGCACGGGCGAGAGTTCCATCTTGTCCTCGAAGAAGAAGCGGGGCGTGCGGGAACCGCGGTCGATGTAGATGAGGGCCTGCGCGCCCAAAGCCGCGGCCTGGAGCCAGTTCTCGCCCGAGGCCAGGTCCATGAGCAGGATCGAGCCCGCGATGGGCTTTTCGTCAAACCGGCTCAGCTCGCCGGAGCCGACATAGACCAGGGGCCCTTCCAGGCCTTGGGGCGGGATCTGCTGCGGGGTGATGGCGTTGCCCCGGAGCGGATGGAGGGGCGCGGAAACGCGGCCGCCCTCGAGGAGCAACTGGCTCCCGCCGTGGCGGACCACGGGCACGCCGAAGCTCTGGCGGCCCACCGCCTCGAAGCCAAGCTCGGAGAAGCGTTCGTGAATAAAGTCCGCCGCCGCCCTCGAGCCCGGCGTGCCGGTGGACCGGTCGCCCAGGGAGGCCAGGTGCAAGACCGTGGCCATGACGTCCGCGGCGGGCGGGTTCGGGGGCGCCGCCCGCGCGGCCGGGCCCATCAGCAGCGCGGCGCACAGGGCCAGGCCGACCCTGATCAAGCGCCTTGCAGGACGTGCGCGAAGCCTAGTTGGCATGCCAAAACAGACCACGGCCGGCGCCGGCTCAGCGCCTGGTCCCCACGATCTCCCCCACCGAGATGGAAAGCTCGTCCCGGGCCTCGATCCGGTCGACCCGGCCGTCCCGGATCCAGACCACCTGGTCCGAGACGTTCAGCATCTTGAAATCGTGCGTGGCCGAGATGACCGTCACCCCCCGCTCCTGGCTCAGCCGCTTGAGCAAGGTGATGATCTCCTCGCCCGTGGCCAGGTCCAGGTTCCCGGTCGGCTCGTCGGCCAGCACGATGCTCGGGTCGTTGGCCAGCGACCGGGCCACGGCCACCCGCTGCTGCTGACCGCCCGACAGCTCGAACGGCTTGTGGCGGAACCGGTCCCCGAGCCCCACCAGCTCCAAAAGCGAGAGCCCCTTCTTCACCGCCTCGTCGTTGCCCATGCCGGCGAAGATCATGGGCAGCGTCACGTTCTCGAGCGCGGTCATGACCTGGATCAGGTTGAAGGTCTGGAAGATGTACCCGATCTTGCGGCACCTCAGCCAGGCCAGCTCGTAGGCGTCCAGTTGGGCGATGTCCACCTCGTCGATGAAGACCTTGCCCTTGGTGGGCTTGTCCAGGCCGCCGATCATGTTGAACAGCGTGCTCTTGCCCGATCCGGACGGCCCCATGATCGAGATGTACCGGCCGGCCTGGATCTGGAGGTCCACCCCCTTGAGGGCCTGGACCTCGATCTTGCCCAGGCGGAAGACCTTGGTCACGCCCACTACGCGCACGATGTTGCGTTCTTCCGACATCCGGCCGTTCGCGCTCCCTCTCCCGGCCCGCTCAGTGCTCCGTCCGCATGGCCTCCACCGGCTGCATCCGGGCGGCCACGATGGCCGGGTACAGGACCCCCATCAGGCTGAGCATGACCCCCACCCCCACGGACACCGCCAGCGACAGGCCCAGGTCGGCCGGCGAAAGGTGGCTCACGGCCGAAGCGCCGAAGTGAAAGGCGCCGCCGGCCACGGCGAACAGGGCCCCGGCCACGGCGCCCACCGCCGCGCCCGACAGCCCCTGCATGCCCGCCTCCAGCAGAAACAGCTGCAGGATGAACCGGTCCAACGCCCCCAAACACTTCATGGTGCCGATCTCCCGAAACCGCTCGGTGACGGCCATGAGCTGCGCGTTTACGATCCCCACCGCGCACACCAGGAGCGACAGCACCACGATCCAGCGCTGCTTCGGGCTGCTGCCCACGCTCGTGTCCTTGGGCTCGAGATCGTAGCCGGAGAGGATCAGGGCCTGCCGCATCTCCGGGTTCCCGGAGGACAGCATGCCATTGGCCACGTCCGTGTTCACCCGCACGAAACTTAGGAAAGACACGGCCAGGACCAGCGACAGGGTGGTGATCAGGGACCTGAAGAACCGGACCCGGATGCTCTGAAACGAGATCTGGACCGACTTCAGGAAGGGCAGCACCACCAGACGCTCGACCCCGACCGGCCGCGCCGTCAGGCCGCCCACCTGTCCGGACCCGCTCCTCACCGCCCTTCCCTCCTCTTCCCGGCCGCGCCCCCGGCGGTCAGATGGCCGAAGTGCACCGGCCTGAGCCTCCGGTTGCGGCCGAACGCCTCGAGCAGAAGCTGAAGAAAGTCGAAAGCCGCCTCGTTCATCCGCTGGTGATGGATCATGATCCCCAGCCGCCTCCCACCCCGGGCCCTCTCCAGTTCCGCCCACAGCCTCCGCCACCCGGACTCCGGATCGGCCTCCGACCGGGTGTGCAAATCCACGTTCACCTGGAATTCCGGCAACCCGTCCCGCGCCGGCGGCCGGCTGTTCGCGCTTCGGGAGACCGCATGGTATCCGAGTTCGGAAAGGAGTTCAAGCGTCTTGCCGTCGCACCGGTTCCACGGCGGCGTGAACACCGGAACGAAATTTTCCCCCAGCTCCTCCTCCAACCGTCGGCGGCCCCGGGTGAGGTCCTGCCGCAGCGCCTGCCGCGTCCGCTCGGGCCCGAACTCCTGCTTCTTGCCCCCGCCGGCGTGGTTCATGTGCCGCCAGCCGTGCTGGTGCCAGCACCACAGGGACCGGTCCCGGCCGGTCGCTTCGAGCAGGAGACGGCGGCGCGGCCGCGTGAGCCAGCTGGGGACCACGGCCAGGCAGAGCGGGGTGCGGTGCCGCCGAAAAAGGTCGGCCAGCCGGGCAAAGGAGGCGCTCGGCACGCCCACGTCGTCCGCCCGGAAAAAGACCTCGAGCGGCCGCTCCACCGCCTCGATCAGGCGCTTGATCCGCGCGCCTGCGTCGGGCTGCGGGGCGAGCCAGAGGGGCGAGACGCCGGGGTTCGGTTTCATGCCGCATTCTCCATAAAGGCTTCGATCCAGCGGGCCGTGTGGACCGCGCCGTCCAGGTCGATGGAGGTCGTCACCCGCTCCGGCCGCTTGAGCCGCTCGGCCATGAGCCCGGCCAGCCGTTTCGGCTCGAGGTCCGCGTCCTCGAGCACCTTCGCCGCTCCGCGCCGGGCCAGGGCCTCGGCCCGGAGACGCTGCTCCCGGTTCTGGGCGAAGGGCCAGAGCAGGGCCGGCACGCCGGCGGCCAGGACGTTCATCGAGGTGTTGTACCCGGCCAGGCTCACCGACAGGTCGGCCGCGGCCAGGAGGGGGAGGAAGTCCGGGGTGAAGCGGGCCACCCGCGCCCGGCCGCCGTCGCGTGCCGCCAGCGCCGCATAGGAAGCCGCGTCCATGAACGGGCCGGTAAAAAGATGAAGATGCGCAGCCGGTTCGTCCGGCAAGAGATCGAAGGCGGCGAGCGTCGCCTCGAGCAGCCGGCCGCCCACGCCGCCGCCGCCGGCGCTGGCCACGACCAGGCGGTCCGACGGACCGAGACCCAGCCGGCGGCGCAGCCGCTCCCCGGCCCCGGGCTCGGGCCTGGCCGTGACGAAGCCGGTATAGACCACCGGCACGGCGATGTCCGAGGCGCGGGAGAACGTCTGCTCCAGCCGGACCAGGGCCGGGTCGGCGTGGACCAACAAGGCGTCGAAGCGCCGGTTGAGAGCGCGGAGCACGCGCTCTTCATAGGCCCCGGGGTCTTTCTTCTCCACCAGGATGTCCCTGAGGCTCGACACCACCCGGCAGGCCGGCAGCCCGCCCGTCCGCACCGCCTCGAGCACCGGCTCGAGCTCGAACCGAAAGGAACCCCGGCCAAAAGGATAGAGCTCCACCAAAAACAGGTCCGGCGACTCCTCCCGGAAGAGCTCGAAAAGCATCTCCAGCCGCGTCTTCTTCACCTCTTCCACCGACCGGCCCGGCTCGGTGGCGAACAGGCCGCTGAATTCTCCATCCATGGCCAGGCCCGGCAGCCGCACCTCCCGCACGTGCCCGGGCAGGGCCGCCTCCATCTCCGGCCCGCCGGTCACCAGCACCACCTCGTGGCCCTTTAGCGCACGCGCGATCTCCAGGCTGCGGAAGAAATGGCCGATGCCCAGGACATATTGGCAGTACATCAAAACCTTCATGGCGCCGGCTCCGCGGGCCCGGCCAGCGGCACGGCCCCGGCCGCCTCCAGCGTGAGGCCCTGGCCGTCGTGCAAGACCAAGTGCAGGCTATACCCGGTCAGCGGCCGCGACTCCCCGGGCATGAACCGCCGACCCCAAAACCCGTAGAGGAGGCACTTGATGACCCCCTCGTGCGTGACCACCAGCAAGGCCTGGCCCGGCCAGCGCCCCGCCGCCTCGACGAGCGCGGCCTGACTCCGCTCGAGGACCTCGCCGCGGTCCTCTCCGCCCGGCGGCCGAAACCCCCACCCCCGGGCCTCGGCCGCCGCCAGTGTCTCGGCCTCCTCCCGTTCGAGGTCCGCCAGGCTCCGGCCCACCCATCGGCCCCAGTCCTGTTCCCGCAGCCGGGCATCCTCGATCAGCGGCACCTGAAGCCGGGCGTTGAGCACGGCCGCGGTCTCCCGGGCCCGGCCCAGGTCGCTCGCCAGCATCCGGTCCCAGCCCAGGTTTCGAAGCCGTTCGGCCCAGTCCCGGGCCTGGTCCCGGCCTTCGGGGGTCAGCGGGCTGTCGCTTTGACCCTGGATGAGCCGCGCGCGGTTCCAGACCGTCTCCGCGTGGCGCACCAGCCCGAACCGCGTGACCCTGCCGCCGGTCAAGTCTTTTTCCCCGCGCGCCCGCCGGCGATCTCTTGGAGTTTTCGTTCGAGCACCCGGTAGTTCTGGTCCAGGTCGTGATGCGTCCGCACGTACCCGGCCGCGGCCCGGCCCATGGCCCGCCGGCGGTCGGAGTCGGCCAAGAGCCGGCCGAGGGCCTGGACAAAGGCGCCAAAATCCGTCTTGGACACCAGCACGCCGGTCAGGCCCTGGCTCACCACCTCGGCCACGCCGCCGTCGGCGCAGGCCGCCACGGGCAGGCCACAGGACTCGGCCTCGAGAAAGACCATGCCCAACGATTCCTCGAAGCCGGGAAAGGCGAACACGTCCCCGGCGCTGTAAAAACCGTGCATCTCCTCCCGGGCCAACCGCCCCACGAACCGGACCCGGCCGGCCAACTCCTGCCCGGCCAGCCGCTTGAGTTTCGCCCCCTCGGACCCGTCCCCGGCCACGGCCAGACAGAGCGGGGCCCCTTCTCGGAACAGGCGTCCGCACGCCCGGATGACCCAGGCCAGCCCCAGGGCCTTGACGCCCGGCCGAAACATGGCCGCCGTGGCCACCACCGGCTCCTCCCCCACCCCCCAGGCCCGGCGCAGCCGCTCCCTCGCCTCCGCGTCGAAACGAAACTCCGACGGCCGGATGCCCGGCGTTACGTAGGTCAACCGCTCGGCCGGCACCAGCCGGGCCAGATTGTCCGTGTCGTCCCGCCGGTTGGTGAAGATGTGGTCCGCGGCCAGCAGGGCCCGGCGGTTGAGGATGAAGCCGGGCCAGGTCTTGAGGGCCCGGCGGCGCCGGGTGGCGTAGCTGGCCTGAAAGATGACGTAAGGCATCCCGGCCCGGCAAGAGACATGCGGCCCCAGCAGGTCGGGGGCCTTGTAATAGGTATGGTAGGTCAGCCACAGGTCCGGCCGTTGCCGCCCGGCCAGCCGCGCCAGCCGTCGGCGCTCTCTCGCGACCTGGGGCCAGAGCCAGGGCCGCCAGTAAATCCACCGGGCCCGGAGCCGGCTGACCGGCTGCACTTCGTGCCCCTGCCCGGTCAGATACCGAACCAGGGAACCGGCAATGACCAGGTCTCCGGACGGACGCTCGTGCTCCAGCGGCTTGAAAGGCGGGTAGAAGAAAAGACGCATATCCGGAGATCGCCGGCCCGTCCGGCTTACAGGCCGGCCTCGGAAAAAAGCGCGGCCAGGTCCCGGATCAGCACCTGGTTGTCAAAGGCGCGCGCCACCTTGGCCCGGGCCGCCGCGGCCACGCCCTGCCTCAGCGCCTCGTCGGTCAGCAGCCGGGTCATGGCCCCGGCCATCTCCTCGGGCCGGCCGGGCTCGACCAGAAGACCCGTCTTTCCATGCTCCACCGCCTCGGGGATGGCCGACACCGGCGTGGCCACCACCGGCACGCCCATGGCCATGCTCTCCAGAATGACGTTGGGAATGCCGTCCCGGTCGCCGTTGGGCGCGATTTCGCAGCCCAGGACGAACAGGTCGGCCCGGCGGTAGTGTTCGATGACCTCCTCGTGGGGCCGCGTGCCCAGGGAGCGCGTCACTTCCGAGAGACCCAAAGACCGGATCAGGCCCAGGATCGCCTTCCGCTCCTCCCCGTCGCCGATGAGGGTGTGCTCGATGGCCAGGCCTTGATCCACAAGGCGGCGCACGGCCCGAAGCACGGTGGGCAGGCCCTTCTTGGCCGTCAGCCGGGCCACGGTCAGAATCCGGTACGGCGGCTCGGGTCGGTGCCCGTTCAGGCCGCCTTGAAAAAGGGCCAGGTCGATGCCGTGGTACACCCGGTGGATGGGGCCGCCTTCCGGACCGGCCAGGGCCGCGAGGTGCCGCCGGTTGCTTTCCGTGCAGGTCACCACGAACCGCGCCAGGGAAAGTTTTTCCCGGAGCTGCTCCGGGTCCGAGGTGTAGATGTCCTTGGCGTGGGCCGTGAAGCTGAAGGGCAGGCCGCTGAGGAGGGAGGCGAACATGGCCACCGAGGCCGGGGAGTGGGCGAAGTGCGCGTGCAGATGCGTTACGCCCTGGCCGGGCAGCAGCCGCTCGACCAGGTAGCCCGCCTGGAGCAAATGCTTGACCGTGGCCGCCTGACGCGTGCGGCGGTAGCGCCGGAGCATCAGGGCCAGGGCGCGGCGGTATTCGCGGGGCCTGCGCCGGGCCAGCCGAAGGTTATAGGGAAGGAGCCTGGGCAGGCCCAGCGGCAGGGACTCGGGCAGGTAGTCGGCCCGGGCCTGGATGCGGCGGACGCTGTCGTGGGCAAAGGATTCGCGCGGCCGGCGCATGGAAAAGATATGAACATTGAAGCCGAGGCGTTCGAGGAGCAGGATCTCGTTGGAGATGAAGGTCTCGGAGATGCGGGGGTACCCTTTCAGGATCATCCCCAGGGTGGGTCTGCCCGGCCGGCTCATGGGGTCTGGTCCTTGAAGGTTTGCAGGCGATGGCGCATGACGTCCAGGCCGGTCAGGGTCAGGCCGGAGACCGCCTTCCGATACGGTTCGGGGTGGGCCAGGAGAAACAGGATTTTTTCCTTGAGCAGGCCGGGCGCCAGCTCATGCCAGGGGATGTAATCCACCATGTGCCGGTCGTGGAAGACCTTGGCCCGGATGAGCTGCTCCATGCGCGGGCTCTCGCGGGGGATGATGAGGGAGAGGGTTTTCTGGCTGAGGGCCTCGCAGACGGTGTTGTAGCCGCCCATGGTGACCACCAGGTCGGCCGCGGCCAAAAGTTCCTCCATGTGCTGGTGAAAATGCCAGGTTTTGACCCCCACCTTGTGGGCCCGCTCCGTGATCTCGTCCCGCTCCCGCACGGGCATGAACGGCCCGGTGACGAGCACGCTCGTGAAGGGCAGGCCGTTCGGTTGGGCTTCGAGCATGGACAGAAAGACGTTCATGACCTTGTAGCCGTCGCCGCCGCCGCCGGTGGTGGCCACGACCAGCTTGTCGCCGTTCCTGAGGCGGTACTTCCGGCGGACCTTGCGGGTCTCCTTGTCGCTGGGCACCCGGCGGGGGATGTAGCCGGTGAAGGTCATCTTGCGGCTGACGTCCTCCGGGATGTTGTACTCGCGCACCGGGTCGTAGAAGTCCTGGATGCCGTAAACCCAGATTTCGCTGTACAGCTCGGCCATGGCCTGGTACACGCCTTTTTCCTCCCAGTCCTGTCGGATGAGGTCGGCGTCGTCCATGACGTCCCTGAGGCCTAGGATGGTGCGCGTCTGGGGGCGGGCGCGCTTGAGCCACTGCAGGGTGGGCAGAATCTCCCTTTTCAGGCCGAGGGGCTCCTTGTCCACGATGAACAGCTCGGGCTGGAAGGTTCTGGCCGTGGCCAGGATGATGCTCTTGCGGATGTCCAGGGCATGCTGCGGGTCAATCTTGATGGAAAGGGGCATGTACTCCTCGTTCGTCTTCTTGATCATGCCCGGGATGCGCACGAAATCGATCTGGTCCGGCAGGTCGAACCGGCCCACGATGGGCGAGCCGGTCAGGATGAGGATGTTCGTGTTCGGGTCCCGAAGATGCAAGGCGATGGCCATGGTCCGGCGGATGTGGCCCAAGCCGTACGTATCGTGGGAATACATCAGGATGTTGTAACAGGACTTCATCCGCGCGCCCGCTTTCTGGTGAACAGAAGCGTCCTTTTAACGCTGCGGTCCGGGTAGTCGGGGGAGAGTTTTCTCACCTCCCAGTCATCATGAAAGAAATCGATGACAAAGTCCATGAGAAAGAACTCCTCCCCTTTAAGATAGCGCGCCGGGTACAGTCGGGCAAGGGCCTCCGGGCCGAGTCCGAGATGGCTGGGGCCGTGATAGACCGGCCGGGCCGAGACGACCATCTCTTGCCGGGAAAGACGCTCCACGGCCTTCAGCACCCGCTGTACGCCTTTGCGCACCGACCGCTTGCCGATGTAGTTGACCAGAAGGCCCAGGTCGAACTGCTCGGCAAGGTGCAGGGACACGAAATCGCCGCAGCGGAACGAGACCTCCTCGAGGCCCTGCAGGGCCCGCAGAATCTCGCACCCGCGCACGGCCCTGGGGTCGATGTCCACCCCGACCACGGCGCGGGCGCCCAGCCGCCGGGCCAGGAAAGAGAAATAGCCGAAATTGCAGCCCAGATCGACCACGCTCTTGCCGCGAAAATCCACCCCGGCCAGGTCCTCCGGCGAGCCGTCGCGCCCATCCGCGATGCCTTCGGCCAGAAGATTCTCCCCCGCGTCGTGCACCGGACGCCAGACGTTTTCCGGGCCGACGTCCCTCAGAATATGGATCAACTCCGCCCTGAGCCGTGCGGCCTCGTCCACTTCCCTTGTTGCGCTCATGCCTTATTCGTATAAAAAATTTTTAAAAATGACAACAGCTAACTTTTTCCCGGACCCTTCCGGTCCACCGGCGGTCGCGCCCCAAAAAATACAAAGCCAAGGCCCCGCTCACGATCCGGCCCGGCTTTCGACCCCCCGGGCCGGCCGCCAGCTCCGCTGGCATTATCGCCGACTCCCTGCTATGATAATAAAAATGGCTCGGACCCGAATGCCCCGCGGCCGGACCATACCCAACCCAAACCGGAAGAGACGACCATGCAGCTTCGCTGGAAATTCTTCCTCATCCTCCTCTTTTTCAGCCTGGCCCCCCTGCTGGCCGTGACCGCCATCACCGACTACAACCGCCGCAGCCTCAGCCGGTCCCTGCCCGAGGGCGCCAGTCGGAACCTGGCCGAGATCATCCAGCAGGAGCTTCAACAGAAGGCCACCGCCTACCCCCGCGAAATGGAAAAAACCCTGGCCGCGGCCGAAACCACCACCCTGCTCCTGGCCCAATCCGTGGAAAACGTCCTGACCCAAAAACCTGACGGCCGTCCGCGGACCTATCTCCTGGAGGATTTCAGCCGTCCGGAGAAGGCCCCGGCGGACCTGATCCAGTCCCCGCTCTATTTCCGCGAGACCGACGGCCGACGCGGGCCGCTACTCGTCAGCTTCGAGCATCCCGCCTTCCTCCTTCCTCGCGGACTGACCCCGGACCAGGCCTGGCCCGACATGGCCCGGCTGGCCGGACTCGTTCCGGCGTTCAAGGAAGCCCTGGGCCGTCAGCCCAGGTATTTCTTCCGCCTGCTCGTCACCCTGGACAACGGGTTGACCATGATCTTTCCCGGCCACGAAGCGCCCTCGGCCGGCTTCAATCCCATGCATGGCCGCAGACGGCTGATCGGCGGGGTCGGCCCGACTCTCTTCTGGACCGCGCCTTTTGCCGACGAGGCCACCGGGCAGGCGATTCTCTCTTGTCTCACGGCCTTCACCCTGCCAGGCCGTGCCCGGACGGGGCTCGTCGCCTTGGACGTCCGGCTGGACGCGGCATTGGAAGAAATCCAGGTTTCATCCCCCTTCTCGGACGCCGCCCGCGTGGTCCTGGTCGAACCGGTCAACGACCCGCTCACCCGTCTTCCCCGGCTTCGCATCCTGACCGAACGCGGCCAAAGCCCGTTCCCGGCCGGCCGGGAACCCGACCGGTGGCTTGAGTCTTCGACGCCGGCCGCCCTGCGGCCGCTGTTTCAAGCCCTTAAAGCAAAAAGCGCCGGCGTGTTCCGTCTGCCTTATCGCGGCCGGGAGGCCCTCTGGGTCCACAGCGCGCCGGTCCGGGGTCACGCGCTGGTCGTGGTCCTGCCCGAAGCGGCCATCGCCGCGCAGGCGGCCGACATCAGCCAGAACGTGCGGGACCTGGTCCAAAGCGAACGGCGCCTGACCCTGGCCGCCGTCCTGGTGGCGATCCTGGCCGTGGCTCTGGCCGCCCTGGCCGGCTCCCGGGCCAGCATTGCCTTGGTTGCCGACCTGGTCTCCGCGTCCAAGCGTCTGGCCGGCGGCGACTTCTCCATCCGCATGGACAAGCACTGGAAAGACGAGCGCGACATGGTCTGCGACTGTTTCAACGACATGGTCCCCAAGCTGGAGCAGTACGTCCAGCTCAAGCAGGTCATGGGCCTGGCCCAGGCGGTCCAGCGAAGCCTCCTGCCCAGGGAAAGCCCGAAGGTTCCCGGCCTCGACATCTCCGGCACCAGCCTTTACTGCGACGAGACCGGCGGGGACTATTACGACTACTTCGACATCGGCCCGACCCGCTTCGCCGTGGTCGTGGGCGACGTCTCGGGCCATGGCGTGCCCTCGGCCCTGCTCATGGCCACGGCCCGGGCCTTTGTCCGCCTGCGCGCTTCAATCCCCAGCCCGGCGGCCGGCATCATCGGCGACATCAACTACCACTTCAGCCGGGACACCGCGCTCACCGGTGAATTCATGACCCTCTTCTACGCCGAGTTCGACCACCAGGGGAAGACCATGGAATGGGTGCGGGCCGGACATGAGCCGGCCCTGCTCTACGACCCGGCCTCGGACGCCTTCGAGGAGCTGTTCGGACCCGGACCAGCCCTGGGCCTCCAACCGGACTTCGAATACGGCCAATCCACGAAAAAGCTCTCCCCGGGCCAGATTCTGGTCATCGGCACGGACGGCGTCTGGGAGGCCAGGAACGAAGACGGCGAGATGCTGGGCAAGGAGGCCCTGCGGCAGATCGTGCGCTCCCACCAAAGCGAAACCGCGAAGAACATCGTGGACGCGGTGATCACGCGGGTTTCCACCTTCCAGGGCGGCCGCGCCCAGGAGGACGACATCACCCTGGTGGTGGTCAAGGTCCTGGACGGCGGGGAGGAGGTCGTTTAACATCAGGCGACCCGGATCGCGGCCGGGGTTATCGTCAGCAGACAGATAGGGGCGACCGGCCGGTCGCCCCTACATTGTTTACCGAATGAGCCCGGAGAGAAAAGCGGTCAGGAGCCTTTTCCCGAAGGTTAATTCGGAAACCGGGGCTGAACCGGGTCTTTCGCCGGGGAAGGTGTGGAGCTTTTGAAAAAGGCTCCTGACCCCTTTTCTCTAGGGCAGGAAACCCAGGTGCCGCGCCTGCAGCAGCCGGTCGGCGATGTTCACGTCGCAGGTCAGGCAGGCCGCGATCTTCCGGCCCGGGGCCCGGCAGACGGCCCGCACGCGGCGGCCTTTTTCCCCGCCCAGGACCTCCCCCAGCCGCTCCCCGCGCAGGTTGCCGAAACGCAGCCGCCTATCGCGCACATGACAGCAGACGTACACGTCCCCGGCCGGGTACACGGCCGCGCCGGTGAAGGCGTTGAAGCAGGGAACGCCCTTCAGCCCCCTGGCCGGGATTTCCTCGACGCCGCCGGCCTCGGTGACCTGGTAGCCGGTGGGCGAGACCTCGAGGCCCGCCTCGCGGCCCTGGGCGATCAGCCGGGGCAGCATCTCCTGCTCGTAACGTTCGAGGTCCGCGGCGGTCAGGCCCAGTCTCCGACGGGCGCCGGGCGGAAGGTGGGCCGTGTGGATGCGCACCAAGGCCATCTGCTTCACCCCCTGCCCGGCCGCCCAGGCCGCCAGGTCGGACAAGCGGGACAGGTTCTCCTGGCAAACGACCGTGTTCAGGGTGCATCGCACCCGCCGGCCCGTGGCCCGAGCCGCGGCCTGGACCGAGGCCAAGCCGGCGCTGAGTCGCTCGAACGCGCCCGGCATACCGACGATGCGGTCGTGGGACTCGGCGTCCGGCCCGTCCACGGAAAAGCGCACCCGCTCGAGCCCGGCTTCGACCAGGTCCCGGCCCAGGGCGCCGGCCAGGAGCGTGCCGTTGGAGGTCAGGGAGCAGCGGACGCCGCGTGCGGCCAGGCGGGCCGTCAGGGGAACCAGGGCCGGGTGCAGGGCCGGTTCGCCGCCCGAAATCTTCACCTTGCGCGCGCCCAGGTCGATCATCTGGGAGGCCGCGTCCAGCCACTCCGCCTGGCCGAGGGGCCGGGTCCGGTCCGGGGAGCCGCGCCGGGAGGCCCGCCAGTGCCCGCACTTGACGCAGCGCAGGTTGCAGGCATCCACCAGCTTGATCTTGACCTCGTCCAGCCGGCAGAAGGCATTCGTCTGGATGGCCTCAAGCAGCCGAGACGCCGCGTCCTCTTCCGCCGGCCTCGGAACCGTGCCCCGCATGACTAGCCGCGGCCCCCGGCCTCGCCGGTGAACGGGCCGAACCCCCTCACGTTTTCTCCAGGATGTGGATGGTCATGGCCGCCTCGCCGTTGCCGATGGTGCCGCCGCCGTTTTCCGCCATGGCCAGACGCGGGTTCTCGATCTGCCGTGGGCCGGCCTCGCCCCGAAGCTGGGTCGCCAGCTCGAAAATCTGCGCCAGGCCCGAGGCGCCGATGGGGTGGCCCCGGGAGATCAAGCCGCCGCTCGGGTTGACCGGAATCCGGCCGGAAAGCGCCGTGGCCCCGCTCTCGGCCAAAGGCCCGCCCCGGCCGGGAGGGCAGAGGCCCATCTGCTCGGTCTGGTACAGCTCGCCGAAGGCCGTCGCGTCGTGCACCTCGATCGCGTCCAGGTCCTCCGGCCCCACCCCGGCCATTTCATAAGCCGCCCGCGAGGTCCGGCCGCAGATGTCGTTCTCGCCGGTCCGCCGGCCCGATTTGAGGACCGAGGCCCGGATGCGCACGGCCCGGCTGGAGGGGTGGCTTTTCAGGAACCGTTCGCTGACCAGGATGGCCGCGGCTGCGCCGTCGCCGATGGGGGCGCACATGGCCCGGGTCAGGGGATAGGCCACCGGCCGGTCTTCGAGCACCTGCTCGACGGTCTGAGGGAAGTTGTATTGGGCCAACGGGTTGAGCACCGAGTTGTTGTGGGCCTTGGCGGCGATGACGGCGAGCTGGCGCTGGGTGGTGCCATACTGCTCCATGTGCCGCCGGGCGCCCGCGGCGTAGAAGTCCATGAACACGGAGTGCCCGCCCGCCTTCTCCTTCGCCTCCCCGGCCGGCCCGGCCTCGGCCCGCCGTTTCTGTTCATCCTCCCGCCACCGGGCCATGCGCTCGGCCATCTCCTCGACGTCCACGCCCGCGCCGAAGCTGCGCATGACCTTGACCCGGTCCTCGTCGTAGAGCTTTTCCGCGCCGATGGCCAGCACGCAGTCGTACAGGCCGGCCTTGATCCCGGCCCAGGCCTGGTTGAGCGCCGTGCTGGCGCTGGCGCAGGCGTTTTCCACGTTGGTGATGGGGATGCCGTCCAGCCCGTTCGCGCTGAGGGCCACCTGACCGCGGATGGAATGCTGGAAAGTGTACATCCCCCAAAAGCTGTTGGAAAACCACGCCGCCTCGAGGTCGGCCGGCCCGAGGCCGCAGTCCGCCAGCACGCTATGGAGCGCCTCGCCGGTCAGGTCCTTGACGCTCCGGTCCAAATACTTGCCGAACTTGATCATGCCCACGCCCAGGATATACACGTCATTGCTCATGCCTGCCTCCTCAGCCGCTCAGACCCATTTTCACCCGCCTTTGGGGCCGGGCCATGGATGAACATTATGGCTAAAAACCTCGGGCTCGTCCACCTCTTTCGCCCTGGCCCGAAAAGGCGCCAAGACTCAGCCCAGCCGCCCGACCCGGTAAAGCCGGCGGTAGGCCACGTCCGCCAGCAGAACCGCCAGGGCGGCCAAGGCCAGGAAAGGCCACAGCCGGCGGGAGAGGTCCTTTTGGCCGCGGGTGGCCCGGAACAGATCCTCGGCCCGGTCGGCCGGCCCCACCACGCGGCCGCCGGTCAGGGCCGCCAATTGCTGAAGCAAGGCCGTGTCGGTCCGGCCGGCCAGGTACTCCTCGGTGTAAGGCAGGCCGAACCCGAAGGTCTCGGAGCCGGCCGGGCCTTTGCCGGCGCGGGAGACCAGGTTCAGGTAGTAGGCCCCGCTCTCTCGGGCCGGGAACTCGCCCTCATATAAGCCGGGCGCCGTCTGGTCCAGGGCGAAGGCGGCGTCGGCCCGGGAGGGAAACAGGATGTGGGCCGTAACCGACAGGTCGTTCACGAAACGGGTCCCGCCCGCCGTGACCTCGGCCGTGACCCGCCCCTGGCCGCCGGAGCGGGTGACATTCACCGTCATCTCCTGCGGCGTCTCCTGGCGCCGCGCCCAGGACACCATTTGGGCCGCCAGCTTTTCAAAGTAGGCCCACCGCAGAAAATCCTTGCCCCACCGGCCGCTCAGGTCCGAGGTGAAGGCCACGCTCCGCCCCAGCCCATACCGCCAAACCGCCAGCAGCGGCCCCTCGGACGTCCTGAGCAGAACGTCCGCGCCGGGCTTGGGATAGGTCACCACCAGGCCGTGCACCGGCGGAATTTTACCCAGGGGAATGCCGGCCAGAAGTTCACCGGCCGCGGCCGGCTTCACGGCCATGGTCTGCTCGACGATGAGTTTCTGGGAGGCGATGCGGGTCTCGCCGGCAAAGATGCGGGGGATGCTGTCCGGGTTGTTGGTGAAGTAGCTCCGGCCGCCGCCCCAGCGGGCGATGTCCCTGAGAAGCCGGACGTCGGCGTCGCTGCCCACGGCCACGGTCGAGACCGAGACCTTCTGCCGCTGCATGTCCGTCACCAGGGTCTCGAAGTCGGCCTCCTGGGTCAGCCCGTCGGACAGGATGACGACGTGTTTCTTGGCCGCCGGGTTGGCCTTCAGCACCTGGAAGGCCTGCTTCAAGGCCGGGTAAAGGTCGGTCCCGCCACCCTCTTTGAGCATGGAAAGTCGGCGGGCGATCTCCCGCCGCTGGTCGGCCCGGGTAATGGGCACCAGCCACTCGTGAGCCGAGTCGAAGGCCAGGATGCCCACCTTGTCCATGGGGTTGAGCATCTCCACCGCGCTAAAGGCCGCGATCTTGGCCCCCTCGAGCTTGTTCTTGGTGACGATGTTGCCGGCCATGCTGGCGGACTTGTCGAGCACGAGGACCAGCACCAGCCCTGGCACGTCCACGGTGGTGGGCACGTCCATGAACACGGGCAGGGCCTCTTCCACCGGTGTCTTGAGGTACCCCCCCGCGCCGAAGCTCCGGTCCCCGCCGATCATGATCAGCCCGCCGCCGATGTCCCGCACGTACTCCCGCAGCCGCTCGAGCACCGACGGGCTCAGCGCCCGGCCCGAGACGTTGTCCAGGATGATGGCGCTGAAGTCCAGCAGGCCGTGGGTGAATTCGGGCAGGTCCCCCGCCCCCTTCCTCTCGAGCTCCAGCCCTTGCCGCCTCAAGGCGCGCAAAAGCTCCGGCTCCCGGCCCGCCGCTTCGGTCAGGTACAGGACCTTGGGCCGGTGCGCGCCCTGGGTGAAGGAGAGGCCCTCGTTGTTCTGGAAAATGGCGTCGCCCGGGGCCTGCACCACGGCCCGGTACAGGTACAGGCCTGGCTCGGTCAGCCGGTCCTTAAACAAAAACTCGTTCTTGCCGGCCTTGAGCGCGGCCTTGCGGCTCTCGAGGAGCGCGCCGTTCTTGAACAGCAGGAGGTCGCACGGGCCGTCAAAGGCGCTGTCCACCACGGCCCGGGCCTCGAAGGGGGTCTCGAGCGCGGCCCGAGCCGGGCTGAGGAACTTTTCCATATAGACCTCGTGCGGCGTGAACCATCCGGGCAGCGGCACCGGGTCGATCTCGACTCCCAAGGAACGCGCCACCAGGGCCATCTCCAAAGCGTCGCCCCGGGTCTGGTTCCCGTCCGTGAACAGCACGACGCGGCTCTGCCCCAGAAGCGGAAACCGGCCCACGGCCAACCGCAGGGCCTCGGCCACGTTCGTCCCCCCGGTCTCCACCTCGGAGCGCGGCGCCTTGACACGATACTCGCGCGAAAGGTCGCTCTCCAAAGAGGCGGTCTCGCCAAAAACGAGGAGCCCGGCCCGGTCCTCGCCCCGCATCCCGCGCACCGCCCGCTCCATCAGGGCCATGGCCTCCCGCCTCCCCTCGGCCTGCACCGAATCGGAGACGTCCAGAGCGAAAAACAGGTCCACCCGGTCCGAGTCCTTTATCCAGGCCGGATCGGCCAGGGCCAGGCCGAGCAGGAAAAAGAGAAGACCGCGCAGGAAACCGATGCGGAGCCGGTGCCGCCGGCTGGCAAGGGAAAGGCGGGACCTGCGCATCAGCAGCCACGCCGCCGGGATGAGCAGCCAGACCAGCAGAAAGAGAGGTTTCACAAAAACGACCGGCATGACCGCCTGCTACCCTTCCCTGAGCCAGGCCTGCCACTCGGCCAGGAGCGAGAGCAGGGCCAACAAGAGGCAGAGGGTCCAGAGGGCCGTCTGGGTCCGGCCCTGGGCCGGTCCGGGACCGGCGGCCCCGGCCTCAAGCGGCGCTTCGTAGGGCGCGGCCTGGATGTCGGACTCGGCCTCGTCCAAGATGTTGACCGCGAAGCGGCGCCAGCTCTCGCCTTCGATGACGGTGTAAAGCCCCACCTCGCCCGTGTCCGCGTACTCGAAGGGGTTGGACGAGGCGGTCTGCTTTTCCCAGCGGCCCGAGGGGCGGCGGATGGAGAACTCTTTGGTGCCGGCCAGAAGGCGGACGACCAGAGGCTGTCCGGCCGTGAGGTGCGGCGCCGAGACGCGGAACCGGTCGGGGTGCAGCCAGTTCAGGATGTTGCTCATCAGCACCGGGAAGGCCACCTTGAGCGGCAGGTCGGAGTGGAGCAGGTCGAAGCCGAGCCAGACCGCGCGCAGGTCGCCCTTCTCGTAGGCGAACATCAGCGGGGCTTGCCGCGCCTCGATCAGCGGCCGCAGCTCCCGGCCGGCTTCGGCGCGAACGGCGCTTTCGATGTTGAGGCCGGTGAGGTTCAGGCCGGACAGGAGCGGGCTTTTTGCGTCCCAGTCCACGATCCTGGGCCGGCGGACCTCTTCGCGGCCGCTGATGGGCACGTTCGGGGAGAAGGCCTTCAGGAGCAGGTAGTTTCCGGCCGGGGTCGAGGGCGGGGAGATGCGGTCCAGGATGACCACGTCGTGTCGGGCCGTCTGCTCGCGCCAGGAGGAGGCGGCGATTTGGCGGACGGTGTTGACCTTGAGATTGGGATAGGCCTTGAGCAGGGTTTCCAGGAAGTAGTTGCCCTCGGAGACGAGCAGGACCCAGAGGTCCTGGGCCTCGTTCAGCACGAGCCAGGCCTGGTTGTCGGTCTCGAAATCGTCCTTGAGCCTCAGGATGGCGGCGGCCGTATGCGCGATCGGCCCGGAATAAGGAAAGAAGAGCCGTTTCTTTTCCCGGGCCTTGAGACCGACGGTCTGGGCCGCGACCGTTTCGTGGTCCACCTCCAGGAGAAGCGGGCAGAGCACCGGGAAGGGATTGAAGTTCATGACCTCGACCATGAACTCGTACTCGCCCCGGAGGGCCGGCGTCTGCCGAACCTCGAAGCGGATCAGGCCCACGTTCCGGCGGCCGCCCGAGACCAGCACCGGCTGGACGCGCGGATGGCGTTTGAGCAGATCCTCGACCGACCGGTCCGCGCCGTCGGTGATAAGAAAGACGCGGTCGTCCCGCTCCGGGTCCAGGAAGGACAAGGCCAGTTCGAGCGCCTTTCTCAGCCCGCCCGGCGCGTCCGTGGGCCGGATGTTCTGCACGGCCTCCCGGATGCGGCGCCGGTCCTCGGAATAGGGCAACCGGACGGACGGCCTGGCCCCGGCCGCGATAACCATCATACGCCGGCCCCGCGGCAGGGTGTCCACCAGGTGCAGCGCCGCCCGGCGGGCCTGGTCGAACCGGCTGCCGCCCTCGCCCCGGGCCTTCATGCTGGCGCTGGCGTCCAGAACCAGCACGGCGTCCTGCGCGACCTGGGCCGGCCGCATAACCACGGGCCGGGCCAGGGCCACGGCGGCCAGCAGCACGGCCAAAATCTGAAGCAGCAGCGGCAGGTTTCGGACGAAGCGGGCCAGGCCCAGCCCGCCCTGCTTTTCCTTAAGCGCCGCGCGCCAGAGAAAGAGGTTGGTCACCTCGAGAGACCGAGGTTTGGGCCTCAAGGCATGGATCAGGATCAGGACCGGGACGAGTCCGAGAAGCCAGAGCGCCTGGGGCTGAAGAAGCTGCATCCCCGCCCCTCACCTTCGCTTCCGGCCGAAGATCCTGCCCGTCCCCAAGTAGTCGAGCAGGAAATCCTCGAAGGGCAGCCGCGTCTCGGACAAGGCGTAGTCCGCGCCGATCTTCAGACACCCCTCCCGGATGCCGGCCAGCCACTCCCCCACCAGTCGCCGGTAGGCCTCGAGCAGGTCTCCGTCCAGGGTGAGCTTGCGCGTCTGGCCCGTCTCCACCTCCTTGAGGGTGAGCAGGCCCGTGGCCGTAGGGGCCAGTTCCTCGACGTCCAGCACCTGGATGAGCGCCACGTCGAAGCGGCGCTGGGCCAGGGCGTTCAGCCCCTCCTCGCAGCCCTTCGGGTCCATCAGGTCGCTCAGAATGACCGCCACGCCCGGCCGCCGCACGGACTGGGCGTAAGCGGACAGGCAGGCGTTGATGTCCGTGCGGCCCTCGACCTTAAGACCGATCAGGTCCCGGATCAGGCCGGCGTAAGCCTGCCGGCCCCGCTCCGGCGGCCGGCCCTCCCGCAGCCGCTCGTCAAAGGTGTACAGGCCCACCCGGTCCAGGTTGGCCAGGGCGATGTAGGCCAGGGCCGCGGCAATGCGCAGCGCGTGAAGAAACTTGGGCGGGCCGCCCGCCGCCATGGACCGGCTCATGTCCAGCAGGAGGTGAACGGTCACGTCCTCCTCGGACTGAAACAGCTTCAAAAAAAGCCGGTCCAACCGGCCGTACACGTTCCAGTCCACGTAGCGGAAGTCATCGCCCGCCTGGTAGCGGCGGTGGTCCAGGAACTCGAGGGTGCCGCCGGACCGCCAGGAGCGGTGCTCCCCCCTGGCCGGCCCCTTGATGCCGCGCTGGGCCAGAATCCTGAGCTGCTCCAGCTTGCGCAGGAACTCCTCGTTCAGAAATTCGGCCATCTCGGGCGCCGCGGTCACGTCCCCTCCCCCGCCCAAACCCTAAGCGCGCGGCCGCGTGGGCACGCCGCGCACCAGGTCGTTCACCACCGCGTCCGCGTCCACGCCCTCGGCCTCGCCGCGCAGATTGAGCAGGAGGCGGTGCCTGAGCGCCGGCAGGGCCACGGCCTGCACGTCCTCCAAGGAGGCGTTGTAACGGCCGTCAAACAGGGCCGCCACCTTGGCCCCCAGGATCAGGCTCTGCACCCCCCGCGGGCTGGCCCCAATGCGGACATACTGCCTGGCCCTGGCCACGGCCAGCGAGTCGTCGGGGTGGCTGGCCAGGACGAGCCGGATGGCGTAGGCCTTTACGTGCTCGGCCACGGGCACCTGCCTGACCAGCCGCTTCATTTCGAGAATGGTGTCGGCCGCGACCACGGGCTGAAGCTCGGGCTCCGCCTCCTCGGTCGTCTTGTCCAGAATCTCGCCCAGTTCCTCGGCGCTGGGGTAGGTGATTTTGAGTTTAAAGAAGAAGCGGTCCACCTGGGCCTCGGGCAAGGGGTAGGTGCCCTCCATCTCGAGGGGGTTCTGGGTGGCCAGGACGATGAAGGGGGGTTCGAGGGAGTATTCCTTGCCGAAGACGGTCACCTTCTCTTCCTGCATGGCCTCGAGCAGGGCGGACTGGGTCTTGGGCGTGGCGCGGTTGATCTCGTCGGCCAGGATGATCTGGCCGAAGATGGGTCCGGGGAAGAACTCGAAGAAGCGTCGGCCCTCCTCGTTCTGGTTGACGATGTTGGTGCCGAGGATGTCGGCGGGCATGAGGTCCGGGGTGAACTGGATGCGCGAGTATTTCAGGTGCAGCACCCGGCCCAGGCTGCGCACGATGAGGGTCTTGCCCAGGCCCGGCACGCCCTCGATCAAGCCGTGCCCGCCGCAGAGCAGGCAGGTGAAGAGATGCCTGAGCAGGTCCTCCTGCCCGACGATGACCTTTTTCATTTCGGCCAGGACCCGCTCGAAGGTCGTTTGAACCAGGTGGGCCTTTTCAATCTGGGCTGCGTCTTGCATGGTCGTCCTTTCCCGTCTCGTCCTTCCCAAGTCCGATGGAGAGGAAATAATTTTTGATGTAGGCCCGGTAGGCCGGGGGGATGTCCTCGCGCCTGAGCGCTTCTTCCACGGCCCGTCGGTAGGGTCTCAGGACCTCCTCCTCCGTCGCCCCGGCCCGGCCCGGGGCGGGCAGGGAGCGCACGTGGATGCTGTAGCGCTCGCCCTGACCGACGAGCCCGGCATCGGGCTCGGGCGGGCGGGTGGTGCCTTTCATCTCGGAGGGGGCCATTTTTTCATTCGAGGTTCCGTGTCCGGCGACATAGGGGCCCTCGTCCTCGTTTTTCTCGGCCTTTGAGCCGGCCTGGTCCGGCGGGGCCTCGTCGCCCGGGGCGCCTCCTTCTTTTTCTTTTGTGCCTTCGGCGGACGTCTGACCTTTGCCGGGCGCCGTTCCCGGGCCGCTGCGTCGGTCCTCGGCCCGGCCCGCCCCCTGGGACCGGCCGCCGGCCGGCGCGTTCTCGGCCAGGTCCAAGGGCTTGCTCCTGTCCGGCCTTTCGGAGCCCAGGTCCTTCAAGGTCTGTTCGATAAACGCCTCCGCCTTGCCGCTCGCCTCGATGTCGGCCAGGGAACGGGCAAGCGAGGCCGGCAACTCGCCGTCGAAATAGGGTTCGAGCTGGGCTTGCGCCTGCCGGACGTCCTCGGGCCGGACTTCCTTCTCTGCCAGGGGTCGGAGCTGGGCCATGGAGGCGCCCGGAGTTGGAGAGAGATCGGCCTCGAGCCGCTGGACCTGGCCCAGCCTTTTCTCCTTGAGGGCCTGGAGCAGATCGCTGAGCTGCCGGGTCAGCTCCTTGCGGTCCATCTTCTCGTTCTTAACGGCCTCGGCCAGGGCCTTCAGCTTTTCCTGGGCGTCCGGCGTTCCCTCTTCCTCCTTGGGCCGCGCCTGTTCTTTCCTTTCGGGCCGGGCATAGGCGGCCATCTGCTGCGACACCCGGCTAAGAAGCTGCCGCTCGGCCGATCGCCGGCCCGGGCCCGGTCCGGGGATGTCCATCAGCAGCAGGATCGCCAGGGCTGCGGCCAGAAGCGGGGTGAACAGGTCGGACCGGGAAAAGGTGAAAGGAAACCAGGACCCTTCCGACACTGCGGACGCGCGCCGGGCTGCGTCGTCACACAGCAGCGGGACGAAAACGGACTCTCGGCCGCTGAGGTGGCACTCATAGGCCGTGCTCAGCCGGTCCTTGAGCCCCAGCCGCTCGTCGACACTCCTAAGCTCCTCCAGCACGCCCCGAAAGGTGCGCAGCGCGTATAGCGCGGCCAGGGACAGGGCCAAGAGCACCAGCCAGGCGACCACGCTCCAGTTGTACATGGCCAGGCCCGTGATCTTCGCCAACCCGGCCGCGGCCAGGTTAAGGACCAGGGCCAGCGACAAGGCCGCCTTCAGCCACCGCCATATTTGCTGAATGAGAATCCGTCGCCTCAGCCGCACAAGCAGCGCCGGGAAAGCCGTAGGTTCCGCCACGCTCAGCCGCCCCCTCTCAGGCCCGCAGGTCCCCGCCGGATTCGCGTCTGGACGGCCAGGATCAGCGCCAGCATGGCCGCCAGGGTGACCAGCAGAAAACCGGCATACCCGCCCAGCGGCGGGGCAAAGGTCATGGGCAGTTCTTCATAGATGGCGTAGAGCTCGAGCACCGGATTGGCCGCGGGAAGCAGCAGCCCGGTGGCCAGAATAAAAACGAGAAAGAAAGTCCGCGTGGTCACGTACCCGAAGCGGGTCCAAGCTCCTAAGTGGAGGTAGGACAGAAAGCCCGCCAGCCGGCAGAGCAAGGCCGTGATGAAAAGGATGGAGAGGGCCCGGATCAGGTCCACCCAAGAGACGCCGGTCAGGGCCGCCGCCGCCAGGAGCAGGGGCAGTTGCAGCCCCAGCAGAAACAGGGTGTGCAAGGCAAAACCCACGAGGCCGTAGGTCAGGAAGCCACGCTCCTCCTCGAAGGTCACCACGCTTTTGCGGTCCATTCTGGAAAAATAATCCCTGGGATGGGCCTCGTTTGCGCCGCACAAAAGCCCCACGTACCCGTTGATGAGCGCGGCCGCGGTGAATACGCCTAGAAAGGAAAGCGGCGTCTGCTGGCCGGCCACATAGGCCGACAGTTCCCTATAAGGCCAGAAGAGCAGAAAGATCAGGGAGAGAATGAAAACGCAGTTGAAAGCGAGGCTCAGCATGGTGCGCGAGAAAAAGGGCGCCAGCGACCTCCCCCCGGCGTCAAACAGGTACTCAGCCCGCATCGTCCGCCCCCCGGCCCCCCTCGGCCGACCCGCCCCCAGACCCTTGAAGTGGAACGTCCCACTCGAACAACCGGACCGCGCCGCCGACCGCGTCCCCGGGATGGACCTCCAGGGAGAGCGGGTCCGAATCCAGCCAGCCGAACAAGGTGATCGCCTCGGGCCGGGCCCGGGACTTGACGACGGACAGGATAATCTCGAACACCCGCCGCTCGATGCGCTGCCGCAGCCGGCCTTCGAAATCCGCGGGCGGGGATTCCTCGACCCTCTTCAATTCGGCCAGGTCCAGGCCGCTTTCCGCGAGAAGCCGGGCCCGGTCGAGCCGCCTGACCAGCCGGCGTCCGGGCGGCACGTCCCCGAAATCGAACAGCCGCCCGTCATAGGCGATGCGCACCCCTCGGACCCCTTGGCTGGTGGGGTTGTCCACGGCGACCTCGAGCCCGGCCTCGTCAAGACGCGCCTCGGCCTTGAGGCCCAGGTCCACAAAGCCTTGCAGGTGGAAGAACCGATGCGACCAGCTCGGAAGCCGCACCTCGATCGTCTGCCGGCCGTTTTCTTCGGAGAGCACCTCGTCCTGGCGGGCCAGGTCCGCGGCCCGGGTCGCGCCCAGGGAAAGGACCGGGGACCCGGCGCCGGCCAGCCGAATTCGGTAGAACGTCGGCCGCACGGCGTATAGTCCCAGGATCGTCTCCAGGCGAGCCGGCCGTCCGTCCGCCGGCACGCGCACGTGGACGAAGCGGCTGAAACTCCGGCCGTGGCTGACCTGCGGGATATAAAGCAGCCCGAGGCTGAGGGCCGAAGAGACGACGGCCGCGAGGGGCAGAGCCAGGGCCAGGGTCCGTTTGCTGGTACGGGTGTGCTCCAGACGATGGAGCATCACGCCCACCAGAGCCACATAGGCTGCCAGGAACGAGAGCGTCCAGACAAAGGAGGGGAACCCAGCCGGCAGCTCGGCCAGCATCTCCTGCTCGAGGGCCTCAGCCGGAAGGGGGATCGGACCCGGCGGCGCGGCGGGCTTGAGGCCGTACACCCGCTCCCAGAACGACCGCTGCCCGGCCCAGCGGGAAAAGGGCGGGCTGAACGGATCGAAGGCCAGGAAGACCACCCGGCCGTATCCCACGTCCTTTTGCAGGATCAGGGGCAGGCCGTTCTCGAAGGCCAAGAGCTCCGCGCCCTGAATGGAGGCCTGCACAACCGGCACCGGTCCGGGCCCGGACCATGGCCGGCCGCCAAAGGCCTCCAAACCTTTCAAGGCCGACGGCCGCGCGATGCCCTGCACGGAGATGGGCAGGAGGCGCCGGGCCTGGGGGCTGAGCAGCGGCTCGTAGCGCCATCCGCCGCTCAGAACCACGAACCCGCCGGCGCGCACCCACTCGGCCAGGGCGGCGGCCTGGTCCGGGGTGAGCGCGGTCAGGGCGCCGGGTTCGAGCAGGACCATCTCCACGCCCTCGAAGCCGTACCAGGCTACGGGCAAGAGGCGGGGAGACGGGGCCGCCGGCACGCCTCCGGCCGGAAGCTGGCCGAACAGGTCGGGCGAGATGCGCTCGCCCAGAACCAGGAAAAACGGCGCGGTCACATAGTAGGGCCTCAGGTTCAGCGCCTGCCTGAGCACGACGCGGCCGTCGGAGACGACCCGCATGACCAGGGGATGGCTGAAGGAGGCGATATGCACGGCGAAGGTATATCCCTTCCGGGCCTGGGTGGGCAGGTCCACCGGCGCGGCGTAGGTCGCGGCGTGGACGTTCTGGTAATACTCGCTCCCGGTGGTGACCACCACCTCGAGGACGCCGCGAAGCGGAACGCCCCGATTCTCGAGGACCACGCGCAGCGGCGTCCAGGCACCGAGCCGGAACCGGCCGTCAAAGCCGAGAAAATACTCCAGGCCGAGGCCGGCCGCCCGCGCCGGAGAAGCGGGAAGCCACAAGGACAGAAAACAAAGGAGTATGAAGAAAAGCCGCCCCCTGCGTCGCCGCTGTCCGAGCTCACGCCCTTCCCCGCCCTGATTCGCGTTCATGCCCTGTCCTGCGTCCGACTTCGAGAAAACTAGTGGTAGGGTACTCGCGGCCGGGGAAATCGTCAATGGAAACGAGGCTGCGGAGTGCGCGGGGACGACAGGACAAGGCCGACATCTTTCTTCCACTAATCATGGGGTCGCTTCTGCCCGGGCTGGACCAAAAAACTTAAAAATTTTTCTGGCATCGTCCGTCCAGGTTGATGTAATATCGCGTCTCACCCGGAAAACGGTTCGTCCGACCCGGCGGCGCATCCATGAGAAATCCATTCGGAGGAAAAAGCGCCATGGACCTCGACCTTGATCTTCTCCCGCCTGGTCGGCGCAAGGCCAAGCCCGCGCCCGATCAGGACCTTCCCTTCGGCGACATCTATACCGACCACATGCTCGTGGTCACTTACAAGGAGGGCCAAGGCTGGGCCAAGCCCCGCATCGTACCCTTCGCCGATCTTTGCTTTAGTCCGGCGGCCATAGTCATCCATTACGCCCAGTCGCTGTTCGAGGGGCTGAAGTGCTACCGCCGCCGCGACGGCGGGCTGCAGCTCTTCCGGCCCCGGGACAACTTCAAGCGGCTCAACCAGGGCGCCGAGCGCATGTGCATGCCTAGCCTCGATCTCGAGTTCGCGCTCGAGTCCCTGCGGAAATTATTGCACATTGAGCAGGATTGGGTTCCGTGCAGCCAGGGCTCTTCCTTGTATGTGCGGCCGACCCTGATCGCCACCGAGCCGCACCTCGGGGTCCGGCCCGCTCGGGAGTATCTCTATTTCGTCATCCTCTGCCCGGTGGGCGCTTACTATAAAGAAGGGTTCAACCCGGTGACCATCCTGGTCTCGGACAAGTACAGCCGGGCTGCGCCCGGCGGGGTGGGCAACGTCAAGGCGGCGGGCAACTACGCGGCCAGCCTGTACGCCGCCCGGGAGGCCCAGGCCCAGGGTTTCACCCAGATTCTGTGGCTGGACGCCGCGGAACACAAGCATATCGAAGAGCTGGGCACCTCGAACATGTTCTTCCTCTTCGAGGACACCCTGGTCACGCCGGCCCTGTCCGGCAGCATCCTGCCGGGCATCACCCGCTACACCGTGCTGGACCTGGCCCGGGAGTGGGGCCAGCTCAAGGTCGAGGAACGGCCGGTGAGCATCGAGGAGGTCATGACCAAGGCCCGGCAGGGAAAACTGACCGAGGCCTTTGCCTCGGGCACGGCCGTGGTCATCTCGCCCGTGAGCGAGATTCATTACAAGGACGAGCGCGTTCAGATCGGCGACGGCCAGACCGGCCCCTTCGCGCGGAAGCTCTTCGACGAGATCACGGCCATCCAGTATGGGACCAAGCCGGACACCCACGGCTGGGTGGAGCGGATCACCTAGGCGGGAATCGCCAACAACCACGAAGGCCGGCGCTTTGCCGGCCTTTTTTATGCAGAGCGCCTTAACTTTGCCTCCCTGCGTTGCTCCTTGGCTCGTCACTGCGGCGCAGTGGCATTCTACGCCTCATTCCTCGCCTTCGCCCTGCCTTGGTCTGCTTTGTTCTAACGCTCTGCGCATGGATTAAAAGGTGATGGCGATGACCTTCTCCATGAGCACGAGGTCGTCCTCCTGCCGGACCATGTCCTCGTATTCCGGATTGAGCGAGCGCAGCACGATCTTCCCGTCGCGGAAGAGGACCATCTTCACCCAGGCGTTGTAGTTCTGATCCTTGAAAATCACGTAGTCCCCGTGCCGGACCTCGGAACGGCTCTCGGGCTTGACAAACAGCGTGGCGCCATCCTTGAGGTAAGGGAACATGGAGTTGCCGCGTACCCGTACGGCGTAAATGCGGGAGGCCAGGGCCGGGTCCACGCCCGGAGGAAGCTCCACCTGCTCGAAGCCGCTTCCCGGGCCGTAACCGGCATCCGTCCACATGATCGGCTCGCCGGCGCTGACGTAGCTGATGACCGGCACGGTGTAGCGGTAGGGCAGCGGCTCGCCCGACACGACCCCCGCCTCGAAGAATGGGTCCTCCTCCCAGGCCCGGCGCACGTGTTGCTCGATGTCCTTGACCAGGGACCGATAAGGTTCGTCGCGGATCTGCTTGGGGTCGGCGATGATCACCTTCAGCCCGCGTCGCAAGGCCTGGGCCAGCTTGGCCTCTTCCACGTCCGGGTGCAGGGTCTCGTCCGGTAAACTGTCGATCTCGCCGCGGGCCCGGGCCTGGGAATAGGCCTTAAAGACCTTCTCGTAGATCCGGGTGACATCATCTTCCTCTCCATATCGTTCCTTGACCGCGGCCAGGAGAAAGAAGACCGGGTCCAGATGGAGGAATTCGGCCATTTTCAGGATGATGCCATCCGTGGGGATTTTCCCGAAGTTTTCCATGTCGGCGATATAGGTGCCGGTAACCCCGACGAGCTGGCCGAGGCGTTTCTGGGAGAGGCCCAGTTCTTTTCGTTTGGTTTTAATGAGTTGGCTGAAGGATGTATTCATGCTCTCCCCCCGGGTTTGGGATAGGTGAAACCGGGCTTGCCTGACTCCTATCATATACAACAAACAGCTATTTGCAAGAAAAAAGGAGCGTAGGACAAAAAAAGACTTGACATGACAACAACAGTTGTTGTAGATTCGCTGCCGGGTGGATGTGCCAGGGCCAGCCAAAGGACAGACCTTGGCCAAATTAACCGGCGCGATCTGCCGATCTCCGGGAATTCTTATGTCAAATGAGACAACAACTAATTGTTTGTTATGATAAACGACGAGGAGATCCCCATGACAAAAATCATACCTGCCCGGCCCATCACTTCCTTCACTTCCTTGGACCCTCTCCACTTCACAACAGAACCCCGAGCCGGCAACCGTCCGACGCGGCGCCCCAGGACCCAGCGCTGAACAGCCCAAGGAGAACGCCTATGGTGGTCATTCATGTGGAAGTGGCGCGGGGCTGGAAGGCGATCGCCCGCATGATCGGCGGGTCCATTTCCACGGCCCAGCGACTGAGCCGGCGGCAGGGGTTGCCCATTCTATACGAAGGTCCCACCCCCACCTTGGACACCAAGGCCTATCTCGAATGGCGGGAAGGCCTTATTCGTGGCAGGAACCCGGTCGGCCGAGGCAGGATGGACCGCGGACCCGCGCCCGCAGGTCAGATGAAGTAGGGGCACGAAAGGCCGTGCCCCTACTCGGTGCTTTCAATCCGGTTTCGGCCAAGGGGCGGCCCGGCATCACCGCCGGGCGGCCCCTCATTCGGACCCAGACTTAAGAGGCCAAACGACGCTCAGGCGCTCGAGGAGGGCCCAGGGTCTATCCGGCCGACGGCCCCTTGCCGCCGCCGCGCCTCTCCCAGCCCTTGCGGAGCCACGCCTTTCTCATCTCCTTAAGCTGGGCCTGTTGGGCCGGCGTAAAAATCTTGGCCATCTCCCGCCGATTCTTCAGCCACTCGACGAAATACTTGGCCCGGTTGGCCGACCGGGTGTTGATCGTTTGTTCGATGGCCGTGTAGTTAGGCTGGTCCGCGTCCAGGAGTTTCTTGAGGTCAAGACCCAGCTTGGCGTTCTGGGTCCACATGGCCATCCGTTTTTCCTCCAGGGCGAAGGCGAGGGTTTTGACTTTTCCGAGCTGTTCGTCGGTCAGTTGCAGGCGGTCCTTCAGATGCTTCAGCAGGTAATAGGACCTGAGCGGGGTCATGGCCATGCGTCCTCCCCGCGCCCCACCCCTCTGCCCGCCCCACTCCCGAGCCAGGGCCGGTACGGCGCCGGCCAGAACCAGGGCCAGGGCCAAGATGGCGATTACCAACAAGCGCTTTTTCATGGCTTAACCTCCGGGCATGTAAAAATGTTTTCCCTGCCCTGCTAAGTCGCCGGAGCCGGGCCGGAGGTTACAGCCGGGCCTGGGGCGGCTCCTCGGTTTTAACCTAAGGGGGCGTTTGGGTCAGACGTACCGCTTGCCCGAAGGACTTGGCGTCGGGGTCGGGGGTTTTTTGCGGGAGAACATCTGGCAGGGCAAGCCGGAGGCGTTGACCACCACCCGCCAGGGGATGTCTCTGGATCTGAAGTTCATGGCCAGGCAAACGTAGGGCCAGTCCGGGTTCCAGGAGATCTTGAAAAAGCGGCAGTGGTAGCAGTCCGATCGTTCCACGTCGCCAGTCCTTGTCGGGGTGTTTTTTCAGGTTACCAGCAAGGCCGCCCGCTGGCAAGGCCGCTGTCCGGTCGCTCTCAAGGGGCTCAAGCGAGATGAGATCCTGAAGCGGCCGGCATTAACTGGCCGAACCCATAATAAAAAAGGACGGCCGCCGCCGAGCCGGCCGATCACTTTTTTCCTTGATTTACCTGTGAAGCTGATGATAAATTTGCCACATTGTCAGAGTCTCATGCCGAAAGGCGTGCCTTCGCGGGTGACGGTCGACCGAGGTCCTAGTGCCGTGGGGGGCATGCAAGACGAAAAAAAGTGAGGCGGGTCACATGGCAGACAAAGCGTACCGGAAGCTGGTGGTTCTGGCCCTGGTTCTGGTCTTCGGTGTCAGCGCGGCCGCCTGGGCCCACAACGACGGGGAGATTCTGTGGTCCTACCTAACCGGCGCCGCGACCGACATCAACTCGTCTCCGGTGATCGGCCCTGATGGTACGATTTATATCGGTGGAGCTGACGGCCAGCTCTATGCCTTGAACCCGGACGGGTCGCTGCGTTGGGTCAAGTCGGGGTTATTCCTGGGCTTGTCCTCGCCGGCCATCGGCAACGACGGCACGATCTACTTCGGCTCCTTTACCAACCTGTACGCCGTCACGCCGGACGGCGCCTTGAAATGGACCTTCTCCACGGGCGACATCATCTCCTCCTCGCCGGCCATTGGGGACGGAGGCCACATTTATTTCGGCTCAGCCGACCGGAATCTATATGCCCTGTCGTCAGACGGGAGCGAGGTGTGGCATTTCGAGACCGGTGGACCGATCTCCTCCTCGCCAGCCACACACGAAGGCAACGTTTATTTCGGCTCGGCCGACGGCAAGGTTTACGCGGTTCATTGGGACGGGACCGAACAGTGGCATTATCAAACCGGGGGCAACGTGGATTGCTCCCCGGCCGTTGGTCAGGACGGGACGATCTATGTGGGCAGCAATGACGGCAAGCTGTACGCCTTTTCTCCCTTCAGCGCCAACAACCCCAATCCGCCGCTGTGGACCTTTACGGCCGGCGGGGCGATCGGCTCCTCGCCTGTCATTGACACTCTAGGCCGCATCTGTTTCGGCGCAAACGACGGCAAACTCTACGTGGTAGACCCGACCACTCATACCAACGCGGCGGGCTTCCCCTTCAGCACGGGCGGGAGCGCGGTTTCGAGCTCGCCGGCTATTGCCTCGGACGGGACCATTTACGTGGGCACCTTCGGCGCGGGAATGAACCGCTTATATGCCCTGACGCCCGCTGGCGCGGTGAAATCAGGATGGCCGGTGGCCATCGGCGTGGCCAATTCCTCCCCGATGATTGGCATGGATGGAGCGCTTTATGTCGGTTCGACCAATGGCCGGGTTTATTCGGTCTTCACCACCGGCGGGCAGCCCGCGTATGGTTGGCCGATGTTCCACCGCGACGCCTTCCACACCGGCAACACGCGCCCCAAAATCGGACAGACCCTGCCAGCTATGGGCCAGACCGACGTGCCTGTGAATGTTGAAGTCAAGGCCTTCTTTTCCGTGCCCATGTCCGCCTCTTCAATCCTCAATTCATTTACCGTTAATGATGGCATCCACAACATCGCCGGCACCGTGAATTATGATGAATTCACTCGCTCCGCCACCTTCACCCCGAGCGCGGCTTTGGTGTACGGCCGGCAGTACGCTGCCACGATCACCTCCGACGCAACCGACATCCAGGGCGTGCCGGTGTCCGGCCCCTACGGCTGGTACTTCACCGTGATCCCGCGCTTCACCATCACCGCCGCGGCCGGGCCGCACGGCACCATCTCTCCGCCCGGCAACACCCTGGTGGTCAAGGGCCAAGACCAGGCGTACACCATCACCCCCAACGAGCACTACCATATCCTGGACGTCCAGAAGGACGGCGAATCGGTGTTTTTCGGCGATCCCAGCCAACCTTTCCATTACACCTTCACCGATGTCACTGCCGACCACCAAATCGTGGCCCTCTTTACCATCGATACTTACGCCATTACGTCCGTGGCCGGGCCGGGCGGGACCATCGGGCCTTCGGGAGACGTGGTGGTGAACTACGGCGCCTCCCAGACCTTCGACATCATCCCGGCTCCGGGCTTCCACATCGTGGACGTTGTGGTGGACGGCCTATCCATAGGTGTTGTCGATTCCTATACCTTTGATAACGTAACAAACAACGACCATTCCATCGCGGCCTTCTTTGGTATCAATCAGTACACCATCGCGGCTTCCGTCGGCGGAGGCGGCGGCGGGACCATCACGCCTAACGGAGCGGTGCTGGTGAACCAGGGCGCCTCCCAGACGTTCCTCATTGCCCCATCCACCGGCTATCATATCCAGGACGTGGTGGTGAACGGATCATCGGTAGGCGCGGTCAATTCCTACACCTTCAACAACGTGACCGCAAACGGCCTCACCATTCAGGCCAACTTTGTAAACCATCCACCCATCGCCGACGCCGGACCAGACCAAATCGTCTTTGAGGGCCAGACCGTTTTCCTGAACGCCGGCGGGTCCAGCGACCCGGACGGCGACACCAAAACCTACTTCTGGTCCCAGCTCCTGCCGGGGGCTCACCCGATCGTGTTGTCCAGCTCCACTTCCCGCAACCCAAGCTTCGTGGCTCCGCCCGTGAACGCGGACACGGTCCTCACCTTTGAGGTGCAAGTCACCGATCCGGCCGGCGCCTCGGACACGGACACGGTGGTCATCACCGTGCGCGACAACGGCCTGGCCGGTTTCCCGGCCGCGGCCACGACCCTGATCAGCAGCACGGGCCGGCCGGTGGGCCTGGCTCTCAACGCCGGGATCGGGGTGAGCGCCGACCTGGTCAGCGTGCTGCCCATTTCTCCGGACGACATCCCGGACGAGGTGAACAAGCCCGGCCTGATGCCGTACGGTCTCTTCGAGCTGATCGTCAACGTGGACCCGGCCGGCAGCGCGGTGCAGGTCACCTTCTACTTCCCGGAGCCGCTGCCGCCGGGCTTCGTCTGGTACAAGCACCTCCCGCCGCCGCTGGGTTGGATCAATTTCAACGCCCAGGTCGTATACAACGCCAACCGTACCCAGGCGACCGTGACCCTGGTGGACGGCGGCGCCGGCGACGCGGATGGCGCGGCCAACGGCACCATCGTCGATCCTTCGGGCCCGGCCTTCGTGCCGGGTCCCGACGCCCTCGCGGCCGCCCTAACCGGCGGAGAGCTGCCGTCGGCCTACAAGGTGCTAGCCGTGCCCCTAACGCTGGGCAACACCAGCCCGGCGGCCTTTTTCGGCGGTCAGATCGGGAACTACGACACCGGCCAGGAGCGCATCTTCGGTTGGAACGCGGCCACCCAGAGTTTCCAGGAATTCCCGAACGTGAACAACCTCGCGCCGGGCACGTCCGTCTGGATCATCTCCCGCCAGAACCGCCAAATCAGCTTTAACGGCCTGAGGACGACGGTGTCCGAGGGACCGCTCGAGCGCCTCGGCTTCGGCCTCCCGATCATGGAAGGCTGGAACCTGATCGGCAACCCCTTCAGCTACGAGATCAGCGTGGAGCGGATCGTGGTGGCGCAGGGCGTGGAGGCCGCCGGCCTGACCAGCGCCGAAAACCACCTCACCCAGCCGGTGTTCTGGGTGTGGAGAAACGGCGGATACGTCCAGGCCCAGACCCTTTTGCCCGGCGAGGGCGGCTGGCTGCTGAAGCTCGTCCCCGGGCAAGGCACGGCCTTCTTTGACGCTTTACCGGCCGGTGCGGCGGCCGCGGCCCGCCAGACCGCGGTGCGCGAAGCCCTGGAGCAGCCCCCGGCCCCGCCGCAGGCCCTGCCCGAAGGCGGAGGCGGCTTAGGAGGAGGAGGCGCCGGCGGCGGCTGCTTCGTGTCCAGTGTCGGTCGGCCCGGTCAAGCCGGGGTCGCGTTCTTGTTGCTGGTCGTGGTCGGCCTGGCCGGCGCGGCCTGGGTCGGCCGCCGGAGGCGGTCCTAAGAAATCCGTTCGCTTCCCGCGGTCAGGACGACCGAAGCCGAACGCTACGTAAGGATGGGACAGTGGAGATGACGATGAAACGCGCTGTGGTCTTCATCAGCCTGTTGCTCCTGGCCTGTTTTCTGGTATGGCCTTCCCTTTCGTCGGCAGCCACCGAGCGGGTCGGAACCGTGACCAAGATCGAAGGCAAGGCCTTCGTGACCCGGCAGGGGGAGGCTCGGGCCCTGCCGCTCATGCTGGGCACGCCCATTCATCTGCTCGACCGCATCAAGTCCGAAAACGACGCCAAGGTCCGCATCACCTTCATCGACCAGAGCATCATCTCCGTGGGGTCCAACAGCGCCCTGACCATCAACGAATATGTTTTCCGGCCCGAACAACAGGAGCGTTCTTCAGGCTTGCGTCTCCTGTGGGGCAAGGTCAAGTGCTACGTCAACGACTTCACCGGCTACCGCAACCAGAAGTTCAATGTCTCGACCAACACCTCCATCGTCGGGGTGCGCGGGACCGTCTTTTTGGTGTGGATCGTGAACAACCAGATCACCCGGGTAGCCTCCTTCAAGAACGAGATCGAGGTCCGGGGCGTCTTTGACACCTCCCAGTTCGTCGTGGTTTCACCGAACATGATCACCAATATCTTGTCCGGCCAGGTGCCCTCCAAACCAGTGCTCATGACGGCCGAGCAGCTCCAGCAGCTTCAGCAGGGCCTGCTGGCCGAGGACCAGGTGGACCTGAGCGGCCAGCCCACGCCCACCACCCAGCAAGGCGCAACCACCGAAGGGACCACCAGCACCACGTCCTCCACCACGACCGAGACCACGACCACGACCACCTCGACCAGCACCAGCACCACCACCACCTCCACCACGACCACCACCAACCCGGTGCTGCCCCTGCCGCCCGGTGCTCCCGCGCCGGTCCCGGGCCGAGGCCCCTTGCCCCGGTGGCCGAACCAGCCCAACCATTGATTCCAGATCAAGGGTATATTTACTAACATATTGAAATGATATAAAAAAATAAAATGTTCAGACCTTCGAACCTCCCCGGCCGGGTCTCCCGGTCGGGTCTTTTTTTATGAGCGCCACGCAAAGGCGCTGGTCCGCCGTTCTATAAATCACCCCTCGAATCACCCGTTCGGGTGATGACATCGGCCGTGTTTTTTCTATAATGTTTAGACGATTGAGATTCAATCTCCCTTCAATTTTTGATCGATAGATCATTTTCCCCGTTTTTTCTCCTACCGGAGCCCCGATCGCAATCCTGTTCTTAGGTGTTACGTGATCGGGGCTCCTTCCCTCACTTTCAATATTTCCGGTCCGCGATGTCTCCGGCTCCTGGAGCAGACGCTCAAAGGGGGTTCATATTGTCCCCCGGATTTGCTATACTGCGTTAAATGATGTTGTTCAGCCTTGTCACGTCCTCCCCATTCCGTTTCTAAATCAAGATGGGAACGTGAAGGCCAGCGAGCAGCGACGAGACAGTACATCAAGCACGGCGAGGAGCCGCGCGGCGCAGCCGACAAAGTTAACGCTTGATTTAGAAATGGAATCACCCGAAAGGAGCAAACCATGGGCCTGCTGAAACGCATTTTCGGGATCTGTGAAACCAAGCCACCCGCCGACGCCGGCTGTTGGCAGGTGACGGACGGGCAGGTGGAGGTAAGACTGAGCCGGGCGCCCGAGCTGTCCGCGCCCGGCGGCGCCGTCCGGCTGGAAGGGAAGGGTTTATCCAAGCGCCTTCTGGTGTTGCGCGTCCAAGACGGCCGGTACCTGGCTTTTCACAACAAATGCACCCATTTCGGACGCCGGATCGACACGCTGCCTGGCACGGACCAGATGCGGTGCTGCAGCGTCTCGAAATCCACCTTCGATGAGACTGGCCGGGTCGTTTCCGGTCCGGCCAAAGGGCCATTGACAGCCTTCCCGGTGACCGGCGAGGGCGACACGCTGCGCATCGCCGTCTCCTGATGAGAAAAAGGGGTCAGGAACCAAGGCTGTCCAATAAAACTTTGTGAAGAGCAGATTAACATATTGAAATCGCAAATTATTACTGCAGTTGGTGGTTGGAACGATTTGAAAATGGACT
>Ga0315282_10002123_pt1 | contig 36918 bp, 40 predicted proteins | sample YL17G07_20_MG_FD_203693 | JGI IMG/M metagenome (GOLD analysis project Ga0315282, IMG submission 203693) | Sediment microbial communities from Yellowstone Lake, YNP, Wyoming, USA - YL17G07_20 | ecosystem: Environmental > Aquatic > Freshwater > Lake > Sediment | place: USA: Wyoming | collected... | reverse complement strand
AGCTTGCTATAATGTAGAAAGTTAGTTTAGCCCAATAAAAAAGGCTATACTCTTTCTTGCGGATTCCGCTAATTCGCAAGCTGGTGAGACACCAGGGAAAGGAGTATAGCCGTGATTAAAATTGAAACAAAAAAACTTAGAGTAGTCAATACCAAAACCCTTGTGGTCGCTGTCGATATCAGTAAGGCAACCCTCATGGGGTATTGTCGATGTCCTGATGGAAGAGACTGCAACCCCTTTGAGGTTTCCAATAATAAAGAGGGGTTTAAAAAGTTGTGGGATCGGATTTGTTGGATGAAGGCAGCCCATCATCTGGAGGAAGTGGTCGTTGGGTTCGAATCCACGGGGATTTATGGAGAACCGTTGGTACACTTTCTGAGGAGTAAACCTGTCCGGTTGGTCCAGGTGAATCCCTTCCATACCCGGCGGATGAAGGATCTGGAGGGGAATTCTCCGAACAAGACCGATCAAAAGGATCCCAAGGTGATTGCCGATCTGATGCAGCTCGGCCACGCGCTGAGCGTAGTGATTCCCGAGGGAGCAGCTGCCCAACTGCGCCGGCTCACTCAGGCCCGAGAGAGGAGTGTTCAACGAAGGACCGCTCTTTATAACCAGCTGCACGATTTGGTTTTTCTTCTTTTCCCAGAGTTTGTACAGGTGATGAAAGACCTTCAAACCCAGAGCGCTCAATATCTCCTGCGGCACTATCCCACCCCACAGGCAGTGGTGCAATGTGGGCTTGAGGCTTTGGCGTTGCTCCTGAAGCGGATCAGCCACGGAAAGCTGGGTAGAGAGCGGGCCCAGGCCCTTTATGAGGCGGCCCAGGAGTCTGCGGGCCTTCAAGAAGGTCGAGACGGGATGCTTCTGGAGATGGAGCACCTTCTTTTGGAGATCGATAGCTCGAGCCGCTTCATCGAGCAGGTGGAACAAGAGATGTCTCGTTATCTTCAACAAATCCCTTATAGTTCTTGCATTCTTTCTATGAAGGGAATTGGGGAGATTACCGCGGCAGGTCTCATTGGGGAAGTGGGAGACTTCAAGAAGTTTCCTACGGCCTCGGAGGTGGAGAAGTTGGCCGGTTTGGATCTGTTTGAGATCAGTTCTGGAAAGCGCAGGGGGAATCGTCATATTTCTAAAAGAGGTCGGCCCCTTCTGAGAAAGCTTCTCTACTTTGCCGCTATGAATACGGTTCGAACGGGAGGGGTGATGCATGCTCCTTATCAGAGGCATCTTGAGCGAGGGATGCCGAAGATCAAAGCCCTGGTGGCCATTGCTCGAAAACTTCTGAGAATTCTTTTTGCTTTGGTACGTGATCATAATGTCTACATTGAAAATTACTCCCAGCAAGAGACTCTCAAGCTGGCAGCCTAAAGGAGCATCTTAAGTGTGGAGGCGGGGGGATTATCAGCTATGCAATTTAAGGCGACCGAGTCGACCTTCGCGCAAAGCATCTATAACTCCCCGCTTGCACCTTAACCCCAATGAAGCAAGGTCAGAGCTCAAAAGAGACTCTCAAATCACCAGAGTAGGGTAAGGTGTCACACATAAGATGGTTACCAGGTAATAAAAAGAGTACTTTAAAAAAAACACTTGACAACAATAAACCAGAGCATAGCGTTTAAAATCCCAAATAAGCTCCAAATTCCAATTTCAAATGACTAAATAGATTTCGTTTCGAATTTAGGTGATTGGGATTTATTTGAAATTTGGTGCTTGGGATTTGGTGCTTGCATACGGCTATGAACTTTCCGAAACAACCTGGTATCCAGCATCGGTAATCGCCTTCTGAATCTGATCGGATGTGATACTTTTCGTACTATCAAACCGGACCTCCCCTTTTGCAAGGTCTATCTGAACATTCTTAATTCCTTCTAGTTGATTGAGCGCCTTCGTCACCGACATCACACAATGCTGGCAGCTCATTCCTTTCACCTTCAAAACAGAAGCCATTTTTTCTTCCTCCTCTTTCCAAATATCTCAACAGTTAAACTGCAATAATGAAATAAACATTTTGAAAGTGAACCTTGGATTTTTTATTCCGCACTCCGCAATCCACATTCCGCACTCAGATCAGGCCCAGTCGATATATCGCGCGATGGCCTTTTGAAAATCTCTTATTGCATCTTCCCGTTTCATGCCGCGATCTTCCTTGCTTTTACTAAGACACTCCTCCATGTACGTCTGGATGATGGTCATGCTGGCCTTCTTAAGGGCCGCCGTTGCCGCAGCAACTTGGGTTAGGATTTCTGGACAAGAAACCCCCTCTTCCACCATCCGCTGGATTCCCCGCAGTTGGCCCTCGATACGCCTCAATCTCACTAAAACATCTTTCTTTTGCCGTTCAATATTCACCTCACACTCCCCCTATGCATTCTTCGTCACATTATTCCAGAACCAAAGAGTTGGCGACCAAATTAGTCAAGAACTCCACCTTGACCCCAGTTTTGTACCGATCACTAAGAAACTTCAATTGGGTGTGGCAGTTTTCGCAGCCTGTGACGACGATGGCTGCTCCGGTTTCTTTAATCTGATTGACCTTCGCCTTTCCAGTTTCTTCTCTGAATGTCTCATTTTCCAGGGCCACCAGCCCTCCCCCTCCGCCGCAGCAAAGGTTATATTCTCTGTTCGGAGTCATTTCTGCGAAATTGGAAGTCAACTGATTCAGGACATAACGAGGTTCTTCTATCACCCCACTGTTTCTGGTAGACTGACAGGGATCATGGTAAGTGATGAGCCCTTTGGTTCGATCCCTTTCTACCTTGATTCTGTCTTCTTTGAGATACCTTGCCATCACTTCAGCAATATGTGAAACCTGAAAGGGTTGCTCTCCCACAAGATGCTTCATAACCCGATAGGCTGTTCCGCATTCGCAGATCGTGACCTCCTTCACCTTCAACCGGATTGCCTCATTGATGATTCGCTTAGCGATCATCTGCGTTTTGATCGGATCTCCCACAAAGGCACCGAAGTTGACCGCCTCGAAGAAGCTCAGCGTCCAGTTCTCTCGGGCTGCATTGAGAATGGAAGCCGTTGGGATGATGGAATGGGCTCCTGCCAGCGCCACGTAGAGGATACTCGCTCCCTCCACATCTAAAGGGATGACCTGGTCAGATTCTCCCTTCCATTTTGAAATGACTTCCTTTTCAAGATTCTTGATCCCCTGGACAAACGATGCTTTGTACAGCTCAAGATGTTTCCCCTTCTCAATCGAAGTATCTGCCAACATGGAAAGTTCCTCAGGAGCATTTTCATTCCCGATTAACAGCAGCTTGGCAATTGACTGAATCGCCTGTGTATCGATGCCAAAGGGACAGTACATCATACATCTCCGGCAGCCAGTACACGTGTAGGCCGCATCATACAGTTGCTTCATCGTTTCGCCATCGATCTCCTTGCTTTCTCCCAAAAAAGGGAAGAGTTTGCCGGTCCATTTGAAATACCTTTTGTATATCTTTCTAACCACCTCGGCCCGCCAGACGGGTGTATACTCTGCCTTGGGAACCGAGGCATAGGCGAAACAGGCATCTTTACAGATGCCACACCGGGTACAGACATCCAAGTAGTACCGCATGGGTCTGTCGAGCTTAGATCGAAAAAGATCAAGCAGCTTTTCTTTTTTCTCTTTTTCCATGACCAGTCTCTTTCTGATACTTCTTTCTCTTACTTCGCCCTTTTTATTAAGAATCGAATCAGTCCAGACTCCTGTTCCGTCTTCAAAATTTCATTGCCACTTGTTCGAGCCCAGGCCGGAAAATCAGAAAGGGCTCCAGGATCAGTAGTGATGGCTTCTAAAATCTGCCCGACCTCTATCTCCTTGATCCCTTTGCTGACTTTGATCACGGGCTGAGGACAGGGCAATCCCTTTAAATCCATTGTCTTACTCACTTTGATTTCGTCGCTCATGATTTTCTCCTTTTCGAATTTCTTATCGTCGCCTCGCCAGGTTCGCTGGAAATGTGGCAATCACATGAACCAGTTTGCTAAATGGAAAAAAGATGAAGACAAGGTTGGCAAACAGGACATGAAAGACCAGAGCCCATTTGGTAGATGAAGCGGCTAGAGCCTCTGGGAAAGCAGGTCGGAAACTCAATAGGCTTTGAAGATAGGCCCGGTATCCTCCTACATGAATATCCCCGGTAAAGCGCATCAGATTTCCCATAACAACGGTAAGAATGAGCAGAACCAGAAGGATGTAATCTTCAGGGACCGACACCTCCCTGAAGGGAAAGTTCAATCGGCGAAGGAGATAATAGAGGAGTCCTACAATCAGAACGACCCCCATGAAGCCTCCGCTCCAAGAGGCAAAACGGTCCATGCCTTTGGATCCCAGCAAATCTACCAAAGGAGTAAACTCCTGAAGGAGTCTTAGATGGCCAACAAAGGCACCCAGCAGGCCAAAGTGAAAAAGAATCGTGAAGATCCACATCCACCGGTCAAACTTGATCACCTCTGGAAAGACAAAGGAGTCTTCAGCGACTTTGAGCCATCTCTCTCCAGAGGTGTGTGGTTTTGGAAAGTAACCTGTCTTTATCCGGGTTTTCGGTGCACCCAGCCATTGGGAAATCTGGTGGGCCATGCCTATAACGAATACCCCCACAGCAACATAGACCATCACTCCGGCCACAAGATAGGAAAACCAATCCATCTCCGTCTACCCCTTCATCCCTCATTTTCGACTTAAATGAAAAGTTGAACTTTACTGTTTTTGGCCTGTTCTAAGAATGTTGCTACACCAACATATTCTAAGTTCGGGTAATCAATGAATTCTTCCCTTTTGAATCCCATCAGCCCCATGGTCATTTCGCAGATATAGATTTTAACACCGAGTTCCGCTGCCGTCTCCACCATCTCATCCAAAGAGGCGACATTCTTCTTTTTCATCAGGGATTTCATCATCGCGGTCCCCATCCCAGCCATGTTCATCTTTGACAATTTAATCGCATCTCGGCCTTTGGGAAGCATGAAGCCGAACATCTTCCCCATGAGATCCTTTCCGCCTGCTTTCTTTTTGGGATCTCGCAGAACCGGCGTTCCCCAGAAAGTGAAGAACATCACGGCCTCCATCCCCATGGCCACGGCACCCGTGGCAATGATAAAGGCAGCCAATACTTTGTCCAGATCGCCGCTGAAGACGATAATGGAAACCCTGTCTTCAGCTCCGGGTTTGATATTCTCAATCTGCCTCTTGAGCTCTTCTACCTTTTTTGCCAATTCCTGCACCGTCATGGTCTCCTTCTTCAGATCCTCGACTTTTTGCACCTGGGCTTCTGCCATGATTAAACCCCCTCTCCCTAATATACTATACCCCCCTATGGTATGCGTTTAGGTTAACTTCCATTTGTCCATTTGTCAAGGGAAAATTTGAGGTGATTTCCAAAAAAGTCTAGAAGTCTTCGAGGACACGCCTGCCGGCCGGCAGGTAGGGATTATGAACCAATATTACAGACTACAAATGCTTTGAAAATAGAAAAAACCATTCAATCAAGAGTGCATAGCAATAGAGTGGAGTAACAGGGGCGTTATTCTTTTCTGAAAAGGGTCCCCAGTGAGGCGGGTGGCACCGTTTGAAGGGTCTTCAGTGTACGAATCAGGAATCGCTGCATCCCCTCTGGGAGATGGTTTAAAACTCGATGCATCCATTCGGCATTGCCAAGGGTGACGAGGAGAAGCGTGAGGATCATGAGAGGAAAAGGTAATGTGGAGAAGAGTTGGGTTGGAATATTCGGCATCACACTCTGAAGAAGGTTCGCCGCGGTCTGCAAGGCGACGAAAAAGTAGGCACCCAGTGCAGCGCGGAGGGGTTGCCAGCCGCCAAAGATGACAATGGCGAGGGCAATCCAACCTGTCCCTTCGATTCCATAAGGTCGGGCCCAACCAGGCTTGACCATGAGGGAGAAGGATGCTCCTCCCAACCCCACCAATGCCCCACCGACCAGCGTATAAACATAACGCATGACCGGGACGTTCACACCCCGTACGAAGGCAGCAGCGGGCCGTTCACCCAAACCTTGTAAATTTAGCCCAGAACGAGTCTTAAACATATAAGCCCATCCTACGAAAATCGCCAGTAGACTGAGGTAGACGACAGGATTCTGATCGAATAGAATCGGGCCGACCACAGGGAGATCGACCAGACCAGGGATCGGCGTGTGTGAAACCTGAGGTCCGGGAATATGAGCATAGGGATTTCCAATCACATAAGCCAAGTCTCGACTCAACAGAGTTAAAACAAAGCCTGTTGCGACCTGCGGTTGATGGAGTGTCAAACTAACGAAGGCGATGATGAATGCAATCAATGCGCCTACTCCCATGCCAGCACAGAAACCCAGGATGACATTCTCCGTGTGGAGGGCAACGATGAACCCGACCATCGCTGTGAGCAACATGGAGCCATCCAGAGACAGGTTAATGACGCCGGCCTTCTCTGTAATGGTTTCCCCCAAAACAGCAAACAGGATTGGAGGTGAGGCAGCCAGCACAGAAGCAATGAGAATGGAGAAATCCATCTTTCACTTCCCCCGTCTAGAAAGCAACCGGGATTGGAGACCTTTAGTAACAAGGATCGAGAGCACCAGCATCCCCTGAATCACGCCTCCCAAGGAGGAGTCGAGCTGGCGCTGAAGAGCCAGTTGAAGGCTCCCCATTGAAATCGCTGCAAAGAAGAAAGAGAGGGGTACACTCCAGAAAGCGCTGAGGTTTGCTAATAGAACGACGAGAATGGCTAAGAACCCATAACCACTTGAGATGAGTGGAAAGAGATTATGGCGGGCACTCGTGCCGACGACAAGGACCCAACCTGCCAGACCAGCCAAAGCCCCACATAGTCCAAAGGCCGAGAGCATGTGTTGCTGAACAGGAATTCCTTTCAAGAAGGCTGCACGCAAATTTTTCCCGATCGCCTTCAGTTGTAATCCGAAGTGAGTCCCTCGCAGCGCCCAACCTACAAGCGCCATGGCCATCAGTCCCAATAAGACTTCGATGGGGCTAACTTGAAACCCCTTGAACGCGGGTAACCAAAGTGAGGACGGAAAGGGTTGTGTGCCACTCGTTGAACCGATGCCCGGCCTTTTCCAAGGACCAAGTACCAGGTAGACCGTGAGACTTCCAGCAATAAAATTAAGTCCTAAGCCACCAAAGATTTCATTCACATTGCCATAGAGCCTGAGGGCGCCGGCGAGCATCCCCCAACACGCGCCACCCATGAGACCAGCCAACGCTGCCAGGACCAAAACGACAGCGGGCTGAAGAGAGTCTTGGAGTGTTTGCATCAGCCCCGTAGCAAATAGAGCACCCATGATGATCTGACCTTCAATGCCGATATTCCAGAGGCCAGCAGCGAATGTCACCAGCAATCCTGCTGAACAGAATAGCACTGGAACCCATGCAGTCATCACATAGGCCAACTTAGTCGAGGACCCGAAAGCACCGGACAGAATAAGAGCAAAGGCATCCAATGGAGAGGCGCCCAAAATGAGCAAAATGAATGCGCTGAAGACGAGTGCGGAAAGGATTGCAATGATCCGGAGAAGATGGCTCGGTTGGATCGCCCAATTATTCAAAGCCTCTACCTCCTATGGATTCGCCCAACTGCAAAGTATTAGCCTCGCAGGTCTCCAAGATGCGCACCTTTCCACCAAAGAAGATCAGGATGCGGTCACTTCGATCGAGCAGCTCATCCAGGTCAGAGGAGATGAAGAGGATAACCGTTCCTTGCTGGGTCCGATTCAGTAACAATTTCCAAATGTACTCCGTAGACTCTATATCGAGTCCGCGTGTAGGGTGCTCCATTAAGAGGAGCTTTGGTTCAGAAGGTAAGAGCGCGAGAAGTGCCCTCTGCTGATTGCCACCCGAAAGTTCTTCAACAAGGGTGTCCGGTTGTCCTTTGATGTTGTACGCTTCGATACGTTGAGTGGCAGTCCCCATGGCCAAGGTCCAATCGACAAAAAAGGAGGGATGTTGATCAACCAAGGCTGCATGCTCTGTCAATGTCATTCCGGCGATCAGACCTTCTTCCAAACGGGCTGCAGGCATATAGGCAACACCCGCTTCGACAAAGTGGCGATACGGTCTTCCGGTCATATCCTGAGCAGCAATCCGTATGCGGCCCGCTGAAGGCCTTAGCAATCCGGCACAGACCTTCAAAACCAGGTGCTGGCCGCTGCCCTCCAAACCCGCAAGCCCAATCACTTCACCCGATCGTACCTCAAGGGAAAGGCCTTTCACTTCAAGCCGCCAGTCGCTCACCGTGATGTTCTCCAACTCGAGAAGGGGTTTGCCGAATGCCACAGCACATCGCCTGCCAACCGTGAGGGTTCGGCCAAACATCATCTGTACAAGTTCTTCCGTTGGACAGGGCATGATCGCTTCACCTGTGACCTTGCCATGTGCCATGACCGTTACCATACTGCACAAACTTCTCACCTCTTCTAATTTATGGGACACAAAGATCACGGTCTTGCCTTGCCCTGCCAATTGATGAAGCGTTTCAAACAGTTTCTCTTTCTGCTGAGCCGAGATCGCTGTAGTGGGTTCATCGAGAATGAGAACGCTCACCCCCAGTCTCAACAAACGAATGATTTCAAGTTGTTGCCTCTCACCAATACTCAAATCAGAGACCAAGGCATCAGGGTCAAGCTTGAAATCAAATTGAGATGCCAACTCGATCAGCCTGCTTCGGTTTCGGTGCCGATCCAGCCACCAACCTTCAGGGGAGCCTAACAAGAAATTCTCAATGACGCGGAGGGCTGGAAAGTCCAGAGGATCCTGGTGCAGCATGCCAACGCCGAGAGCGACTGACTCGGCAGGGGAACGGAAACGAACGGGTCTGCCATTGAGTAGAATCTCGCCTCGATCAGGAGAGAGAAATCCCGAAAGGACTTTCATCAGGGTACTCTTTCCTGCTCCGTTTTCACCTAACACCCCATGGAGAGTACCCGGCTCGATCGATAATGTCACACCGTCATTGGCACGAATGGTTCCGAAATATTTTTGGATATCTCTGAGTTCGACCTTCATGGTTTAAAAAAAAGACGAATGACAGCGAATTTTCCTAATGCTCCATTCAAATTATTCGCCGTCATTCGTCTCATTCGGGAAAACAATCTATTTACTCGGGCCTTCCATTCCTTTCAGGAGTTGCGGCAAGTACCAGACCTGAAGATCTGTGGCTACCTCGCCCTCCTTGAGATAGACTTTTCCGTCCTGGAATTGGAGTGGGCCTTTGAACAGATGGATAGAGCCATCCGCCAACCCTTTGATGAAGGTATCCACCTTCACAGCATTCTCTTGGCTCAGGGCTTTACCTTTCATAAAGCCTACTGCGCTCGAATCTGGGTCATTGATATCTTTCCAGTCCGGACCGTTCCAGTCCCAATATTGGTTCCATTTGGCTTCCATCACCAGCTTCATAGCCTTGAGGTAGGCTGGTCCCCAGTTGAAATAGGGAGCGCCAAGACAAACGTCCTCCCCTTCTCTGCAGCCATCCTTATAGTCATATTGGATCGCCCAGACCTTCTTTCCTGCTTTGGCCCTCTTATTGGCTTCAATGAGCGCCTCCGTTGTATCGATTCCAGATATCACCACATCATAGCCGGTATTGTAAAAGTCAGCCGCGACTTTTGCCGGATCGAGAGTCTGGCCTGGGATATTGAACCAGAACCCGATCCAAGTCACCTTGAATTTCAGTTTCTTGGGATCCCTTTTGAGTATGTTGGTCCAAGTATATTTGGCCCCCAAGTAAGCCGATGCAGCCAGCCGACGGGTTTCATCATTGATCAGAGGACCGAGATAACCAATTTTACCTGTCTTCGTTGTCAAGGCTGCAGTACAACCAGCGATCATCTTGCCATACTCCATTCTTCCCATAAAGTTGCTCAAGTTCTTAGGGGCCTTGAAGTCCTTTCCTTCCTTCCACGCATGGTCGCCTGAGACATTGATGAAGGGCATATTCGGATGTTTGTTGGCTGCTTCGAGTGTGCCATCCTTAAAGTCGTCCGAAGTGGTGAAGATGATCTTGGCCCCCTTGGAAACCAGATCATCCACCACCTGTGGCACCGTGACGCCTGGTTTAGCCCCCGGGTTGACATTATCTACGTAGATCATCTTTGCATTAGGGATTTTCGATTCGACGTACTTGCCTGCAGCATAATGGGCTTCGCTCCAGCCGTGGTCATTATAGGGTCCAACCAGAATGACACCGAAGGTGACAGGGGCTGTTTCTGGAGCTTTTGCAGATTCCGGTTTCTTCTTTTCGCCGCAAGCTGTTAGCAATATCATAATAGCAGTGAGAAGGACTATAGGTATCCAAATCTTTTTCCGTTCCATCATGTGATCTCCTCCTAAGAGTTAATTTTGAAAGGAATGGCTCCCCTCTGGGTGAAAGCAGTATATTATAAAGGGCAGATGGTGTCAAAAGAAAAGGATGGATACCGTTTGATTATCTCTTCCTTAGAATAGGTTCGGAATAATAGGCGGTGACCTGTTCGTTGCTGTGGCCGGTGTCGGTTTGGATGCCGATGGCTAGAACACCGGGAAATTCTGTTCCGAAGGCTGTTTTGAAATCTTTTTGGATATTCCTCATTTCATATACCCATTGCCCTGCCTTTCCGTCCCCGGATTCCAGGACAAAAACTTTACAATCCTTCTCTCCGGGATGATCAAAGACATGACTCCTTGGGAGACGGGTTGCCCAGATGTATTCGATCTTTAATCCGATAGGTTCCCCTCCTCCAAAGATCCTGTAACTCTTTTCTTTCCCGAAGACGATCAGGACCCGGGCAGCAGCATCAAATCGGTCCTTTTTCGTTTCGATGGCAGAATGCACCACATTCGATATCTTCCATCCCCATGAGAGGACGGGATAGTTCTTCTCCTTCTCTTTTACCTCCTTGAAAAGCGAGGATCGGCCGCCTAGGCTTTCGGCTTTGATGATCCCTTTTCCGGCTCTCGAATATTGGGTAGGAGGGACAGCAAAGGAGGATACCATTTTCCATCCTTTGACCGGTGACTCCTCTTCCTTGGGTTTCTCCGGCTCCTGAGAGAAGAAAGGGATCTGAGCCAAAATGAAAACGAGGCTGAGAGAGGCTAATAAAATTTTCATTTCTTTGGCTCAATTATACAATATTTTCATTTAAGACATTGAAAAATAAATGAGAACCTGCTAAATTTTGACTGATGATTAACCGTAGGTCGGATCATAGGATTCGCTATTTAATTCTAATCCTCCTTGTGATGTCCTCTTCTGGAGCCTATGGAAACGAATCCGATGAAATCCCCTCTTTTTATCAACCTTTAATCTACCGTCTCTCACAGGAAGGATTTGACTTCGAATTCTTATCAAGATTGTTTTCAGATTCTCGGGCAGAGTTCCTCCCTGCCCTGACGACAATCTCCCTCTATTCCAATGAGATGCCGGAACGATATACCCAATTTCTCAGCCCGGAATTGATCCTTTTATCAAAAAAATTTCTCAATCATAATTTCAAAACCTTGAGACAGATGGAAAAACGATTCCAAGTAGATAAGGAAGTGGCGGTTGCCATCCTCCTGGTGGAATCAAGATTTGGGGAGAATATTGGAAGATTTCGCGTCCTCCCCACACTCGCCAGCATCGCTCTCATGGGCTCTCCAGAGAACCTCCGTAAGAATTGTGATACCTTCCGAGAATTGGATCCCGAAGTATCGTGTGAATGGATAGAGAGTCGGTCCAGAAGGAAGGCCGAATGGGCTTATCAAGAACTGAAATGTTTTCTCAATATCATTCGCCAGGAGAAGATCGATCCTTTGGAGGTCTTTGGATCACATGCGGGGGCCATGGGCATGGCTCAATTCATACCTTCCAGTTATCTCAATTATGCCTTAAGCGAAGAGAGTTTTGAGAAGTGGCTCCTCAGCCGAGAGGAGGCGATCTTTAGCATTGGAAATTACTTAAAGTCTCATGGGTGGCAAAAGAACCTGCCCCTACAAAAGAAAAAGCGCATTCTCTGGGCTTATAACCGAAGTGAACCTTATGTAGAAACCGTCCTTCAGGTGGCGCAGAAACTAAAACAAAAATAAAGGCGTGTTTCAAATCTCGCAATCCTCGAAGATCCGCTCAGAAGTGATTAAGCCCTGGGAGGGTTCTCCCAGGGCTTACTTTATTATGCCGCCTGGTTAGGGGGTGGCGTTCCTGGTGGATTGGGCAGTGTCAATGGCCATCTGAGCCAGAAGGCATTGTGTGCAATCAAAGCTGGTCCAACAATACAGAGATTGAGATAGATGATGAGGATATTCACATCAGCGGGAAGTTTCGCAGCTGCTATGGCACTGGCAGCAGGGCCAAGGATCGCCCTTATGATGATAATCCATATGATAATGATGATAACCTGGATGATAAATGCCGAAATGGCTCTTTTAAAAAAGGTAAATTTTGTCACTCCCCAAAACTGGAGATGCCAGCAGTAAACCAGAGACCAGAAGATGAGGGATGATCCTAATGCAGCAAAGGAGAAGGTTGGGCTGAGGCCCAGACCTAAACTTCCCCTCCAAAATATGTATCCTAAAATATGCGCAAGGATCGTCTGGCCAATGGCTGCACCAGGCTGACCCCATTTGGTAAAGGGCCACCCTTGGGTTGTGAAGACAGGACTAAAGACGAAGAACCAGGCAATTGCCCAGACGAGGTATCCTGTCAGCCAGTTCACATTTAAGGGGCCTTTATGGTTTATTGGGGTGTCAGCAAGAGGTGTTCCATCAAGGTTGGTTAAGAAGTTCCATATGAGGATGGAAACGACCATTACAATAATGAAACTGATGGCCATCATTCCCCAGGGATGGACTTTACCTTTAAAGGGCCATCCCCCCCAGTTGACCCCATAAAGGAGGGTAGCCCAGAACCCAATGACCCCAAACCAAAGATAAAGTGGGCCTATTGGCCACTGGGGATAAATGTATCTCATGAAAAGCAAAACAGCGAATGTGAAAATGGCCCAGATGATGGTCATCCCAATTCCCGCACTGAAACGGGATTTGGCAGGTGTCCAATTCCCTGCGGGAGGCGCCCACGGCCAATTGTCTCCCAAAAGAACCAGATGGCCAAGGGCGATGAGCATAATGAGTGTGGCAGGGATGATCTTCAAAACGATAGATGCTGGAGAGATGCAGTAGACGAATATGAGAATTCCGACGATAGCGAAAACGATGAATTGAATCAATCCTCCGCCTCTTCCAGCAGGACCAATGCCGATCTTTTCTGGTGGTTTATCATTTCCCATAAAAGTTCCCTCCTTCTATGATGAGATGATTTAATCATCTCGTCATTTCAAAATTGGTTTCTTCTTTTCCGCAAACGTTTATTACCAAGTGACCGACACGAGTTGTACTTCCCGACTCAGTGGCTCAGGACTGAATTTTTATACGTTGTAAAGCCTTCTCCATCAGCAAGTCGTAAGCACTCTTTTTTCCAAGGACTGGCTCTTTTTTCTTCTGACTCCAGACGGTCTCAGGCCGGCTCTGTACCATGAAGATATTGAGGGGAAAGGGCCGATGTTTGTCAATGGCCCATTCGATGTCCTGAGGAGATCGATAATATTCCTCAATCCTTTTCGCATACCTTGCAAGTTCATGGATTTCCTCATCCTCGATGCATTGTATCTCCTGCCTTTCACGAGGGATGTCAAGATGGCAGACCATGCCTTTCTCAGGATGGAAAATGCACTCAATCCATTTCTGGGAGATCGTCCTTACGATCTCTTTGGTGACCTTGTCGACGACAAATTTATCCGGATTCACCTGTCCGGAGACGACTGGCTCTCCCAGTCCCCAACTCCCTTCAATGATTACCTTCGAGGGATCTCCATTGACAGGGTTGAGGGTGAACATGACCCCTGCCGTTTTGGCATCCACAATCTTTTGGACCCCAACGCTGATCAATACCTTCTCGTGAGGAAATCCCATCTTCATTCGATAGGATATGGCTCGAGAAGTGAAGAGGCTCGACATGCATGACTTTGTCTTATCCAGGACTTCTTCACACCCTCTCACCCAAAGGAAGGTATCTTGCTGTCCAGCGAAACTCGCTCCAGGCAGATCCTCGGCGGTTGCGCTCGATCGGACTGCCACGGGGATATCTGGTACCTCGCACACTTGAGCCAAGGCTTCATAGTTAGAGCATATGGCGTCCTCTATCCTCTTCGGCATGGATGTTGTTCTAATTAGTTCACGAATCGTCTTGCTAGCGTCGTCTAGGGAAGCGACGTCTTGAAGCCCAATCTGCGACAGGATCTTCTCGATTTTTTCCTTAATGTTACCATCAATCAAAAACTCATGATAAGCCTCTGTTGTGACTGAAAAACCGGGGGGGACCGGGATATCCGCTCTGATCAACTCCCCCAGGCTGGCATTCTTACCTCCGACCAGATTGAGAGCCTCCTTTCCCGCTTTTTGAAACCATAAGGTATAAGGCATATAAACCCCATATGAATGAAGAAGGTTGGAGGTTAGAGGTTTAAGGTATAACATTTTCTGCTTCTCAGCAGTTGCCTCGAGCCTCCAACCTCAAACCTAAAGCTTCTTAGGCTCGTTTCAATATCTTTACAATCCCTGTGTTTCCGTCAACCTTTACGGTATCGCCTGTTTTGAGGACAGAAGTAGCAATTCCTGTACCGGTCACCGATGGGACTCCATATTCCCTGCATACAATAGCGGCATGGCAGGTCAGACCGCCGATGTCCGTGACGGAGGCTTTGATTTTGGTGAAGATAGGAGCCCAGGCCGGATTGGTCGTCGGGCAAACCAGTATTTCACCCTGTTCAATCTTGGTGAGCTCCTCAAGAAATTTAACAACCCTCACCTTTCCTTCGACGATCCCTGCGGATGAAGCAAATCCTTTCAGTTCGGTCACATCTTTTGGAACCACACCCATGCCTTTTAGCCATTCTTGAACTTTCTCCGTTGTAATTCCCCATAACATCACCGTAAATGGTTCGGCAACCTCTTCAGGCGGGACGCCCAGAGCCGGTACCGGGGTCCACTTCCTGGCTGCCTCAAGGATCCTCTTCCGTTTCTCTGCCTTGTCCATATAGTACTTGCTTCTCAGCGGGATACCTTCACCCAGGGCCCATGCGATTACCAGCTCTTCTATCAGCTCAGGCACTTCAAACCTGTTAAACATAAATATATCATCTGTTTCTTTCAACATCCCCCGTTGAACGAAGAGTTTGCCGATGTCCCTTATCTTCTGCCACCATATGGTATGCAACCAGTGCTCCACCCAGAAAAGGTGGTCTTCAGCAAACTTGTATATTCCCCTGACCGTCTTAAAGGCATCCTCGAACGATTTCTTATCTTCGTCAGACTTAATCAGTTTTCTGTACTCGGCGACAATCTCGTCTCTTTTTCGACTTATCTCTTCGAGTGACCGCTCTATCTTCTCCCCCTTTCCCAGCCTCTCGACGTAGCTCTTCATATAGCTGAACGGGATGTCCAGCTTAGTAAGCCAGCTCCCCTCGTAATAGAACCATCCACTTCCGCATGATATATAAAACCACGGGTTTTTGACCTTTTCCATATCAGCAAGCCATTTTTTCCCCTCCTCTGTCTTTCTGAGTTCCGCTATCTTTTGTTCAGTAGATGCATCACTTTTGATGATGTTGGCTACTTTTGGAGATGAAACTGCCAGCCTAGACAGCCGGCAGAGCTCCGCCTCAGGGCGAAACATGGATACATCAGCACCAGACACCATCATGCCGATAGCACTCTCGCTTATCCCCGGGAACAGCTTCCTGGCTACGTCAGCAAACATCAGGTAGGCCAGATAGGTCAGGTTCAACATCTCGAAGTGATACTGCCAGCCCTTAAACATTTGATTCACCAGCATGTTGAAAGCTTCGATTAGCTCGTAGGAGGCGTAATAGCCTTGTGGAGCTGGCAAAACCAGTTCTTCAGGAACGTACTTGGGCAATTCTTCAGGTATTTTTACATCTGCCATTTGCCGGCCCAGTGCCTGAAACTTATTAAGCCATTTCTCCCACAGCTCATCATAGTGCTCAAATATGTAGAAGGCCCGCTTCCCAAACAGCTTAGCCTTCTCTTCAATAATCTCCGGCGGCGGTGGCTCCACAGGAGCGATAAACATGTAACAACCGACCATTCTCTGGGCGATGCCTTGCGCCGGGGGTATACAAAATACCCGGGTAGTGTACTGGGCGAGAGAAATCTGCCACGCCTCATGGAATATCAGGTCAAGAGGAGGCATAGGTTCCGGGTCATGTATCTTGTCTTGATACCAGAAATGTCTGTTTTCCCATTCCCCCCTTTCCTTGGAGAAGAGATAGTGTGACGGATACATCTCCTCCCAACCTTCCAATTCTTTTGGATACTGCACCTCCATCGGCATTGGAAAACCTTTTTTCTGCGCCATCTTAAACTTCCCTCCTTTCATTTCCCCCTTGAGGTTTAAGATATTAATAAAAAATCCTCTTTAAAAATAAAGACTTACCCTTTCACCTCCTTTTCGACTTGATTTGTGAAATAGAAATTCAAGGGACTTCTCCCTTGAAAACAAAGGCATCTTTCTTTGAAATTTTTTAAATTAAATTGTTGGAAGGACAGGGCTATACGTTTAAATCTTCTTTGCTAATTACCTCTTTCAGGTGCATGTTGTCAATACAAATTTTCTTACAAATTTTCTTATGGCCCTATAACGAGAAGTCATATTTCAGATAGGCTTCCGGCAGGCTTCCAAACCAAGGGAAAATCATGTCCTAATTCCTTATCAAACCCTTTTCTTTACTCTCCATGTAGCGGACAAACGCCCTGACTCCCGGGTTTGAACGTTCTTCTCTCAGACAGAGAATAGCCACCTCCAGATGAAGGTCTTCCGCCAGGGGAACAGTTTTAATCATCCCTCTTCTCTCTTCATCTTCCCCTATTCGCTTCACAATGACCGAAACGCCCCTCCCTTCGGAGACCCACTGTTTGATGAATTCGGAACTCCCTGCCTCGATCAGTAACGCTGGTTGAATCTTTAGGTTCTTAAAGGCCTGGAGCACGATCTTTCGAGTCGTTGAGCCTTTAGCCCGGATGATGAAGGGATATTTTCCAAGTTCCTTAAGGGAAATTTCATCCCTTTGAGCCAGAGGATGGTTAGGGGAGACGATGAGGACGAGGTCTTCCTCTAAGAAAGGAATCGATTCAAATTTAGAGGATATCTTTGTCATTCCAATTAAAGCCACATCATTTCGATAAGTGAGGAGACTTCTTTCAATCTCCTCCGAACTCCCTACATCCAAAGCGATCTTCATCGAGGGGGAGAAGGCCTGAAATCCCGAAAGGATCCTTGGCATGAGGCATTTCGAATAGGATTCCGTCGTTCCTATTCTCAATAATCCATATTGGTCCTTTTGGAGATTTCCTAAGCGATTCTCCAGCTCCATGAGATGAGAAGAGATTTTATGAGTATATCTGAATAGGGTCTTTCCGGCCTCGGTCAGGGAGAACCCGCCCCTTCCCCTTTGAATCAAGCCCATCCCCACCTTCAGCTCCAGGTCTTTGATGTGTTTGGTGACAGCAGGCTGAGAGATGAACAATCCTTCAGCCGCCTTTGAGAAACTCTTGTGCTTCGCCACCTCATGGAAGACAAGGAGGGAATTTAAGGAAGATCGGAGGAGTTTTCTCTTTCTCATCGGCGGCCATTATAACTTAAAGTTATTCAAATATAAATAGAAATGAGTTGACAAGCTTCCCCTTTCAAAAGATAATTTCAACTGCCCGGGGTGGAAAAGGATGAAGAAGCATCTCCTCGTCATTAGCACGTTGGATACGAAGGGAAGAGAAACCGTTTATGTAAAGGAATGCATCCAGAAGCTCGGAATCCACCCTGTATTGATGGATGTCGGCCTCCTTGAAAAACCTTTTGTTCCGCCAGATATCTCACGGGAGGAAGTGGCGAGGGCCGCGGGATACGATCTCGATCCGCTCATCAGGAAGGGCGACCGATCCGGCGCGGTGAAGGTGGTTCAGGAAGGCGGCGCCATCCTCGCCCGGCGTCTCTTGCGGGAGGGGAAGCTTGACGGGGTATTTGGACTGGGAGGCGGTACGGGAACATCCATCGCAACCTTTATCATGCGTTCCCTTCCCTTCGGGCTCCCCAAAATGGTCGTTTCGACGGTGGCCTCGAGAAATATTCGGGAGTATATCGAAACAAAAGATATTGTTATGTTCCATTCCGTAGCCGATCTTCTGGGTTCCAATGGATTTTTGCGTCTCATCCTCGGTCAGGCCTGTCATGCCATCTGTGGAATGATCGAAAAAGGCTCCACCCTTCAGAAAGAAAAGCCCATGGTTGCGATCACCGCCTATGGGATCAACTCCGCCTGTGCCTTTTTTGCGGAACCTCAGCTTCAGAAGAGGGGATACGAAATGATCGCCTTCCATGCCAATGGATGCGGCGGGATGGCTATGGAGGAATTTATCAGCGAGGGTCTGGTGGCCGGAGTGCTCGACCTGACGCCTCATGAGTTCGCGGATGAGATGTTCGGCGGGTACTGTAAGGGGATCGGACCGACGCGATTGGAAACTGCGGGCAGGATGGGGATCCCTCTCGTCCTTGCACCTGGAGGGCTGGATAACGCTGTCTTCAGCCCTTTCTATCCGATGCCGGATCAATTGAAGGGAAGAAAGAGGCATGGGCATGATGTCCGCTTCTGCGTGAGGATGGGCCCGGACGAGATGAAAGAATTCGCCAGAATCATCGCGGAGAAGTTAAACCGATCCTCAGGACCTGTCCATGTCCTCGCCCCGAAGAGGGGTTGGTCCGAAGCCGATAAACCGGGGATGGAATTTTTTGATCCCGAGGTAGACCAGGTTTTTGTTGACCATCTGAAGGCGATCCTCAACCCCCGAATCCCTGTGGAGGAGATGGATGTCCATATCAGCGAGCCTGCCTTTGCCGCGAGGGCGGTTGAAATCATAGACTCGATGATTAGGCAAAACCCCATTCGCCCTCATCCATGAGAGAACGCCATTGAATGTGCTGTCGACCTTAGAGATTAGAAATCATCATAAAGAGAGGAGGTTTTTATGGATCTAAGAGAATTCATGCAAAAGTGTGAAGCCGAGGGAGATCTAAAAAGGATAAAGACGGAGGTCGATTGGAACCTTGAGCTTTCCCATATCGCAAAATTGAATGAGGAGAAGAAAGGGCCTGCCCTGCTCTTTGAAAAGGTAAAAGGTTACCAGATCCCCCTATTGGCCAGTGCTTTTACCTCTCCAAAACGTCTGGCCATCGCTCTTGAAATGCCTTTAAACTTCTCCATGTGCGACATGGCAAAGAGGTGGATGGAGTTGACCACGAAAAAGCTGATCCCGCCGGTGGAGGTGAAAACTGGACCTGTTTTGGAAAATGTGATTCAGGGCAAGGAGGTCAACCTTTTCAACTTCCCGGTCCCGAAATTCTATCCAATGGACGGGGGCCGCTTCATCGGAACGGCGTCCTTCATCATCACCAAGGATCTGGACACCGATTGGATCAATTTGGGAACTTATCGAATGCAGATTTTAGATGAAAAGACGACTGGAGTCCAAATCATCAAGGGAAAGCACGCAGACTTCATGCTCAAGAAATATCAGAAGGTGAAGAAGACCATGCCCGCTGCCGCGGTCATCGGATGCGATCCTCTCCTCTTCCTGGCGGGGAGCACTCTGGTTTCTGCCAGTGTGTGCGAATATGATATTGTGGGAGCCTTGAGAGGAGCTCCTTGCGAGGTGATCAAGAGCGATCTCACGGGCTTACCCCTGCCTGCGACTGCTGAGCTGATCTTGGAAGGGGAGATTGAAACCGATCCGTCCAAATTTCAGGAGGAGGGCCCCTTTGGAGAATATACCGGATACTATTCCGGAAAGACAGGAGAGGAATGGCCAAAACCCGTCTTTTACGTAAAACGAATTCTCCATCGGAAGAATCCTACCTTTTGGGCTACCTCTGTTGGCAAACCTGTGACCGATACCCACATGATTCAATCGTTGAACCGTACGGCTACTCTCTGGACAGACCTTGAGAATATGAAAGTTCCGGGAGTCCAATCGGTTTATATCCCGCCTGAAATGGGGGGGCGATTCTGGGGCATTGTGTCGGTCAGGCAGATGTACCCCGGTCACTCGATGCAAGTAGGAACAGCCGTCATTTCCACGACCACCGGGCACTATGGGATGAAGGGGGTCATTGTTGTGGATGACGACATCCGAGCAGATGATATCGATCGTATTCTGTGGGCATTAGCCATGCGCTACGATCCTTATCGAAGTACTCAGATCATCAAAAGGGGACGCTCCACTCCTCTCGATCCGGCCCTTCCCATCGAGGCAAGGGAAATCGTCTCCCGAATCATCATGGATGCTTGCATCCCCTATGAATGGGAAAGAAAACCTACCGAAATCAAGCTGGACGAGGAAATGGTTAAGAAAGTCCAAAGCCGGTGGAAGGAGTATGGACTGTAAACAGAAGGAGTAAGAGATGGAAAAGATGATTGTGGGAATCACCGGTGCCTCCGGTGTGATCTACGGGGTGAGGACTCTGGAGGTTCTTTCCCAACTGGGCGTCGAAACTCACCTCATCATCACTCAGGCAGGATTGAAAAATTTAGAGATCGAAACCCGTTATCCACTCGAACACCTCAAGTCGATCGCCTCCTATGTCCACGACATAGAGGATCTGGGAGCCAGCCTGGCAAGCGGCTCTTTTAGAGTAGATGGAATGATCGTGGCACCCTGCTCAATCAAGACCCTCTCGGCGATCGCCCATTCGTATAGCCATAACCTCCTCGTCAGGGCTGCTGATGTGACGTTAAAAGAGAGGAGAAGGTTAGTGCTTTTGGTCCGGGAAACGCCACTGCATGAGGGTCATCTTGAATTAATGGTCAAGGTGACGAGAATGGGCGGGATTATCATGCCTCCAGTTCCCGCTTTCTACCACCAGCCAAAAACGATCGAAGAGGTGATTGACCACACCATAGGAAAGGTCCTGGACCTATTTTCCATCGATCATCACCTCTTTACTCGATGGGGAACTCTGCCGACAGAGGAGATCTAGTATCCAGTAAGCTAGTGTGTGGGCTATCTTGCGGCGGTGTCAGCCTCAAGAATAGACGAGAAAAAGGTACCTTTAGCCTGGCATACGGTGAAGCATTTTCACCTCGAAAAAGATTTAAAGTAAACCCTGACTTAAAACGATGAAAAAATTTATGGTTAGTATTTCAAAAGGTAAGTTCAAGCTTCACGCCTACACCCAGAGGATGGGACAGGACCTTCTGGTCTCCATTTGGGGAGGGACGAGACCCCATATTGGGGCCGTAGGAATGGCCATCCCGAGGCCGAGCCTGAGAGATCCGAAAAAATGGAGTGCGACTTCTTCCAATTTTACCTTCATCGGCCATAAAGAAGACGCCCTCGTGAAAGGAATCTCTGAGAGATTGGCGACTGAATTAAAAAGGAATGTCGTGGTGGTCGCAGGAATTCATTGGGATGGTATCACTGCAAAAGAGATCGAGATCATCGAAGACCTCACTCAGAAAATTTCAGACGAGATTCTAAAAAAGCTAAAAAAAAGAAAATAAAACAACTCATCCCCCTCCCATATTTCGATCAATTCTCTTGGCCATCGTCACCACCGCCTTTTCTATTTTTAGTTTTATCATAATCACTCACCTATGATAACCCCTTGACTTAAGGCTACCTCTAAAAATGTCATTCCTGCGAAAGCAGGAATCCATAAGCTTTTGACATTACTGGACTCCCGCTTGCGCGGGAGTGACAAATTGGAAATTATTAGAGGTTCCCTTAAATCAAATATTCGAAGAATCTTCTTCTCCCCTTGAGGGCAGGAAGTGGGGAAGATGTGAAAAATTTCCTCTTGAATTCACCACCCATGATCATTACATTTCAGGTGAAAAGAAGAGAGGAGGGATTAATGATGATCAAGGACGATCGTAGCTATCATCAAAGACTGCAAGAGTTCTGTGACTGCTTCATGGAGACCGATCCGAAAAAGGAGCTTGAGAAAGCAGCCAAGGGTGTTTCTGGAGACCCCACCGGCGATCCGGATGAATTAGCCCTTAAATTTCTTGGCCTTGGAATATTTTATGGGGCTACGGAGAAGGCCAAAAGAATTTCTCTCCAAAGGTCAAAGGATGGAAAGGTTCTCTTTTCGATTGATTCCAGGGGGAAGTATCAGCTTCCTGCCCCAAGTCCTGATATTGCCAATCGGGTCATTACCATAGCTCGTTCCATCACCCATATCGATGCGGATCAAGGAAGGGAACCTGTTTCTCTTGGATTAAGAAACGATCGGATGGATATAACCTTCCAATTCGACCGAAAACCAGGTGAGGAGTCGTTTTCTATCTTGTTCCCAGAATTGTGAAAAAATTTTTCTAAAGTGGGTTCTGCTCGCAAAAGCAACCGAAGCTGCCCGTTGGACAGCAATTGAGTATTGTTTCCTTTCGGAGGCATAATTCTCTAAGGAGGACAAACTTCATTTAAACGATTTATTCTTTCATGCAAAGATCGACAACCTTTTGGAATCTTCTCACAACGACATAAGAATTTACATTCACCTTGAGAAGAGCACAACGCCGTGAAGTCACAAATCTCTTTAAGTGGGGGTGTTTCAAAAGATAGAGTTTCAGGAGTTGATTTTTCTCTGACCCTTTTACTTCTTCAACAATGCCGGTTGCTGTAACAGCCACCGCCCTGCGAAAATCGACTCTTTGATTCGTCCGACTATCCATAACCATCGCCACCCTCGGATCTGTTGTAATATTTGCAAACTTTCGTGTATTCCGTACCGTCGCAAACAACAAGCTTTTGAGGTCTTCAGTTGCGGCAAAGGCCACCAGATTGCCATAGGGTTGTCCATTGGATTGAGTGGCCAAGACGGCCAAGGGTTGAGAAGAGAATAGATCTTTCAATAGCCGTTTCAAATGGGATGGCTTTTTCATAGGGTCCCCCTCAGAAAGTGGTTCTAAAGAACTCAACATTCGATTTGATTAATTTATGTATGAAGGATAAGATTTTTAAGACCCGGGAGCAATATCGATGAAAAAAATTCTGGCTATTTATGGAAGCCCAAGGCGACAAGGGAATACAACCCTCCTTTTAGACCATGCCGTCCAAGGAGCTTTGGATTCCGGAGCGCAAGTAGAAAAAATAGTGCTCGGGGATTTGCAGATGTCTCCTTGTCTTGAAATCTATGGGTGTAAGGAAACGGGAAGGTGTGTGATCCAGGATGATTTTCAGGAGGTGTACGATCAGCTCCTTGCATGCCATGGGGTGATGCTAGCCTCGCCCATCTTCTTTTATACGGTGAGTGCCCATACAAAGATCTTGATGGACCGCTGCCAATCCCTTTGGGTTAAGAAGTATTGGATCGATAAGATCCCCTATGGACAATGGAAGCCTAAGCGAAAAGGGCTTTTTATTTCTGTTGGGGCTACCAGAGGGAAAAGGCTTTTTGAGGGAACCCTTCTCACTCTAAAATATTTTTTTGATATTCTGGATGCAGAGCTTTGGAAGGCACTTCTATATAGAGAACTCGATTTTGAAGGGGATGTATTAAAGCATCAAGAGTATCTTCAAGAAGCTTATGAGGCTGGGAAAGAATTTGCTTTGGCCCTTGAATATTGACACCCTGCTATTATCGTTTTATGTAAATTTTTGTGAGGTCATTCATCGTATTTAAAAATAAGAGGAGGAAAGATTATGGAATTCAAAGGAAGTCAGACGGAGAAAAATATTTTAGCTTCTTTTGCAGGTGAATCCCAGGCCAGAAATCGTTACACCTATTTTGCGAGTGCAGCCAGAAAAGAGGGCTATGAGCAGATTGCTGCTATCTTTCTCGAAACAGCCGACAATGAGAAAGAACATGCCAAGCTTTTCTTTAGCCTGCTCAAAGGAGGGGAAACAGAAATTGTTGCTGCTTACCCGGCAGGAACCATTGGCAACACAGCCACCAACTTGAAGGCAGCGGCTGACGGAGAGAATCTTGAATGGACGACTCTCTACCAAAATTTTGCTGACATCGCCAAAAAAGAAGGCTTTCCAGAAGCACATGAAACCTTCTCCCAGATTGCAAAAGTAGAAAGATTTCACGAAGGCCGGTATCTGGATCTATTGAAGGCTGTAAAGGAAGGGAAAGTATTCAAGAAGGATGCCTCTGTGAAGTGGCACTGCCGAAACTGCGGTTATGTTTTCGAGGGGAAGGAAGTTCCTGAAAAATGTCCAGTGTGTAAGCACCCTCGTGCCCACTTTGAAGTCCTTGCAGAAAATTATTAATCATTCATTCTTATGCTGGGGAGGTTCCGTAAGCGAACTTCCCCTCCCTCCCAAAGCGCTTTATTTTACTTCTGAGAGAAGAGTCTAGATCAGGAGAATAACAAATCATCCTGTGTTAGACTTCCATCAGAATCCATTGATTTAAAGTTACTTCCCTTGCCTGGTGGAAATCGACAAATGGATGCGGAGACGATAACCAGATACACCTCTTGGAGGAAGGGAGATGAACGACAAACCTTTATTACGGCTTAAAGAGGATGTGTCCATCGTTCTATGCGGCGAGGCGGGCCAAGGGATTCAAACGGTCGAACACATTCTCACGCAAACACTAAAACTCTCGGGATATCATGTCTTCTCTTCAGAGGAATACATGTCCCGGATCCGGGGGGGAAGCAATTCAACATTGGTCCGCGTATCCTCCAATAGGGTTTCAGCACCGGTAGACCAAATCGATTTGCTGATTCCATTTAGCCCGGGTGCCATCCGTCACGTTCAGAAAAGAATTTCGCCCAAGACGGTCCTCCTGGGAGAGAAAAAAATTGTTGAAAATGAATATCGAGGGAACAGGGTAATCAATGTCCCCTTTTCTGAAATTGCCTCAGAGGTGGGAGGACCCATTTACACGAATTCCGTTGCTGTTGCCTTGCTCGCAGGGCTTCTAAGAGTGGAGAGAGAAGTTCTCAATCAATACCTCAGGCACCATTTTGCTGGAAAGGATGACATTATCGTCCAGAAAAACCTCGAGGCGGCGAGAAGAGGATATGAAGTGAGCGATGATTTGTTGGGAAATGGAAAACTTCATATCGATCTTCAAAAACACAATGACATCCAAGGAGAACTCCTGATCGATGGCGTAGAGGCCTTGGCCATGGGTGCCATCGCCGGAGGATGTAATTTCCTCTCCTTCTATCCCATGTCTCCATCGACGGCTGTCGCCGTGCTGCTTGCACAACAGGCGAAGGATTTTGGAATCATCGTTGAACAGGCAGAAGATGAAATCAGTGCCATGAACATGGTGATCGGAGCCTGGTATGCAGGGGCAAGGGGTTTAGTCTCTACCTCTGGAGGGGGCTTCGCCCTCATGGTGGAGGGAATCAGCCTTGCGGGAATGATCGAGTCCCCGTTGGTGGCCCACATCGGTCAGCGCCCTGGCCCAGCAACAGGACTGCCGACAAGGACAGAACAAGGAGACCTCCTTTTTGCCCTCTACTCGGGTCACGGAGAATTTCCAAGGATCATCCTTGCCCCTGGAACGATCGAAGACTGTTTTTATTTGGCTCAGAAGGCCTTTAATCTCGCGGATCAATATCAAATTCCCGTTTTCATCCTAACGGATCAATACATCCTGGAGTCTCACTACAACATTCCCTCTCTCGATCCAACACGAACCCCATTAAAGAAGCATTTTGTCGAAACGAAACAAGGGTATAAGCGTTACAAACTCACCGAGGCCGGGCTCTCCCCTCGAGGTATACCTGGGTTTGGCGAAGGGCTTGTGGTGCTCGATAGCGACGAGCACGATGAGGAGGGCCATATCACAGAAGATCTCGATCTGAGGACCAAGATGGTTAATAAGCGGCTCAAAAAGCTTGATCTGATTAGAAACGATACGATTCCTCCTGAGCTTGTCGGAGCCGAGGATTACAAGACATTGATCGTTGGGTGGGGATCAACCTATCATGCCATCCGTGAGGCCCTTGGAAGATTGGGAACAAAGGATGTGGCTTTACTCCATTTCAAGCAGGTCTATCCTTTGCATCCGGAGGCGATCGCCTACTTCAAAAAGGCAAAGAAAACAGTGATCGTCGAGAACAACGGGACCGCTCAATTTGGTCAGCTCATCCGGCTTAAGACCGGATTCGATATGGATCATAAAATCCTTAAATACAACGGCTTGCCTTTTACCGTGGAGGAATTGGAAAAGAGGTTAAAGTCGGTTTTGGACTAGGAGGCGGAGCAGATGGATACGAAATGGTTCGACATGGGAGAGATCGATATCGCTTGGTGTCCGGGTTGCGGCAATTTCGCTATCCTCAATGCCCTAAAGCAGGCCCTATCGGAACTGGAGATCAAACCTGAAAGGCTCCGGTATCGGTCAGGCGGCCAAGGCACCACATTATTACAAATGCAATCTCTTCAACGGACTGCACGGACGATCCTTACCTGTGGCAACCGCCATCAAAGCGGCCAATCCCGAATTGACCGTCATCGATGAAAGCGGAGATGGCTGCATGTATGGCGAGGGAGGGAATCACTTCATCCACGCCATCCGAAGAAATCCGGATATCACCAATCTCGTACACAACAACATGGTCTATGGTTTGACAAAAGGGCAGGCTTCACCAACGAGTCTTCAGGGATTCAAGACGCTGGTTCAAAGGGAAGGCGTTTTCCACGAGACGTTTAGTCCCCTCGCGGTCGCGATCAGTCTGGGAGCCTCCTTTGTTGCAAGGGCCTTCGCAGGCGATATCAGTCAAACGAAAGAGATCATCAAAAAGGCGATTTCTCATAAAGAGTATGCCTTGGTTGACATCCTTCAGCCCTGCGTGACTTATAATAAAATGAATACCTATACGTGGTTCGAAGAAAATACATATTATCTGGACGCTTCCTATGATCCTCATGATCGGATGGAGGCCTTCAGAAGGGCGTCGGAAGTGGAAAAGCTACCCCTTGGCATCTTCTACCTCAATCCCAAGTCTACCTTCGAAGAGAAATTGAGTGTCTATCAGGAGAGAAAAGATCCCTTGTACAAGAGAAGTCCGGATCTCAAGAAGCTCTCTGAATTGATTCATTCAAAGAGGGGAATTTAATTGAGTTCCGTTACTTTCCAAAGGGGTGGAAGGATGGGTTGTCTGCTAGCACCCGTGCCAGGCAACACTCAGGTATGTCTTTCGGTATGAGGGAAAATTGGGATGCCATTGTTATTGGTGCGGGCATGGGTGGGCTCACGGCTGCAGCCCATTTGGTCAAGGCAGGTCTTAGAGTCTTAGTTTTGGAGAAAAACCCCCATATCGGTGGGACAGCCTATGTTTATCACAGGAAGGGATTTACCTTTCCCATGGGACCCCTTGGGTTCAGCCATCCAGGCCTTGTTCAAAATACCGTAGAGGATCTTGCGGTTGGAGAGGATCTCAAATTCTCACGGGTTCACTATCGGATAAGAGCGTTTGGTTTGGACCTCCCGTTGTCGCTTCCTTTTGCAGATATGGTGAAGGAATTGTCAAAACTCTTCCCCGCCGATGCCGAGGGAGTAAAACATTTTTTTGAGGATATGAATGAATTGATATCCATCCAGGCGATTCCTGATTCAAACCCCGTCCTATCTATGACCTATCCTAACGTTTCTGCGGTGGAGTATCTTTATGCCAGGATCAAAGACTGGAGGCTCCGACGTATTCTGGGAAGTATTGGCACAAGGGAGCCTTACAGCGGCCTTCCCCTTCTTGCAGCCATGTGGAATCTCATGAGCCATGAAGGAATATGGTTTCCGGAAGAGGGAATGCAGTCATTCTGTGAGCGGTTAGTCAGGGCAATAGTTCGAAATAATAAAAACACTGGTGAGATTCGATTGAACAATGAGGTTGCCAAGATTCGAGGCGATCAAGGGAAGGTTCTGGGTGTGATCCTCAAGGATGGAACTCAGATCAATTCCTCTTCTGTCATTTCGAATGCCGACTATAAAACTGCTTTCCTCAAACTACTGGACTCCAAAACGGTTCCTCCTGAGTGGTATGATGCGGTGTCGAGTGCCCGGCAAACAGGCTCTGTTTTTCAGGTCTGTCTCGGAGTGGACACAGATAAAGTAGATCTATCAGCGTTTAGAAAGGCAAGCAGGCTAATCTATAGAAGGAATGGGGGGAGTGCTCGGGAAGGAGAGAGCTTCGACTGGAACGTTCAAGAGATTGATCCCGAAGCACTCGCCTGCCAAGAATTGGAAGTGAGCCTATGGGGAAAGGACTGGGAAGTGGCTTTCTCGGAAGGGAAAACATCTATTGTGGTCCGTGCCGAAGCGGAATACAACCATTTTGCCCGACACCGATTGGGGTGGAGGCAAAGGTCTTCAGGATATGAAGGGTATAAAACACGACTTGCTCAAGCTCTCATTCGGGAGATCAATCATTTAATTCCAGGGCTTGAAAAAGCGATATTGGCGATGGATGTAGCCACCCCTCTCACATTTGAGGATCAAGGTGGCAGGAGTGGAGGAGCGGTAGCCGGATGGTCATGGGATTATGAAGATTTTCGTGATGATCAGCCTAAAGAACTGATAGGCACACCGATTAAGGGCCTCTATATGGCAGGTTATCAGGCCTTCTCAGCCCTCTTTATGGGTGGCGTGCCCACAGCTATGGAGAGCGGGAAACGAGCAGCAAAAGCTGTCCTTCAGGGAATGGAGCCTGTTGAAAAGATCTTGATCCCTGGGGTTCACCCCGTTAGAAGTAGGTTACCAAAGGAAACTCCTGGTCGATAAAAAAAATTTTCTAACGGGGTAAATAAAAATCCCCTCTGCCTCTTTCTTCTAAAGAAGCAAAGGGGATTGAATGGCCAATCAAGTCTTCAGACTTGTGATTTCCGGATGAGACTCTATTGGCTCAAAGGGGTCTCTCCCTTCTTAAGAGGGAACCCGAATCGTTCTTTAACAAGATGCTTTGCATTTGCACATTCCGGAGAACTTCTTAGTTACCTTTCTGATACTCATTCCTTTCACCTCCTTTCAACACCCCTCGGGCATAACATTGAAAAAGATCCGGCTGAAAAATATCCCCTTGGAGTTTAGCTCTAAAACGGCAACCGCCCCTGCATTCCTCCAACTCGGGACAGTTACAGATTAGTTCTTTCAATTGGATTCGAGGGATTCGGTCCCAACAAACCCTGAGCCCCTCATCAATTGATCCCACTGGTTCCTGACTGAAGAGCCCACACTTTGCCACGCGACTATTTGCAAGTATAGCACAAAGATGGGCGCCACAGGTAGCATTTTTTTCTGAGCTGTGAAGTCCTCCCCCATAGCCATATTGGAGGTATGGGCCAGCCTCAGAGGGCGAAACCCAAAAGCCTTCATTCTCCTCCATTCTCCCCGCAATACAGGGGATATCCACATTCCATTCCCCAATGTTTTTGGATTGAATCAAAGACGCCAATTTATTGAACTCTTTAAGGTTTCTTCGATGAATCATCGTAGCGATTGAAACTCGAATATTGGCGTCTTGAAGATTATCGATCGCCTCCAGAGTCTTCTGAAAGGTCTCTTCTCCCCGGATGGATTCATGACCTTCCTTCATCCCGTCCAGACTAACCTGAACCTCATGGACACGAAGCCTTTTCGCAATGTCCTTGGTAATTAACGTCCCGTTAGAAAGCAAGACGGAACGAAAAGGGTAGTCTCTCAGAATCTCATTGAACTCCCAGAACTGCGGATGGAGCAAGGGTTCTCCACCAGAGAGAAGAAGTCTTAGACCTTGAATCTCTTCAAATTCTTTTAATACCTTGAATATTTTTTCAAGAGGAAGATCTTGATGGAGACCATCTCCAATATAACAGTGACGGCAGCGGAGATTGCAGCGATCGGTGATCTGAAATTCCAGATACCGTAGAGAGGGAATGGGCGAAGGATGGGGAACTCCGTCTGTCTTAACCGGAGTTTCTGAGAGGACGACAAGATTCTCAGAGAGACAGTATTGAATGAACTCCTCGTCTTCTTTTTTTACAGAGACATGTTCACCCTGAGAGCATTTCAGGAGAAATTGATACGCCTCTTCACCCAGTTCATAGAGTTCATCATTTTCAATGTCATACAGGTAGGGTTCTTCAAGCCTCTTCAGACAACAGTGGGAGGCAAGCGTGAAGAACTTATTTTCGTAGGACATCTTCAATCTCTTCTGGAGTAATAGCTCCTTTTTCGAGAAGGCCTTTTAAGATTTTATAGGCACCACACTCCAGGTCTTTATCAGACTCTTTGTAGAACTCGCAATGTTTGCAGATAAGATCGATGAGGGATTCTTTATCCAGAGCCATTTTGAAACCTCGCAGATTATTTATAATCTCTAAAAGGCTTTAATTCAAGCCAATCAATCCTTTGGACAATTTGGGTTAAAATGATTAAAATGAATGATTATGAATAAGCCAAATCCCCGATCTTTCTTCACAAATCTTAGAAGCCCTATGCCATGGCCGAAAAAATTATGGCTTCTTTTTAGAAATAATTGGATCAAAATTAGGCATTTTCAATCGTGCTGCGGTCATCCTGGTGAGCCAGGCTGTTGACAGACAGAGGAGAAAAGGCCTCGGTGAGGCCGAAATAAGTATGAACAGGTATAAAAAATGGTCTGAGCGCGAATATAGTAAAGCCCAGCGACTGATAGCTGTCATCTTCGGAGGCATTTTCTTCTGGATCATCATTCCCTTTTTCATTGTGGTTGGTTCTGTCTTTATGGATCCATGGCTTTCTCTCCCAAGGTTTTTTCATCGTTCAGTAAATACCATCATCGCTCTGGTCTTCATGGTCGTGGGCTGGCTTTTTGCGAATTGGACCGTGAAGGTCCAGTTTTCTTTGGGAAAGGGGACCCCCATCCCCTTGATGGCAACCCAAAAATTAGTTGTTGAAAGACCCTATACTTACTGTCGAAACCCAATGACCCTGGGGACCACAGCTTTTTATCTTGGGATCGCCATTTGGACGGGCTCCCTTTCCGCTCTTATATTGGCATTGATCTATCCGGTGGGAATCTCGATCTACATCAAACTATTCGAAGAAAAGGAATTGGAGCAGCGGTTCGGTCTTGAATATCTGGAATATAAGCGAAGAACACCCTTTCTCATACCCCGTTTTCGAAATTAAGAGAGATGCTAGCCATGGAAAAGATTAAACTCGGGATCAGCACCTGTTTGCTGGGGGAAAATGTCCGCTATGATGGAGGCCACAAACTGGATCGTTTTCTCACCGACACGTTAGGGCAATACGTGGAATATGTCCCTGTATGTCCTGAGGTTGAATGTGGTCTTCCTATTCCAAGGGAGTCCATGCATCTGGAGGGAGATCCGGAGTCTCCCCGGTTGGTCACCTTAAGGACAAAGCAGGATATGACGGAACGCATGGTCAGCTGGGCTAAGAAACGTGTTGTTGAGCTTGAGAAGGAAGGTCTTTGTGGTTTCATTTTCAAGAGTGATTCTCCAAGCAGTGGCATGGAGCGGGTCAGGGTCTATAATGAAAAAGGCATGCCTGTAAAAAAGGGAGTAGGCATGTTTGCAAGGATATTCATGGAACATTTTCCACTCCTTCCCGTAGAAGATGAGGGACGTCTTCATGATCCTAACCTTCGGGAAAATTTTGTTGAACGCATTTTTACGTTAAAAAGATGGCGAGGAGTTTTGGCAAAAAAGGAGAGCCGCGGAACCCTGGTCGACTTCCATACACAGCATAAATTGCTGATCCTCTCCCATAGCTCAAAGCATTACCAGATCATGGGGAAGCTCGTCGCTCAAACAAAGGATATCCCACTGAAAAATCTCTTTCAGCAATACCAGGCTATCCTCATGGAAGCCCTTCAACTCAAAACCACCCCAAAGAAAAATGCCAACGTATTGATGCATATGATGGGCTATTTTAAAGAGCAACTTTCTTCCGACGAAAAACAGGAGTTGTTGGAAGTGATTGATCACTACCGGCAAGAGTATATGCCTTTGATTGTTCCGACGACCCTCATCAATCATTACGTTCGAAAATATGATCAGCCCTACCTCAAACAACAGGTCTACTTAAATCCCCATCCTTTGGAATTACAATTACGAAACCATGTCTGAGAATGAACAGAATGACTGGAGGGATGGAGGATGTAGCTAAATTAGTTAAGTTAGTTGACATCTCTGCTCCTTCTTGATAACCATACATTCGAGTGAGAAGGGCCAGGTCTCAACAATCTACAAGAATTTGTCACAGTTTTAGAGCAAGACCCTAATCATTCTGAAAAAAGAGGCATCCTAAATGAATCAGCAGCTTAAAGTAGGGATAATAGGGGATTACGATCCTAAAACATTTTTCTCTCACATCTCCACGAACGAGGCCTTGAGCCATGCCGCCAGCGCCTTATCTGTATCAACTAATTTCACTTGGCTTCCAACATTGTCACTTGTAGGTCAGTCGATAGGGGCAACTCTCAAACAGTTTGACGCCCTCTGGTGTGCTCCTGGTAGTCCTTACAAGAGTATGGAGGGGGCGCTTCAGGCTATCCGTTTCGCCCGCGAGATGGGATTTCCGTTCATTGGAACGTGAGGGGGCTTTCAACATGCTCTGTTAGAGTATGCACGGAATGTTATGAATATTCAGGATGCGGAACACGAAGAAAGCGCACCGAATGCACCAACACTGCTCATCAACAAATTATCCTGTTCCCTTGTTGGCAAGACTCAGGTGATAAAGATTACACCCGGGTCATGTGCCCATCAGGCCTACGGGGTGCGAGAAGTCACTGAGCAATTTCATTGCAACTATGGTCTAAATCCACAGTTTCGCGAAAAGGTCGGCACGGGGAAACTCAAAATCACGGGTGTCGATGTTGAGGGGGAAGCCAGAATTGTCGAGCTATCTTATCACCCCTTCTATTTTGCTACGCTTTTTTTGCCACAAATATCTTCAAGGCCCGATAGACCTCACCCTCTCATTGTCGCCTATCTAAGGGCTGCTCTAGCTTTTCATAATTCTCGGAGAAATGATTGAGCTAGATGGTATTCCGGACCTGACAACCGGCTCAGCTAGACCCGCGACCCCAAGGGTGGTTTAGGGTACTTCAGAAACCTTGACGGGGTGCTCGCTAGTTAACCGGGGCGGGACGGTACGAGAGAAGACATGACATTAATAGGATTCTGTGGTGACAACTGTGCCTTGTGTCCGCGTTATATCGCAACAAAAAGCGGAGACATTCATGACCTGGAAAAGGAGCGGGACCTTTGGGTGAGGATTGGGTGGCGCGATGAAGACACAAGCTCTGAGCAGGTAGCTTGCAGCGGCTGCACCAGTGTGAAATCGTGTCGATATGACAACGTGCGAATCTGCGCAAAGGACAAAGGAATAACCAATTGCGGCGAGTGTATGGACTATCCGTGCCAGGAGATTATCAAGGTCTTTGAAAAGACGAACTCTTACGAGAGAAAATGCAAAGAGGTGTGTTCGCCAAGTGAGTATGAAAGGCTTTATAGGGCCTTTTTCTTGAAGAAAGAAACTTTGGATGCGATCCATCATCGACGAAAACAATAAATGGATATAAGACGTAATGAATCCCCGTGGGGAGCGGCTGATAGCCCCTCCTGACTTTAATCGCTGATCTTACAATTTATTGTTGACAAGTTAGCTGAATTGTCTTACATTGTATGACATGAAAACGAGTACCCTCACGATTAGACTCGACAAAGATCTTGATGAGTTATTGACCAAGGCGAGCCGTCGGTCAGGAAGGAACCGAAGTGAGATTGCGCGAGAGGCCTTACGCCGCCAGCTTCGTATCAGCCAATTTGAAGCACTGCGGCAGAGATTAATGCCTTTTGCAGAAGCACGGGGTTATCTGACAGACGAGGATGTGTTCGCTGAGGTGTCATGAAGGTTTTCTTGGATACCAATGTTCTGGCCAGTGCGGCAGCGACTCGCGGGCTTTGCTCAGACGTTGTTCGTCAGGTTCTTGCTTCCCATCAACTTTTCATATCAGACCAAGTGCTAAACGAACTCGAAACCGTTTTGAGGTCGAAGTTCGGTGCAGGTCAAGATTTGATTGATGCCTTCATCTGGCTTTTACAACAAGATAGTTTCCTCGCCCATCCTGGCCAGCTTCCGAAAGTAAAACTTCAAGACAAGGACGATCTACCCATCCTGGGAGCAGCGATTGCGTCCGGGGCAGAAGTGCTCGTAACCGGCGACAAAGAACTTCTGGACTTAGGTGATATTGAAGGTCTGGAGATTCTCTCCCCTCGGCAGTTCTGGGAGAAACTAAAGGTGAAGCAACAGCGTCGAACTGGGCGCGGCAAACCTCGCCGCCCAGGGTGAACGTCTGACAATGGAGGTGAAGGCAAATGGCGGTACTGATCGTCTCAGTGGTTTCGATCTTCGTTGCTGGCATGGGTGTGCTGGGCCTCGTTTCACCTGCAAGGATGGTTTCCTTTGTGTCCCTTTGGGAGTCTAAAACTGGTCTTTGGGTGGCCTTTATCGTCCGTTTGGCATTTGGCATCTCACTTTGGCTCGTTGCGCCTACGTCGCGAGCACCCGTTTTTCTACAAGTTCTGGCTGTCGTGTCAGTGGTGTCTGCCCTCGTGCTTCCGTTAATCGGCGTTTCGCGCTTTAAGTCCATCCTTTCCTGGTGGTTCAGTCGATCGCCTGGTTTCATGGGGGTGTGGTTGGCAGTGGCTGTGGTATTCGGTGTCTTCATTCTATGGTCGGTGGTCGCGTAAGCGCGCGGCTGTGGTTGGTGGGGGCCGAACCAACACCACCCGGGATTACCTCGTAATCCACCACCAGGGGACCGCCAGGACCTTGGAGTGTAGCCACTTGATCGATCTTCCTGCATAAAGAAATACCCCCCTGATCGTATGAGGATTTTCTTCGATGAAGGTCAATAGATTCTTGATATCACTGAAGGTCGGCTCTTTCGAGGACTTTACTTCAAAAGCAACGAGTTTTCTACCTTGCTCGATGATAAAATCAACTTCCTTTGCTGTGGTCGTCCGCCAATAATAGATCGATGCCTTTGGAATAAGCAACTCTGATAAGATCTTCAGGTGTAAAAAGATCATTGTTTCAAAGAAGTTTCCCCACTCGCGCGCTTTTCCGAGAACCTCCTCATCATGATACCCCGAAAGATAGGCACTCAGGCCAGGGTCGATAAAGAATACCTTCGAAGATTTCGTAATTCGCTTTGTTCTACTGGAATGGTAGGCTGGAAGCCTTTTAGCGAGATTGGAAACCTCAAGAAGTTTTATATACCGATAAACGGTTGGCTGACTTACTCCAGTATCTCTGCTGATTTCCGTTTGATTTAAGAGGTTTCCTGTTCTGATGGCAAGAGATTCTAAGACTCTCCTAAAATCGATTAAGGATTCGACTTGTGAAAGCTCTCTTAAGTCCCTTTCCAGATAGGTCTTAATGTATCCCTCCCACCAGAGGAGAATATCATTCCCTGGAGTCAAGTTCATCAAGGGAGGCATAAATCCTTTGAGGACGAGCGGGAGAGGATTAATAGTGCTCAGATCCTGTTCTTTCGGTTCGTAACGAGGGTTTAAGAGATTAAAGAAGTTTTGGGGTGTTTGGGTTTTTCCATACATTTCGCCATAGGACATCGGCAGCATTTCAAAATAAACTGCCCTGCCAGCAAGGCTTTCGCTGATGCTCTTCATGAGCAGTAAGTTAGAGGATCCTGATATAAGGAAGCGCATTTTTCTTTGGGTCTTATCCACTGACAATTTTACCGCACTTAATATTTCAGGAACCCTTTGAGCTTCATCGAGGATGATCTGATCCGCGCCAATCCATAGCGACGAAGGGTCAGACTTTGCCTGCTGTAGAATGGAGTAATCATCCAGGCTGATGTACTTGAAATCAGGGAATTCATTTTGCAGAAAAGTGCTCTTCCCGACCTGCCTTGCCCCTGAAATCACAACCACGGGGAAGGTTTTTATGGCTGCTCTTATTGAAGGACCCATCCATCGGGGTTTATAAATCAATTCACGGTTTGAATGATTTTTATTCATGTTAAGAATGATATTCTAATTTCTAAAAAATGTCAATAATCTTACAAAAACCTTTGAGAGAGAAAGTGGTAGGCCTTGAAAAGTCTTTTATCATTGTGTGAAAATAACGTAATCATGGAAATAAAGGATGATGAGTTAGGACAGAAAAATCCCCGGCCGGCCTGTTTCGGCGATGAGGTGAAGTTCGTCGCTTATATGGAGAATCAGGCTCCCGACTCAGAATGTGCCCGCTGTCCCTGTGAGAACGATTGTGGGGAATATATCCTCTTTAAATGCTCCTGGGAAACCATGTTCTAACAGGACGAAAACTTCTGCTCACCGTTCTCTTTGCTTTTTCAGGTCCGCCGGCCAAGTTGGCAAACATCATTAGATTATGCGAAATCCTTTCAAAAAACTTCTTTTTCACCATGAGCATGTTTGTCCCTGGTGGTGCTGTTTCACATTTGACAACTTTTTGAGAAGACTTCTTCATAATTCCGAGAAGATACTTCAACCCTATGTCGTTGAGGGGAATACGATTTTGGATATTGGACCCGGTATGGGATATTTCTCAATTCCTCTTGCCAGAATGGTGGGCGAAAAGGGGAAAGTGATTGCAGCAGATATTCAACCACAAATGTTAGAAGCACTTCGGAGAAGGGCAAGGAGAGCTGATGTGGAGCAACAGCTCATCACCCATCTCAGTAAGGCTGACTCTCTTGGACTTAACATGCAATTCGATTTTGTCCTCGCATTCTGGATGGTCCACGAGGTGCCGAATCATTTGGCTTTCTTTGAAGAGATCAAATCGCTCCTAAAGCCATCGGGAGAATTCTTATTGTCCGAGCCAATTCTTCACGTAAATCAAGCGATGTTTGAGAAGACAATGGAAACAGCGGAATCAGT
>Ga0315282_10002122_pt1 | contig 36924 bp, 36 predicted proteins | sample YL17G07_20_MG_FD_203693 | JGI IMG/M metagenome (GOLD analysis project Ga0315282, IMG submission 203693) | Sediment microbial communities from Yellowstone Lake, YNP, Wyoming, USA - YL17G07_20 | ecosystem: Environmental > Aquatic > Freshwater > Lake > Sediment | place: USA: Wyoming | collected... | reverse complement strand
CGCTTCATCATCATTTTGAAAAGAAAGGATGGCCGGAGCCGAAAATAATCGCGCGCTTCTGGATTGTGCAGATCATTCTCGCGCTCCTGGCCCTGGCCACCATCAAGTTGAGGTAAGGATGGAGCTTAAGCATAAAACCGTCGCAGTGGTCGGCCTGGGAAAAAGCGGAATGGCCGCGGCCAAATTACTGCAAAGCCGCGGGGCAAAGGTCACGGCCCTGGAACAGAAGCCCAGGGCCGAGCTGGGGTCCGCAGCCGCAGAACTCGAGCAGATGGGCATCGCGGTCAAGGCCGGTGGATACAGCCTCGCTGACTTCCGAAAGGCCAGGATGGCGGTGCTTAGCCCGGGAGTGGATGAGAAGGAAAAAATATATGGGGAGCTGGCGAAAAAAGGCGTGGAGGTGGTCGGAGAACTGGAACTGGCGGCCAGATTCATCACCGCCCCCATCATCGCGGTGAGCGGCACGGACGGAAAAACCACCACCGTCTCTCTGCTCGGCGAGATTTTTGCGCGCCAGCTTCCGGGCCGGGTCTGGGTGGGTGGAAACATTGGCAGTCCGGCTGCGGAGCTTGTGATGAGCGGCCAAAAGCCCGAGCTGGTCATCCTGGAGGTGAGCAGCTTCCAGCTTGCCCAGGCTAAAACTTTCCATCCCCGGGTCGCGGTCATGCTCAACATCGCGCCGGACCATTTTGACCGTCATGCCAATTTGCAGGATTATTGCATCGCCAAGCAAAGGCTGTTCCTGAAGCAGGGACCCGCAGACGCCGCGGTTCTGAACATCGATGACCCGCTGGTGAAAAAGATGGCGAGATCCATTAAGTCGGAGCTGGTCTGGTTCGGGGACAAGCTTGCGAAAAAATACGGGGCGGCCATTGCCGGCAGCGAGCTGGTTTATCGGAACCGCCGGAAGCAATTCAAGGTCTCGCTTGCTGATTGGAAGCCGCGCGGCAGGCACAATCTCGAAAACCTGCTCGCCGCGGCCGCGGCCGCCGGATGGTTCGGCGCGAGCCATGAGGCCATCCAGCACGCGGTTAACAGCTTTGTCCCGCCCGAGCACCGCATCGAGTTCGTGGCCGAGGTTTCCGGCGTGAAATATTTTGACGATTCCAAGGCCACCACTCCGCACGCGGTGGCCGCGGCGCTCAACAGCTTTTCCGAACAGGTGGTTTTGCTGCTCGGCGGACGCAGCAAGCAAATCGATTTCAAGCCGCTGGCGACCCGGATTCGCGCCAGAGCCAAAACGGTTTTGTGCTTCGGCGAGGCGCGCTACGAGATCGCGGAGCAGCTCGCATCGCAAAAGGTCAAGCCGCGTCTGGCGGAGCTGATGCAGGACGCGGTCTTGCTTGCGCGCCAGATTGCCTGCCCGGGCGAGGTTGTGCTCTTAAGCCCGGGCTGCGCGAGCTTTGACGAGTTCAGGGATTACAAGGAGCGCGGGGACAGGTTCAAGGAGTTGGTGAGGAGCTTTCAATGAAGTGGTTTGAAAAACAGCTTAATTTTGACATCTGGCTCCTGGGGGCGGTGCTGGCGCTGTCCTTTTTCGGACTGCTCATGGTCTATTCCACCAGCTTTATTCTTTCCGTGGAAAAATTCGGCAACCCCTATCACTATCTCGAGCGCGAGCTTATCTTTCTGATTCCCGGTCTTGTGCTCATGGTCGCGGCCATGCACACCAGCCACGAGCGAATCAAATATCTCGGAACCCTGTTTCTGCTCATCGCCTGCATAGGCCTGGTCGCGGTTTTTTTCTTCCCGGCTTCGCGCGGAGCGCACCGGTGGATAAAATACGCCGGGTTTCAATTCCAGCCCAGCGAACTGGCCAAACTCGGAATCATAATCTATTTTGCCAACTCCCTCGCCAAGCGGCAGGAAAAATTGAACAAGCTGCTCACCGGCCTGGGGCCGTATTTCGCCATAATCGGCCTGTTGGTGGTCATGGTTTTGGCCGAGCCCGATTTTGGCGGCGCGCTCTCCATCGCCCTTCTCGGAATGATTATGCTTTACACCGCAGCGGTTCGACTGTCCTTCCTGCTCGGAACCTCCGCTGCCGTGCTCCCCTTCGGAATCTATTTCTTGATGAGCGAGGAATACCGATGGAGAAGGCTCGTGGCTTTCCTCCATCCGTGGCAATATTCCAGGGATTACGCCTTCCAACTCATCCAGTCGTTCCTCGCCTTCGGCAACGGCGGCCTGCTCGGAGTCGGACTCGGCATGGGTCACCAGAAATTGTTTTACCTCCCGGACGCCCACACCGATTTCATCTTTTCGGTCATCGCCGAGGAATGGGGATGGGCCGGGGTGATGGCGGTCATCCTGGCTTTCCTGGTTTTCATCACCCGCGGAATTATGGCCGCGATTTTCTCGCCCGACCGGTACAGCTGCTACCTGGCCACGGGCATCACCGCTATGGTCGGCCTGCCCGCGCTCATCAATATGGCCGTGGTCACAGGACTGCTCCCCACCAAGGGCCTGGTCCTGCCCTTCTTAAGCTATGGCGGCAGCTCGCTCCTCATCAACCTGTTCGCGGCTGGAATACTGCTCAACATCTCGGCCAAGAGGTATCGGAGATGAAGCTCATAATTGCGGGTGGAGGAACCGGCGGGCACATCTTCCCGGGACTGGCCATCCGCGAAGAGTTCCTGGCCCGGAGCGAATATAACGAGGCCCTGTTCGTGGGCGCCGCGGGCGGCATGGAGGAAGACCTTTTAAAAGAGGAAAAAGTGGATGCGCGCTATATCAGGAGCGGCCAGGTTATGGGCATGAGCCTGCTGGAGAAGGTGCGAGGCCTGGTCGCGGCTTTGCTCGGCGTGTTCCAGTCCCTGGGCATCCTCCGGCAGTATGCGCCGGATTTCGTGCTCGGGGTCGGAGGCTATGCCTCGGTGCCGGTCATCATCGCGGCCTGGCTCTTGAAAGTGCCGCGAGCCGTCCAGGAACAGAACAGCTTTCCAGGCTTGTCCAACCGGGTGCTGGCGCGAATTTCCAGCCGCGTGTTCCTTAGCTTCGCCTCCGCGGAAAAACATTTCAAGGGCGTGGACAAAGAAAAATTTACCGTCGCCGGCAACCCGCTCCGGAAGAAGGTAAGGGAAGACTTGGCCAAGCCGGGCGCGGCCGCCAACGGAAACGGCAAAAAGCGCTTCCAGATTTTGATTGTGGGCGGCTCCCAGGGAGCGAGGAGGTTGAACAAGCTGATGAAGGAAGGCCTGGAATGCCTGGCGCCGGTCCGCGACCAGCTCAAGATTGTGCATATGAGCGGAGCCATTGACCAGTATGACCTGATTATCGCCTACAGCCGGGCCGGAATCAAAGCCAAGGTCAGCAGGTTCATCGATGACATGGGCAAGGAACTGCGAGAGGCCGAGCTCGTGGTCAGCCGCGCCGGCGCAGGAGCGGTGTTCGAGCTCGCGGCCGCGGGCAAACCCTCAATCCTGATTCCCTTCCCGTTCGCCGCGGACGACCACCAGCGCGTGAACGCGGAATACCTCTCGGAAAAGGGCGCGGCCTTGGTCTTTGACGAGAAATCCATCACCGGACGACAGCTTTGCGAGACCATCCTCGAACTCTTCCGCAACCGCGAAAAAATGAAACAGATGGCCGAGGCCGCAAAAAGCGTTGCGCAGCCCGAGGCGGCGAAAATGATCGTGGATGAGATGATAAAAATCGTGGGAGCCAAGGCATGAACAGATACCTGGAAAATCCCTCCCGGACCGCGATGTGGGGCAAGGTGAGGAAGATTCACTTTGTGGGCATCGGCGGCGCCGGCATGAGCGGAATCGCCGAGGTGCTCCTGAACCTGGGATACGAGGTTTCCGGCTCGGACTTGAAACCAAGCGAGGTGACCAAAAGGCTCGCGAACCTGGGCGGGAAAATTTTTGCAGGCCATAAGCGGGAGCAGGTGGGTGAGGCCGAGCTCGTGGTGAAGAGCTCCGCGGTTCGAGAGGACAACCCCGAGCTGCTGGAGGCGCGCAAGCGCAAAATCCTGGTCATCCCGCGCGCGGAGATGCTGGCGGAGCTTATGCGGCTCAAGCACAGCATCGCGGTCGCAGGCTCGCACGGCAAAACCACCACCACCTCCATGATTGCAACCATCCTTCACCAGGCCGGCCTGGATCCCACCGCGGTGATTGGCGGCAAGCTCGACAGCTTCGGCTCGGGCGCGCGCCTGGGCGAGGGAGAGCTGATGGTGGTGGAGGCCGATGAAAGCGATGGCAGCTTCCTTAAATTGAGGCCGGTCATCGCCGTGGTCACCAACATTGACCGCGAGCACCTGGACCATTACGGCAGCTTTGACAAGCTGCGCGAGAGCTTTCTCAATTTCCTGAACGAGGTGCCGTTCTATGGCCTGGATGTCATTTGCGTGGACTGCCAGGTGGTGCGCGGAATAAGCGGAGAAATCCAGAGGCGGTATATGACTTACGGCTCTTCCGGAGACGCCGAGATTCGCGCGGTGGAGATTTACCCGGAAAGGCAGGGCTGCGGCTTTGAGGTGATTCGCGAGGGAAAGAAGATGGGAAGAATCGTGCTCGGCGTGCCCGGAAGGCACAATGCCGCGAACGCGCTTGCAGCCCTGGCCGTGGCCTTTGAGCTGGGTGTTGATTTTGAAACCGCGGCGAAATCCCTGAACGGGTTCAAGGGCGTGCAGCGCAGGTTCCAGGTCAAGGGCCGGGCCAAAGGAATTACCGTGGTGGATGATTACGGCCATCACCCGAGCGAAATCAGGGCCACCCTCGCAGCCGCCCGGGAATGGATGCCGGAAAAAAACGCCAAGCTGCCCCGCAGAGTGGTGGCCGCTTTCCAGCCCCACCGCTTCACCCGCAGCAAGCTGCTGGCCGAGGAATTCACCACCGCCTTTGACCAGGCCGAGCTTTTGTTCATCACGGAAATTTATTCCGCAGGCGAAGACCCCATCGCAGGCGTGAGCGGCCAGGCCTTGAGCGAACAGACCGCAAAACACCGTGCCGAACTCGGGCTTGACACCCGATTCCTTCCCAAGCTTGAGGAAATGGCAAGGGCGGTTGCAAACTATCTCAAACCGGGAGACCTGTTCATCACCATGGGCGCGGGCAATATCTGGCAGGTGGGCGAGGAAGTTTTGAAGCGATTGAGGAAAAAAAGATGAGAGTCAACGGATTGCGTTTTGACAAGGCTGCGGAAAAATTCCGCAAGGAGATTGCCGGCAGAGTAGAGCAGCGCGTGCTGATGAAGCGGTACACCAGCTTCAGAATCGGAGGCCTGGCCGAAGTCATGGTCTTTCCCCAAAACGCGGATGAGCTGCTCCGGGTGATTGAATACTGCGAGAACCAGAGCCTGCCCTGGAGGGTGATTGGCAAAGGCTCCAACCTCCTGGTCCTGGACCAGGACCTGGAAGAGGTGGTGGTCAATCTGCAGGACGGCCTGAAAAATATCGAGCAGACCGGCGAGAAGAGCATCCGCGCCGAGGCCGGCGCGCATCTGAACCGGCTGGTGAAATTCTGCCAGGATTCGGGCCTGGCCGGCCTGGAATGGGCCGCGGGCATTCCCGGAACCGTGGGCGGAGCGATTCGCATGAACGCGGGCGCGGAGAAAAAGGGCATCAGCGCGGTTCTCTCTGCGGTGGAATTTTATCGCTGGCCCGGGGGGAGATACAACCGGTCGAAAAGCGAGCTTAAAATCGGGTACCGCAAGTTTGAGCTCGGCCCCGGGGAAATCATCCTGGCCGGACAATTCGAACTCACCAAAGACGACCCGGTCGCCATCCGGGAGCGCCTGCGCGCTTTCCTCAATAAGCGGCGCGCAACCCAGCCGGTGTCCTTTCCGAGCGCGGGTTCGGTCTTCAAAAACCCGGAGGGCAACTTTGCCGGCAGGCTGATCGAAGAGCTCGGCTTGAAAGGTCTGCGCAACGGCGACGCCCAGGTGAGCGAGCTGCACGCCAACTTCATAATCAACCGGGGCCGGGCCAAAGCCAGCCAGGTCCTGGAGCTGATTGAGATAATCCGGGAGCGGGTCAGGAAGGAAAAAGGAATCAACCTGGAACTCGAAATTGAAATCGTGGGAGAGGAGAAATGAGCGAGGAACTCAAGAGCAAAAAAATCGGCGTGATTATGGGCGGCGTGAGCGCAGAGCAGGAAGTGAGCAAAATAAGCGGCAAGGCCATCCTGGGTGCTCTGCAGAGACTCGGGTACCAGGCGGAGCCGACCCTGGTCACGGAGGAAGTGATTCCTGAATTGCAGAAATCAGGAATCAGCGTGGCGTTCGTAGCGCTGCACGGAGGCTGGGGCGAGGACGGAAGAATCCAGTCCATCTTCGAGCTTCTGAAAATCCCCTACACCGGCTCCGGGGTGGTGGCCTCGGCGCTCGCCATGAACAAGCCGCAGGCCAAGGCCATTTTCATGGAGAAGGGAATTCCCACTCCTAAATACTGCCCGGCGGTGAGCGAGGAGTTTGTGTTTGAGGAGATGAAATTTGACCTGCCCCTGGTGGTCAAGCCGAGCAGCGAGGGAAGCACCGTGGGCGTAAGCATCGTGCGCAAAAGAAAAGAATTCGCCCCGGCCCTGGCGCAGGCGAAAAAATTCGATGAGCTGCCCATGGTCGAGGAATACATCGCAGGACGGGAGATAACCTGCGGCGTGCTGGACGGCGAGCCGCTGGAAGTGGTGGAGATAAAACCCAGGTCCGGGTTCTACGACTACGAGGCCAAGTACAAGGACGGCGCCTCAAGCTACGAGGCGCCGGCCAAGCTCAAAGAAGGGATGCGCGGCTGGGTGAGGGAGCTGGCGCGACGGGCATACGAGGCGCTGCATTGCCGGGGAGGGGCGCGCGTGGATTTCCGGCTGCACCCGGAACGCGGGCCGTTCGTGCTGGAGGTTAACACCATCCCGGGGATGACCGAGCATAGTCTCCTTCCCATGAGCGCCGCGGCCATGGGCATCGGCTTTGAGCAGTTGGTGGAAAGAATCTTGAAAAGCGCATTGGTGCATAAGAAATGACCAGAACCAGAATGACAAAGACCAGGGTCAGGAAAAAGAAGCTGGCCAAAATCCTGAAATGGGCAGGAAGAGCCATGCTCGTTTCCCTGGCCGCGTCCGCGATTGCAGGCACCAAAATAGGCTGGGACAAACTCAAGCGCTCGCCGGATTTCAAAATCGCAGCCATTGATGTCATGGGCAACAAGCGGGTGAGCCGCGAGGAAATTCTATACCTGGCCGGGGTCAGGCCGGGCATGGGCATCTTTGAATTCAGGATGAGCGCAGTGGTCAAAAGCATTGAGGAGCATCCCTGGGTGCGAAAGGCCGCGGTCAGCCGCGAGCTTCCCAACCGGGTGGTCATCCGGGTGTGGGAAGAGGACCCGGTCGCAATCCTCACGGCCGAGGAGCCGTATTATCTGGACGCGGAACTGCGCGTATTCAAAAAATTAATTCCGGGAGATGAGACCAATTACCCCCTGCTCACGGGTCCCGGCCTGGAAGCGGTTGAGCGGCGCGACAGCGAAACCATTGACGCGCTCAAGAACGCGCTCATGGTCTGGGGCATGGCCGGGCAGTCCAATCTGTTCCCAACCGAGCAGATTGCAGAGCTGCATGTGGACCTGGCCCTGGGCTTGAAGGTCATCACCACCCAGGGGCCGGTAATTAATTTCGGCGAGGACAATTGGGAGGAAAAATTTCGCAAGCTGGAGCGGGTCCGGGTGGAAATGGGGGACCGGTTCATGGGCCTCAAGGGCCTGGACTTGAGCCAGCAGGACAAGGTGGTCGCCAGTTTTTTCAAGCCGGAATCGGAAACAGGCGCGGAAACGCCGGGAGAGGCGGAATAGGAACGCGAAAGGAGGAGAGGAAAGTGGCACGCAAGGAAAATTTGGTGGTCGGGCTGGATATCGGGACCAGCAAGGTCTGCGCAATTGTGGCCGAGCTTAACCCGGACGGCCTGGAGGTGGTCGGCCTGGGAACGGTTCCCAGCAACGGCCTGCGCAAAGGAGTGGTGGTCAATATTGACGCCACGGTGGAATCGGTCCGGCGCGCGGTGGAGGAGGCGGAGCTGATGGCCGGATGCGAGATAACCGATGTGTTCGTGGGCATAGCCGGCGGGCACATCAAGGGGTTCAACTCCCAGGGCATCGTCGCAATCAAGAACCGGGAGGTGGCCGAGCAGGACATCCGGAGAGTGGTGGACCAGGCGCGAGCCATAAGCATCCCGGTGGACCGCGAGGTCATTCACATCCTGCCCCAGGAATTCGCGGTTGACGACCAGGACGGTGTCCGCGACCCCTTGGGCATGAACGGCGTGCGGCTGGAGGCCAATGTCCACATCGTGACCGGGGCCATCAGCGCCACGCAAAACATCGTCCGCTGCTGCAATAAGTGCGGGCTGAAACTCGCGGATTATGTGCTTGAGCAGATCGCCTCTTCCGAGGCCGTGCTCGGCCCGGACGAGAAGGAAATCGGCGTGGCGCTCGTGGACATCGGCGGAGGCACCACCGATATCGCCATCTGGTACAAGGGTTCCATCCGGCATACCACGGTGCTCGCCATCGGCGGAGAGCATCTCACCAACGACATCGCCGCCGGCCTGCGCACGCCCGCGGTGGAGGCCGAGAAGATCAAGCGCAAATACGGATGCGCCATGGCCAAGCTGGTGGGCAAGGACGAGGTGATCCAGGTTCCGAGCGTGGGCGGCAGGAAGCCGCGCGAACTGCCCAGGCAGTTGCTCTGCGAAATCATCGAGCCGCGGATGGAAGAAATCTTCCAGCTCGTCAACCGCGAGATAAGCAAGGTGGGTATGGAGGATATGATTTCCGCCGGGGTGGTTCTCACCGGCGGCACGGCCTTGCTCCAGGGGGTCGAGCAGCTCGGCGAGCAGGTTTTTGAGATGCCGGTGCGGGTGGGAAAGCCGCAGGGCATCGCCGGGCTCTCGGACATCGTGAACAGCCCGATGTATGCCACCGGCGTGGGACTGGTGCTCTGGGGCAGGAAGGAATATTACCGCAAGGGCTTCAAGGCCGGAAAGGACAACAAGCTTTTCGGAAGAATCTGGGACCGGCTGCGCGAAGTGATGGTTGAGTATTTTATCTAAGGCGGCAAAAGGAGGGTGCGATGATTGAGCTTGTGGAGCGGAATGTGGCCGCGGCCAAAATCAAGGTCATGGGCGTGGGCGGATGCGGAGGCAATGCCCTGAACACCATGATCAAGAGCGGACTTGCCGGCGTGGAATTCATCGCCGCAAACACGGACAGCCAAGCCCTGGCCCAGAGCCTGGCCGAGAGAAAACTCACGCTCGGCCCGGGCCTGGGCGCGGGCAAGAAGCCGGAGGAGGGCAGGAGGTTTGCCGAGGAGAGTTCGCCGGAAATTGAAAAGATGCTCAAGGGCGCGGACATGGTCTTCATCACCGCGGGCATGGGCGGAGGCACAGGCACGGGCGCAGGCCCGGTGGCGGCGCGGGTGGCGCGCGACCTGGGCGCGCTCACCGTGGCGGTGGTGACCATGCCGTTTGACTTTGAGGGGCCGCACCGGAGGGAGCTGGCGCGCAACGGCCTTGCGATTTTAAAGGAGGAGGCGCACAGCCTGATTGTGATTCCCAACCAGCGGCTCTTGAACATCGCCAACCGCAACACCACCCTGCTCGACGGCTTCAAGATGGCTGACCAGATTCTGCTCCACGCGGTCAAGGGCGTGGTGGACCTCATCCAGAAGACCGGCCTGGTCAATGTGGACTTCGCGGATGTCAGAACCATCATGACCGAGAAGGGCATGGCCCTCATGGGCATGGGCGAGGCCGAGGGCGACAACCGCGTAACCGAGGCCGCACATAAAGCCATCTCCAACCCCCTGCTCGAAGACATCAAAATTGAAGGCGCGCGCGGCGTGCTGATTAACATCACCGGCGGACCTGACCTCACCCTCTTTGAAATCACCGAGGCCAGCGAACTTATCCGCGGCGAGGCCCACGAGAACGCCATGATCATTTTCGGCGCGGTCATTGAGGACAACATGGCCGGCAAGGCTCGGGTCACGGTTATCGCCACGGGCTTTGCCGACTTGGCGCCGCATTGCGAAATCGGCAAAATGGTTCCCGGGATGAAGAGCAACTATCTCGACATCCCGACCATCATCCGCAAGCGCCAGGAGGAGAGGAAGACCGAGAAAAAATTCCCGCCCGGAATCGATGAGCAAAACGAGGCGGATTACGAAGTCCCGACCTTCATGAGGAAACGGGCGGATTAAAAATTAGCCATAAGTCCGCCGGCATCCTGCCGGCGGACGAGCGAGAGGGTGAAAATTTATTCCTCATCATAACACCCTCTCCTGGCCCCTCCCCCAAGGCCCATGGGGGAGGGCCAATATTTAAGCGGATCAGGGAGTATCGGGCTGGTCCTGCTTGCCGGTCCAGCACTGCCAGCAGGGCCGGGCGCGAGGGTCTTGCGGCTCGGCATCGGAGAAGACTTTTCGAATCTGGAGGTAAATTTCTCCGAACCATATTTCCCGGAATTTAGAATGGTTGATGTTTCCGAGGTCCAGCTCGGGATGGAAGGAATTGCCGTTGCAGCAGACCGAGATTGCTCCGTCCCAGTTGATGGTCACCGCAGACCACGGCCAATGGCAGGATTTCAGTCCGGCGGAGCTTGGCCGGCAGAGCATGGCCTCCTGCTCCGGGGTCAGGTTCGCAAAATAATTCTTGAGCAGGCCGGCCGGATAGTTCGGCGGCCAGAAGAGCGTATCGTCTGCGCCGAGTTCATCTGCCAATTGCTTGAATCTGTCCTGCTCGTGAAGGTTGTGCGGGAAGGTCAGGAATTTCATGAGCACAAAGGGATTGGACTTTTGCATTTTCTTTTTGGCCGCGGCCAGGTTCCGGATATTGGCAAGCACCAGCTTGAAATCGCCTCCGCGGCGATATTTCAAATAGGTGGATTCCGTGGCGCCGTCCACGCTCGCCACCAGAAGGTCCAGCCCGGAATTGACCACAGCTTCAGGATCGAAGTTCTTGAGCGAAAGATTGGACGAGATGGCAACATGAATTTTGCGGTTCTTGAAGATTTTGACCAGCTCCATAATCTTCGGATGCAGAAACGCCTCCCCCCAGTTGTCCAGCTCCACATCATAAAGGTAAGGCCCGAGCTGGTCTATGATTTTTTCCGCGGTCCCGGTGCTCATGAATCCCGGCGCCCGGCCCTTGACCTTCATCCCGGAAACGCACAGCGGGCATTGCAGCTGGCAGACATTGGTCGGCTCAACCACGGCGCTGAAAGGCAGGGAGCGCGCACGGGCGAGGCGTCCGGCCTGGGCGAGTTTGCAGAAGCCGGCGTTCAGGATTTTTTGGAGAGACAAAGGCCTTGGCGCTCCGGTGATTGGATGACGAAAGACCGCACGCGGATTCAGCATAACATTAAGTTAGCTGAATATGGCCAGGGCCGCAATTTCAGGAGATGACCACCAGGGTGATGGTTTTTCCCACGCCCTTGATCGCGAGCAGCTTGTCCGTGACCACCGCGGTGAGGTCGCTCATCTCCTTGCCCTGGATCTGAACCACGATGTCATAAGGGCCGGTGACCAGCTCCGCGCTCAAAACGCCCTTGAGGTTCCGAATCTGGTCCCGGACATTCTTCACATTCTTGCCCGGTGCTCCCTCCACCAGAACATAAGCCGTAATCATTTTACCCTCCTTTAATCATGGTTAAGCTTTGAACCATTTTAAGAGTATCGCCTGGAAAGAATTAAAAGCCGGGTCTTGACAATCCTTGAAACCGATTATACCCGCCATTTTGGAAAAATTGTCCGAGGATTTTTGGGTTCGGGAAACGCGAAGTAATTCCAGATAAACTTCTTTCGGGTTCTTCGGTTTGTTATTGTGCAGATTGAAAGTCTTTTTCAGCCAATCATTCAATTTGCCTTCGTCCCAGCCCACGAGCGAGGCCATATGACGCCGGCTTTTCCAAATCCATGCTTCGAGCTCTGGGGAGATGACGATTATTTCAAAATTATTATCAGAAAAACCGCAACTTTTGGCCTTGTCGATCATTTCTTCGCGCATCTCTTCAGGCGATCTCTGCGACCCGCTGAATTTGAAATCCAGGATAATAATAAACTTCGCATATTCCCTTTGAAAATTTCTGCAAAACTCAACCCCTTGAGAATAAACGCCGGGATCTTTAAGAGGGTGCGGCATAATGTTTTTCGTGATATTTTTTATGCCCAGAGATTCCCTCCTTTTTTCGAGGATAGTCTGCACGGTTTTTTCCATCGATTCATCTGCGACAAGCACGAATAGGTCCTTCAATCAAGAACTCCCGCGGCGTATAGGACTGAAATATTAGGAGAGCCTTGCCAATCCCTCAACGAAGGATGCCTGTCACCTGCGATGATATCTGCTTCACCGTTCGTTTTTCGTGAGAAGCACAGGATTTCCTTTATATCAGCGCAGCTGAGAAGAGCAGGGGAATGAGTGGCAACTAGGATTTGGCCGCTGTACACAGAAGATAAAGATTGATAGAGAGCCTCGATGGCGCGGGGATGAACGCCGTTCTCTGGTTCCTCAATTAAGTAAATGCTGGCATCATCAGGCAGATAGGCCAGCAGAGTCAAGGCCAAAATTCTAAGGCTTCCATCCGATAATAACCAAGAGGGAATATTGCGCTCGTTTTTATCTTTTACTGTGATATAGAGGAATCTGTCTTCCTCCCGCTCTTTGACCTGCACATTGCAGAGAAAGGGGAGCGCAGTTCGAAGGTGATTGAGCCAGTTATTGAACTTCTTATCTCCGCTTTTTTCGAAGGATTTGATTATAATCGGCAAATTTGAGCCATCCAATTCAAATACTTTCTTCTTAGAAGGTGGACAGGGTTTCCTCATCGCATAACTGTTAAGGGCTAATACGCGTATTCCTTCCTTGAGTTTTCGTTTTGTCCAAAGGGTCCGTGGAAACCGTTCTTCATCTTCAGGCAAACCCGCGAGGGCGCTCCTAAAAGGTCCCAGCTTGAAAGGGACATTATATCCAGTGCCTTCATGGAAATAACTGTCATTGCCGGATTCGGCAATTTTGGTGACCACTTTCTTCCAGCTTTTTGAATGCCGCTTCTTTTTCGTGGGTGATTCAGGAAAATCTGGAAAAAGATCCTTTTTTGGTTTGTCGCCATTTTCCGTTTCCGGGATGAGCCACAATGTTTCTTCCAGGATTCGCAATTCTTCGGTCTTTGGGTCAATGCCGATCTCAATCTCGTATCGAGACTTTGAGCAATTCGGAACGAACTTGTAATTGGAAAAAGTTCTGATTGTTTCAGGAATTTCCAACTCGAGCGCAATTCGAAATTTAGGGTTCTTTTTATCCCACAATAGATCTTGAAAAGAACTAGCTCTCGCTTCGATAGCATCTTCCACGCCCTTGTCCACGCTTAAGATGTCTTTAATCAAAAGAATTGCATCGAGGAATGTGCTTTTGCCGCTTGCATTCGGCCCTACCAGGATATTGAACGGCTTCAAAACCGTATCAATATTGCGCAACATCCTGTAGTTTCTTATTTCAATTTTACTGATCATTTTTGAAAAGAATATCCCACTTAAATTGATTTGGCAACCAGCCCCGCGGAAAAACCTGTTGCCAGCGAGGTCCCGCCGCCAGCGCCGTTGAAAATATAATTCCCGCCCGCGAGAATCGCGCCTGCGGCGAAAAGGTTTTCAAAAGATTTTTTGCCGTCCCGGTTGATTACCCGCAGGTCCCGGTCGGCCTTGAGTCCGACCGAAAACAGCGGATGAGGATTGGCCAATTTCATAGCGGTTAATTTCTCGGTGAAAATTTTGCCCAGCGGCTCGCTTCCGCAGAAAACCTCCAGGCCGAAAACCGGTTCCTTGAACTCGTCATCCTTGGCGATGCCTCCGGCAAGAAAGCTGCCCGCAGCCAGGACAAAGGACCGCGCAGAAATTGCTATTTTTTCCAAACCGGATTCCGCCATAACGGAAATGACCTTTTTCCCCTCCGCCTCAAAGCCCAGGGCTTTGCCGGGCACGCGCTCAACGCCTTGCTGCGCAAGCCTTTGCTCGAGGTAGTGCGCAAGCCTTTTCCCCGGAACCGATGGCGGTAAAGCCAAAAGTTCGCGCGCCTTGACCGCGCAGGTTTTTTCCAGGCCGTCTAAAATTTCCCCGCGCTTCGCGCCAGGAATAACCGGCGGAAGGATGACGAGCGAGGCGTTGCCGGCCTTGACGGCCCGGGCTGCCTTTTCCAGGAATTGCTGCGTGTGCTCTTCGACCCATTTAGAAAATTCCAGGCTGGATTTGTTTTCCAGACCATCGGTGGCAACTTCCGAGATGCCGAGCTTGGCTCTGGCCCCGAGTTGTTCGCTCCAGTGCCGCAAATTTTTCGCGAAAAATTGCGGGTCAAAATCCGTAAGCCCGGAAAAGCCGAGCACAAGCGCGCTGCCGGTTTCGCAAAGGTCATTTAAGGTCAGCATTTTCGATTGCGTGAACGCGGTTTGCTTGAAGCTGCCGAGCTGGTTAAAAACCAGCTGCGTATTTTTTTCGCTCCCGGTGAGAAATCCGTCCTGGGCCGGGAATACCAGCGCGAGCGACTTGGAAAGCTGGTTCACAATTTCCGCAGGAGACTCGGAGACAAGATGATAAGGATGCTCCGGCGACCGGGCCAGAAGCTCTTCGATATTCTGGCAAAGGTCCGCGGACCATTTTTGCGGATGGCCGGGAATGGGCTTCGGGTCAGAGGCGATGTCAATTGCGCCCGAGCTCATGGCGCTGGCGCCGGATTCGCGGCCCAGAACCAGGACCTTTTTGCCCGCGGCTTTGGCCGATAGCGCCGCGCTTGCGCCGGCAAGCCCCGCGCCGATTACCAGGACCTCGGTCTCGATTTTTTTCATTTGCCAGTGAGCAGGCGGTTCAGATTTCCAACCAGAAAATACGCCGCCTGATTCAGTTCCTCTTCCTCCAAAGTCCTGCCCCGGAGCACGGGCCGGTTCCCTTTCCAACGACGCTCCAGGAACCCGAGCAGGCTGGCCGCCGCGTCCTTTCCTGACATATCCAGCTCGCCCGCCAGGATGGCCGCAGCCTTGAACCCGCAGCGCATTCCCTGACAGGTCCCTGTTCCCAGCCGCGTGCGGTTCCTCAAGTCGGTCAGAGTGGCCGCCCATTCGTTCCTGATGCAATAGACCAGCTCCGCGGCAATCACCGGCTCACACCGGCAAACGGTTTCCTTCAGCTCGGGCCGCTCGCGCGTCAACTCCAGGATCTCAATGGCTTTGGCGCCGTGGCGATATACCATGCGGTGCACCGCGTATTGCGGCACGCCGTATTTTTCGGCAAGCTCTTTTTCGCTCACTTCTTTTTCCCCGCCCGGAAGCGGGATGAGATGGGTCTGGCATTTGGCGCTGCTGCCGAGTTTCTTGGCGATAAGGTCTGCGGCTTCCTCACTCATCAAGCGATAGGACGCCAACTTGCCGCCGGCAATGGACACAATGCCTTTCACCCCCTCGATTTTTTCGTGGTCAAAAACTTTGTGGTCCCGGCTTAAAGCGTCCTCGTTCCTGCCCCAGGCGAAGAGCGTGGGCCGGATGCCCGCCCAGGCCCGAACCATGCGCGCCTTTTTTATGTCCGGCAGATATCGAGCCGCACCTGAGATGAGATAGTCAACCTCGTCCTCGCTCACGCGCAGGTCGTCAGGGTCGCCGTAAAAATCATCATCCGTGGTTCCCAGGATGGTGGCGTTTTCGTGCGGCATGATGAATCCCATCCGGCCGTCAACCATATTGATGATGAGGCTGTAGTGCAGGAGTCTGCGGTCAAAGGTTATGTGCACGCCCTTGCCGGGCCGAATCTTGACCTCCACCCCGGCCTTCCGGCTGGTGCGCATAATCCACGGGCCTGTGGCCTGCATGACCATCCGCGATGGCAAATCCTGATATCCAGCTTTGTCGCGCACGCGCACGCCAATGATGTTGCCTGAAGCGTCTTTCAAAAAATCCGTGACCTCGGTGTGCAGCTTGATGTTTGCGCCGCAAGAGGCGGCCGAGAGGCCGTTGAGCACGCAGAGCCTTTGCGGGTCTATGCCCCACTCGTCAGTGGTGACCGCGTATTTGACCTCGTCCGAGATGTTGGGCACAAGCTGCTTGATGTCTTTTTGCCCAAGCATGGTGTGGGGCATACCGCGCTTGAAAGAGGCATACTTGTCATAGACTTCAAAGTAGGTTTCAAAAAAGGGCAGGGTGGCCTTCATGGTCAGCGGCATGATGAAGGGGATGCGGAAAAGCAGGAACGGGACAATCTTCTGGATATAGCCCGAGTCCAGGCAGGAATGCTTGGTGGTGTCAATGTCATAGATGAGGTAGCGCAGCCCGCCGTGGATCATGCCGGTGTTGGCGCCCGAGGCGCCTGCGGCAAAATCGCTCTTTTCCACCAGGCAGACCTTGAGACCGCGTATGGCCAGGTCCCGGGCGATTCCCGTCCCGTTGACTCCCGCGCCCACAACCACGACATCATATTCTGGCATTGGCTTTTTTATTTTAGATGAGGAGCGGGAAAAAGCCAAACGATTGAAGCTCTCGCCTTCGCTCCATCATCGCCCCCGGGCGCGATTTTTGCTCCTTGACAAAAAACCAAACTTAACTAGACTAGATGGTCAAACCATTGGTGCGGGGTGGAGCAGCCAGGTAGCTCGTCGGGCTCATAACCCGGAGGTCGCTAGTTCAAATCTAGCCCCCGCTACCAAAAAGAATAAAGCCCCGGAGCGATTCGGGGCTTTTGGTTTGGCCGCGGCTGGCGCGGCAGGAGGCGGTCGGGGAAATTGGTTCGAAATTTTCAGCGTTGTGTTAACATCTTTTCATTATTTGCAGGAAATCGAAAATCGGGGCTGCCGATTTTGGTCAAAGCTGCCAAAGAATTATGGTCCTTGCGCAAATATTATCTGATTATTTTGAACGGCCAGCCGTCGGGCTGGGAGGTGGTGGTCCAGGGGAATTGCCCGGGGTCAAGGTCGTCGGTGGCCAGGAGGTTGGCGCCCAGCCCCATGGCCTTCTCGTATTTTTCCCTGCTGTCCAGCCAGTAGCATCTGCTGACAAACCCGGCCTCGCGGCTGGTCCTGGCAAACGGGTCTGGCCCGGGCATGTTGAAAAAGACGCGGTCCGGCGCGCTATGAATTTTTTCCGGCCGGCCGCTCTCGCTGACCAGGAACACCAGCTCTGCATCAAGGTCATAGCTGGGGATGGCAAAGGAACTTTTGCCGCCGGAGATAACAAAAATAAATTTTCCTTTCAAGTCCTTGAGCCGGGGCCAGCCGCAGCCGGGTTGGGTGACGGATTCCTGCAGATTTTTCGCCCCGGGACAAGCTGCCATCAAATCGCCGGGCTTGAGGATGGAAGGATTCGGGAAAATTTTTTCGATTTCCTCATAGAAGTCTGACTTCTTGTGTCCGGGAGCGCCCAGGCCGTCAACATCGAAAAAGATGGTGAGCACTTCATGCTCGGGCTCGGCCTGGTGGAATTGGGCGACTGCGGCAAAACATTCCGAGAGCCGGCTGCAAACTGTGGCATCACCTTTTTTGTTATGATATACCCACCAATCTCCGGCAGGCGCGGACGGCCGGGAATGAATATCGAATTCAAGGCAGCGAATCTTGAAATCTTTGAGCTGGGTCAGGATTGGCTCGCGGCGCTGGTAGGAATTATGGGATGCCTTTTGCTGGATTTGGTTGTAGCGCAGCTCTTCGCGCTTGGCGTCATCCGCGAAGAGCATTGCGGGAATGATGACCGCGGCTGCGCAAAATAAAACTATTTGCCTGATCTTCATTTAATCTTATCTGTCGGTTTGTGCGTCCGCTTGAGGATGGATTCCACATCCTTACGAGAAAGTTTTTTCAAAATTCCCAGTTCCTGCTGACAGGCGTTTTGCGCGATGGCCTTGATTTCCCGGGCATGGATCCCCAGGTCAGAAAGCCAGACCGGCGCTCTCCATTTGGCCAGCTTGGTCCTGAACTTGTAAACCGCGTCTTCGATGTTGCGGCTCTGCATGACATTCCTGGCCCAGCGCTGGAAAGTTATGGGATTGGATTTCCGGACCTGCAGAATCCAGGCGGGAAAAATCACGGCCAGGCCGGCGCCGTGCGCCAATTCAGGATGGAGCGCGCTGACTCCGTGCTGGATGCCGTGGGACGCCCAGTCCCCGCCCCTCATGGCTGCGGCCGCGATGCCGCTGTGCGCGAGTCCGGCTGCCCAGACCAGGTTGGCGCGCGAGTCATAATCCTCCGGGCTGTGCTGCAGCTTGTCCACCAGCTTCATGATGGTCCGCATGAGCGCTTCGGCAAGAGCCATGCTGGTTTCCTGGTCCCGGCCCAGGAAATAGTTTTCCATCAAATGCGCGAGCGCGTCAACAGCGCCGAAGACCGTCTGCTTCCAGGGCAGGGACATTTGCACCGAGGGGTCAATGATGGAGACGCGGGGAAAGAGCGCATCGCTGCCGATGCTCCATTTCTTTTTTTCGGCCTCGTTCGTGACCACGGCCCACTGGTTCATCTCCGAGGCCGAGCCGCTCACCGTGAGCACGGTGAAAAGCGGCAAAGCCTTCTCAATCCGAACCTTGTCCTCAAAAGCGTCCCAGAGGTCGCGAAGAAAAACGCCGGCAGCCGAGGCCTTGGCGCTGTCAATCACCGAGCCGCCGCCCACCGCAAGAATCGCCTCAACCTTATTTTTCTTCGCAACCCTGATCGCTTCCTTGGCCTTGGCCAGCACCGGGTTGGGGCGCACGCCCCAAAGCTCAACCGACTTTATCCCCGCGGATTTCAGGGATTTGGCAGCCTGCTCATAAACCCCGTTCTTCCGAATCGAACCCTGGCCCGCGAGCATAAGAATTTTTCTGAATCCATGCTTCTTTATCACCGGGCCGATTTGCGGGATGGTGTTTTTCCCGAAAATTATTTTGGTCGGATTGTAATACCTGAAATTTTCCATAACCCCTCCAGGCAAACGCAATTTCTAGCTATATTATAATACTCCAGCTCCGATTATGGCGCCCGCAAAATGAAGAGAGAAATTTCCTCCGGACAGGCAATGCGGAACGGCCATCCCACCGTGCCGGTGCCGCGCGAGACATAAAGCACTTGGTTTCCAACTTGGTAAAAGCCCATGGGCCGGGCAAAGCCTATGTCCGCAAGTCCGGGACCCCCAAAGGGAATTCGAAGCTGGCCGCCGTGCGTGTGTCCGGAAAGCGTGAGCGGCACCGGCAAGCCGAGCACTTTGTCAAACGATGTCGGCCTGTGGCCGAGCCAGATGATGGGCAGGCCCGGAGGACAGCTCTTGACTATTTCCGGGATTTGCTTCTCCCACGGGTCAGGCCCGGTCCAGCCGATGCCGGAATCGTCCATCCCCCCGAGCACCAGGTTTGCGCCCCTGTCCTGCAGGCTCACCCAGCCGCGGCGGAGCATCTTGATGCCGTGCGCTTCCATCTTCTGCGCAATCTCCTCCCGGCCCGTGTAAACATCGTGGTTGCCGATTATGCCGAACTTGCCCAGCCGTGGATGAATCTCCTGGAGGCAATCCCCGAGCGAATCCGTATAGTCAGGATTCTGGTCCGCAAGGTCCCCGGTGAGGACCAGGAGGTCGGGCTTAAGGCCCTTGATGGTTTCAACTATCTCCTGCGCCTCTTGCCGCGAGGTCCACCAGGACAGGTGCGGGTCAGTGAACTGCACAAGCCGAATCCCATCATCCTTTTTGGCCAGACCCGGAATTTTCAGCTCGTGAGTGGTTACTCCCGCCGGCCCCATAGTTGTGGCCAGGCCGTAAATCGAGATTACCCCCCACAAGCAGGCAATGACCCCCACGAGCCAGCGCAGAACCGCGACCATTCCTTCCCAGCCCGAAATAATGCCCGCGAGCCGCAGAATGACAACCAGCGGCCCGAGCAGCACGACAAAACCTATCCAGCTGAACTGCCAGGCGAACGCGGGCCGCACCATGAGCGCCGCGGAAAGAAAACCAGGCTGGCGCGCGTGCGATATCAGCCAGGCCAGATAGGGCAGGGGCAGGCAAAAGACCACAAAGACCAGGACTATGCCCCAGAAAAATCTGCCCTGGAGCTTCAAGCCCCATTTCAGGAGCAAAAGCTCCACTGCCTGGAAACCGAGAAAGGCAAAAACAAAACCCATGTACATCACCCGCCGGATTTTCTTTACTCGCTTCTCGTAAAACAGCATCCCTTGATAATAGAATGCCTATACCGCTTGGCCAAATATCCCCCCTCCTGGAAAATAGGGGACAGCCACCTATTTTAGGAAAAATTTTTGCGACCGCAACCCCTTGAAGAATAAGGCTGCGAAAAAAATAGGTGGCTGTCCCCATTTTTAGAAATGGCGGAGCGTGACGGAACGAGAGACCAGTTCGCGCGCCTCGGAAAGGGAGCCAAGCTCGCGGCTCGCAATCAATTGCATGCACAGATTGCCCATGGCCGTGGCTTCCTCAGGACCAGCGATAACTTCGCGGCCAAGGTCCCGGGCCAGCCACTTGCAGAAAAGATGGTTTCGCGCGCCTCCGCCCACCATGTGCACCCGCTCAACCTTTTCGCCGGTCACCTCTTCAAGCTGCCCCAAAACCACGCGGCATCTTGCGATGATGCTTTCGAAAATCACGCGCACAATTTCGCCTCTGCCGCGGGGAATCTTTTGGCCGTGTTTTCGGCAGTGGTCCTGAATCGCAACCACCATGCTGGTCGGGTTCAAAAATTCCGGGGCATCCGCATCCATGAGCGCGATTCCGGGCCTGGCCCTTTCAGCTTCTTTCAAAAGCGCGGGATAGTTTACCGGCTTTCCGGTCTTTTGTTCAAAGCAGGCGCGGGCCTGCTCCAGAAGCCAGAACCCCGGAATGTTTTTCAAAAGCCTCCAGGTGCCGAAAACTCCGCCCTCATTTGCAAATAGATATTTGAAGGATTTTTCATTGATGGCAGGCTCAATTATCTCCACGCCCAGCAGGAACCAGGTGCCGGCGGAGAGGTATGCCCAGTTTTTGCCCCGGGCCGGAACGCTTGCGACCGCGGAGGCGGTGTCGTGCTCCGCGACCGCGACCAGCTTGGTGCCTTTAAGGCCCAGCTCGTCCATGAGTTCCGGCCGCAGCTCTCCGAGCGCGGTTGCGGGCTGGATGATTTGCGGAAAAATTTTTTCCGGCAATCCCAGCCGCTCAATCAATTCCTTGTGCCAGTTGCGCGTCCGGGGAGAGAGCAACTGGGAGGTTGAGCAGTGTGTGAATTCAGAAGTGCGGCTTCCATTGAGGAAAAAGTTGAACAGGTCAGGCATCATGAGCATCTGGCTCGCGCATTTCAGTTCAAAGCTCGCGCTCAACTTGAGCGCATATAACTGGTAAATGGTGTTAAAGGGCAGGAACTGGATGCCGGTCATGCGGAAAAGCTGCGGCTTGGGAACCAGGTCGAAAACTTTTTCCATCACGCCCTGGCTGCGGCGGTCGCGGTAATGGACCGGGTTTGAGATTAGCCGGCCGGCCTCGTCAATCAGGCCGAAGTCCACGCCCCAGGTGTCAATGCCCAGGCTCTGGATTTTGCCCGCCTTTTTTCTGGCCTTATGAATGCCCTGCTTGATTTCGAAAAACAATCTGGGGAAATCCCAGCAGAGGGTCTGACCGAGCATGACCGGCTGGTTGGAAAATCGATGGACTTCCTCGGTCCGGAGCCGCTTGCCGTCATACCATCCGAGCACGGCCCTGCCGCTGGTGGCTCCGAGGTCAAATGCGAGGATAGCTTTTTCTTTCATCCTGACCATTTTTATCCGCATTGGATTTTGGTGTCAAGGGGTCGTGATTTTGGGTGGTGTAAGCTTTCTTGTGTCAGATAAAATAGAAGGTCGGGGCCAGGTCTTGACATTTTGACATTTCGGCCATCCGAGGTAGGGATAACCCACACCGAGTTCTCGTAGATTGTGGCTCGTTGCGTCCTTGGCGTTGCTTAGTTCTGCATTTCCTTTGCTTTGTTAAATTCAATTATCCTGTGATAAAATTAGTCCCATCATGGATAGTCAGAGGATAAAATTACGGCGGCAAATCGATGATTCATACCCGGTCATCATCGACCAAACTGTATTCCAAAGGATTGCGCAGGACTTAAAAACGAGTCCGCTTGGCAGAAAATATGCGGTGATCACCGACTCGCGCGTGGTCGATCTTTACGGGTCAAAGCTTTCAGCCGCGCTTTGCGAACGCGGGATAGACGCGTGTTCGCTTTATTTTAAAGAGGGCGAGCGTAGCAAAAATCCCGAAGTCTGGCTCAAGCTGACCCAAGGGTTGCTGGATATGGGCTTTAACCGCAACGATTGCATCATCGCGCTCGGAGGCGGGGTCGCGGGAGACTTGGCGGGATTCGTGGCCGCGACTTACATGCGCGGAATCCCATGGGTGCAGGTCCCCACTTCACTTTTGGCCATGGCTGACGCAAGCATCGGCGGGAAAGTCGGGATTGACTTGCACTCCGGCAAGAATTTGGCAGGAGCATTTTGGCAGCCCAAAGCGGTCTATATAGGGCTGGAATGTCTCAAGACCCTGCCTAAGCCTCACCGGCTGAACGGCATGGCCGAGATAGTGAAGTCCGGCCTGGTCCGCGACCCGGAGCTTTTCCATCTCCTGGAAAGAAGCGGCAGGGACATGCTTATGGGAAAGACTGATGCGCTCTTGCGGGCCATGACGCGCGCGCTCAAGGTCAAGGCCGCGGTGGTGGAGAGGGATGAGCGGGAAATTTCCGGCGAGAGAAAAATTTTGAACTACGGCCACACCATCGGCCACGGCCTGGAAGCGGTCAGCGGCTACCGGCTGCTCCATGGTTTTGCGGTTGCGCTCGGAATGCGCGCCGCGGCCAGAATCGCGCAGGAGATGGGATTTCTTTCCGAGCATGACCGCCTGCGCCAGAATGAGCTTCTGGATGCGCTTGGTTTCCCGGCGGTGCTGCCCCGGACAATGAGCCCAAAAATCCCAACCGGTTCCGGCTGGGATAAATTTTTCAGCCTGGTTTTGAAAGACAAAAAAGCAAGAGCCGGGATGGTGGAAATGGTTCTGCTTTCCGGGATCGGCAAGGTGAAAAAGAGCTGCGGCCAGTGGACGGTCCCGGTGGGGGAGCACATGCTCCGGCTGGGTATAGAGGAAATCCTGGAATGATTCCTTACAAGGACGACAATCCCACCCGCACTTTTCCGATGGTCACGCTCTTGTTGATTGTGCTCAACTCTGCGCCCTGGATTTTTTTCCGGCTCCAGGGCGACCTGGTCTACGAGCGCGCGGTGTTTGAATTCGGCATGGTTCCTTTTGAAATCTTCCACCATACCAACCTTTCCTTCCAGCACTTCGCCAGCCAGTATTTGCATTATTACGGCCAGGTGCCTGGATACCCGGCTGCGATTCCGCCTCTGCTCGCTATTTTCACCTCCATGTTCATGCACGGCGGTCTCGTGCATCTCGCCGGCAACATGCTCTACCTCTGGATTTTCGGGAACAATGTGGAGGATTATCTCGGCCATATCAGGTTCATGATTTATTATCTGGTATGCGGCTTGGGCGCCGCGGCTGCGCATCTGTTGTTCAATGCCGGGTCCCAGGTGCCGACCGTGGGCGCGAGCGGAGCCATCAGCGGCATACTCGCGGCCTACCTCCTGCTTTATCCCTCGGCCCGGGTGCATGTGCTGATTCCGATTTTTTTCTTCATCACCACCGCCACCATCCCGGCCGCAGTCATGATTGTGTTCTGGTTTTTTTTCCAGGTCATCGCCACCCTGGCCGGAGGTGCCGAGGGAGGAGGCGTGGCCTACTGGGCGCACATCGGAGGCTTCATCATCGGCCTGGTCTGGATTTTCTTCCGCAGGATTCGCCGCCCGCCGCGGCGATATTACCGGCCCGGGTTCTGACGGAGCGCGCATGATCGATCTCCATGTGCACAGCGCCATCAGCCATGACGCGGAGCCGACCATCCGAGAATATTGCCAGCGCGCCAGGCAAACGGGAATTCTCGAGCTGGGGTTCGCAGAGCATCTTGACCTCTGTCCAGTTGACCCCCATTGCGCCAGGCATGACTATGAAAAATATCGCGCGGAAATCGCCGAGGCGCGCCGGGAATTTCCAGAACTGAAAATCCGCATGGGAATTGAAGTCACTTTCCTGCCCAGAGACCAGCAGGCCATCCTGGAATACCTGGAAGGCAAGGAGTATGATTATGCCTTGGGCGCGGTCCACCTGGTGGAGGAAGGGGAAGCGAACATCAGCGAGGAGGACCCGTGCCGGGAATATTTTGCGCGCAAAGACGCGGAGAATTGCTACGCTGAATTTTTCGAGCTGACACTTGAGCTGGTGAAGAGCGGGATTTTCGACGCGCTCGCGCACCTGGACATCATCAACCGCTTCGGTGTCAATTATGCTCCGAACTGGGAGTGGCGGCCATATTACGGAAAGCTGCGAAGGATTTTCGAAGGAATGATAAAGAGGCAGATGGCGCTGGAGATAAACAGCTCGGGATGGCGCCAGGCCCCGGCGCGTCCCTTCCCGGAGCAGGAGCTGGTGAGGCTTTATCGCGAGCTGGGCGGCAACATGATTTGCATCGGCTCGGACGCGCACCGGCTGGAGCATCTGGGCAGCGGCTGCGGCCAGGCCCTGGCTCTGGCCCGGAAACTGGGCTTTGCCCAAGTCGCGACTTTTGAAAGGAGGGATGTGAGATGGATTACAATCGGAGAAGGGCGGTCAAAACTTTCGGGCTGATTTTATGCCTCTGCGCGCTCGGCCTGGGGATGATGGCCGCGTACCGCTGGGAGGACGAGAAGGGCCGGCTCGCGCATTTTAAGGACCAGGCTTTGGCGGAAAAATACTGCCCGGTCATTGTCCAGGCTGACAGGATAAAACCCGAGCCCTCGCATATCTATTACCGGATGGCCCGGGACGAGAGCCGCATTTTCATCGCCTATCATGTGGCGTGGCCTTATGAAAAGGATGAGACCAGGGGATGGGTCGCGGCCTGGAACAAAATGTTCTACACCGGCGGGCTGAAACTGCAGAAGAAAATTTTCGGGCCGGAAGATATCGAGGTGGTGGAACTGGTCGTTGACCGGCAAACCGGGAAGATAACGCGCATCCGCTACGAGAGCGCGGAGCTGGCGCAAAAGGGCAAAAAGGTCAAACAGAACCATATCGGCAAGGAGGCGGACGGGGCCGAGCCGCCGGTGTATTTTGAGACCATCACCTGGAACCATATGTTCACGCTTACCAGCAAGGACCATCTGGACGGGAAAAAGCTCTTCAGGCTCGCGCCTGAATATTTCACGGCGGAGCAATGGGACTATTACAAGATGAGCAAGAAGCATCAGACCCTGCTCTCCCAGGACCGCGCCTATTTCAACTGGGAAATTTTGCCCGAGACTAAATAATATCGTTAACCGCTGGCAAACAAGAAGACTGATTTATGGTAAAATCGAAGCCAAGGAGGCGGTAAACTCTGGTCGATTATTTCAAAATGTCCTTTGACCCTCCCAAGATCCTGGTCATCGACCCGGAGCCTTTCATCCGCGAGCTTCTCAAGATCAAGCTCGAGCCCCTGGGCACGCGCGTGGAATTTGCCGAGGACGAGGAGGAGGTGAAGAAGGCCCTGCTTGAACACCGGCCGGAATTAATTATCATTGACATCCTGCACCCCCGGCTGGACGCCTACAAGTTCGTGCAGGGCTTGAAGAACAATCCCAAGCTCGAAGCCATCAAGGTCGTGGTCCTCACCTTCAAAAAAAGAGACCCGGCAACCTGGTTCCTTTACAATGTCTGGGTCGAGGCCTTTTTCGAAAAGCCGTTTCTGCCGGACCAGTTCGCGCGCAAGATGAAGGAAATCATGCAGCTAAGCGGGGCGGTGGGATGGTAAGAGCCGCGCAGTTCCGGGACCGGGGCGAGCTGGTGGGCCGGCTCGAAAACGAGAGTATGCTCGAGCTGGTGGCGGAGACCATCAAGTCCAAAGCCCCGATCTACCTCTGGCTCAAGTTCCTGGGCGAGGAGGGGCATTTTTATTTCCGGGAGGGAAGAATTGTCGCGGCCGTCTGCCGCAGCCTGCGCGGAAAGCAGGCGGCCTACAACCTGCTCGCCTTCCGGAGCGGCATCTTCCGGCTGGTGCGCGGGCAAAAGCCTCCGGCGGAAAATGTGGAGATTGTCTGGAGCGATTTTGAAAAGAGCTACCAGGAGGAGCTGCACAAGCTGATCGTGAGCTTCATGCACAGCCTGGAGGGCAAGTTTGTCTTCCGGCTGCTCGATTTCCACTACCAGGAAATCTATGCCTGGGAGGACACGCGCTCGGAGAGCCTGCAGAAGATGCTGAAAAAACTTTTTGACGCCGGAGCGGAAAACGGTTTCAAGCTCCTGGTCCGCGGTTTGGAGGAAGACCTTATTGAGAGCCGGGAGGATATTTTTGCCGCGATTTTCTATATACCCGAGTTGAGATATTTCATCGCGGCATCAGGCGAGACCGGAGAGAAGGAAAAAATACTCAACTGGATAAGATACGAGTTCATCCCGCTTAGCCGCGAGGCGGTGAGCGTGTCCTTGCGCAAGGCCGACCGGCTCGCGCGCCGCGCCGGAATCCTCGCGGTCATCCCCGACCCGCAACTGGCCGAGCAGATAAGCTCCCCGCTCAATGCCGCGGGCTTCAAGGTCTGGGTCTGCCGCGACGGCTTTGAGGGCCTGGTGCGGACCGAGGACTATCACCCGGACTTGCTCCTCCTCTACTACGACCTCCGCCGCATCAGCGCCCCGGAGGTTTTCCAGCGGCTCAAGCGCAAGGAGCAGAGCCAGATGATCCCGGTGCTCACCCTGGTGGAAGGGGGGGAGCGGGAAAAAGCCCAAGCCGACCCTTGCGGGGACATCTACCTCGATATCCCCTTCTCGGCCAAAAAATTGATTAAAGAGGTTGAGAATATCCTCGAGTTAAAATAAAATGATAAATGGCAAAGGAGGCCATAAATGAAAAAACCGGCGCTCTTCCTTATATTATCATGCGCAGTCCTTTTCGCTTGTTCCTGCGCCCGGCCCCGGCAGGAAGAGGCGGAAAAGAAAGGTCAGCCCCAGGCTGAATACAAAAACCTCAAGGCAGATGAATATGCGATTCCGGAAAAGCTGAAGGAAACGCTTCCCGGCCTGGTCAATGACAAGATTCGAATCTGGAAAGAAATTTCTCCCACCGTCAACCTGGTCGCCTATTTCCCGGACTACTCCCTGGAAAAGGCCGTCAAGCAGGCGAGCGAGGCGTTTCTTATCCTGCGCGAGGACCCCAATTTCAAAAACGGGATTGACTTCTGGATTATTCAAATTCAGCCCGAGGAAGGTCCCCAGCTATTGGTCTGGGGAGTGAGACCGTCCGAGGCCGAGCAGTTCGCGCAGTCCAAGGAGCTCAAGGCTTTTTTCCGCGATTCAGAATATGTCCTGGTCAATGACCAGATTATTGAAAAAGGAGACGCAAGGCTGAAATATTTAGCCCCCGGGAAATAAAAATTCCGGTCGCAAAATTTATGACCACGGCAAAAACAAAGACCTTGCTCCTGGAAATAGCAGAGTGGGCCTCTGCTCTTAAATACGAGCAGATACCGCCGCGCGTTATCGAGAAGGCCAAGCTCCAGATGCTAAGCGTGCTCGGAGCGATTCATTCCGCGGCCAGGACCCGCGCCGGAAAAATCCTGCTCGAGACCGCCAAAAATTTTCACGGGCCCGGCAGCAGCCTCCTGGTTCCGACCGGGGAGCGCGTATCGCTCGCCGCGGCTGCGCTGGCCTGGGCCGGCTTGAGCGTGGCCCAGGATTATGACTGCTACCTGCTTTTCGGGCACACCGGCCATTCCGCGGTTTCTTCCTCACTCCTCGCCGGAGAGATGACGGACGCGGACGCCCAAGAAATCCTCTTAAGCCAGGTGATTGCTAACGAGATTGAAGGCCGCATCGGCGCCAGCGTGCTGCTCGGCCCGCACAACGGACAGGGATGGTCGTTCATCCACCTCCTCGGCTCCGCGGCCGCAACCTCGCGCCTGCTCGGCCTGGACGCGGAAAAAACCGCGCAAGCCATGGCGGTCAGCTTTTACCAGCCCACCTATGTTCTCTATCCCGGATTCATGGGGCCGGATTCCAAGCTCTTGACCAGCGCAACGCCCACTATGACCGGGATGCAGGCCGCTTTCCTCGCCGCAAAAGGATTCACCGGCGCGCTGGACATCCTGGAAAACCGCCAGGGATTTTTCAGCCACTTCGCTTATTATCCGCTGCCCATGATGGTGTCCGGCCTGGGCAAGGCCTGGGTCACGGACACGCTGGCGTACAAAATCTATCCCGGCTGCGCTTACATCGACACCACGGTTGACGCCATATTCGAGATTATGGCCAGCTATGAGAAGCAAACCGGGGAAAAACTTGATGCGGAACAAATCAGCGAAATAGTGGTGGAGGCTACGGCCCTGACCGTGGAGATGGACCGCTTGAGCAAAGTCGGAATCAGCTTTGACCCGCTCAACCCGGTGAGCGTGAATTTTTCCATACCCGGAAATGTGGCTCTGGCCCTGATTCAGGGCCAACTCACCGGCGCGGAACTGACCGATGAAAACCTCGCGGCCAACGCCGACCAGGTCAGGAAGCTCTCGGCCAAGGTCAGGCTGGAACATAATCTCAAGATGACCATCGAAATGTTAGAGAAGATGAGCCCGGCGCTCAAGCTGCCGGAACTGTTCAGGAGCTTGAGCATCCCCGGACTGGTCCGCGCGCGAAGACGGCTGAACAAACAATACGGCCGAAGCATGGGACTGGAGTGGAAAGAACTGAAGAAATACTGGCAGAGCGAGCGCCAGACCCTTTATCCCCGGGCCAAGCGCGCGGTCAGGCTCCGGTTGAGCGACTGGCTAAGGGCGGAGCCGGGAGCCCGCAAGGAATGGTCTTTGGCGGACGCGGACCTGGAAAATTTCACCATGCCCTTCAGCGCCAGGGTTTCAGTGGTGCTCAAAAACGGAAAGACTTACGCGCATCGCCAGGACCTCCCCCTGGCCGGGCCGGGCCGGCCCTGGGAAGAGCGGAAGATGCTGGTGATGGCCAAATTCCAGCGCGAGGCCTCTCCGGCGCTGGGGGAAAAGAACGCGAAAAAAGTGGCGGAAAAAATCGCGGAATTTGAAAACATTCGTTCGGTGAAAAAATTCCTGGAGGAGCTCTGTGAAGCGTAAAAGCATGAGAAAATGGCTGCGGGTCATGGCCTTTGTTTTCCTGGCCGCGCTGGCTGCGAACAGCTTTGGCCAGGAGGCGAAGGAAAGCCCGGTTCTGCCCTATCTTCAAAACGGCGACCGCTTTTTCGAGCAGGGCAAATTCAAGGAAGCCCTGGGTGAATACCAGAAGGCGCTCTCATTGGACCCTGACAATAAATACGCCCAGTTCCAGATCAAGCAGATTCAGGACAAGACCGGCTTGGGCGCGGAAGAGGGCCAGTATGAATTGCTTCCTCCCCGGGACTATTCCAAGATAACCTTCGAGCTGGGGCCGGTATTCAAGGACCAGGTGAACAATTTCGCGCTCCGGCCTCCCAAGGGATGGGGAGTGGACAACAGCGACCCCAACTTCACGGTCAAGCTCACCGAGCCTTATTCCGAATCGTATATTTTCATCAAGGTGGTTCCCACCTCGAACCCGGTGCTCGTCAACTACCCGTTCCGGGACCAGGTCGAAGCTCTGGTGAAAAAATTGCTGGACCAGGTTCCGGGCGCCGCGCTTAGATACTGCAACTTTGAAAGATTCCACGACGACACCGTGCTGCGAACCGAAATTCTCTTCAAGACCGGCCCTAACAAGTCCCTCATCAGCACCCGCTACATCTCCGACATCAACCGCGTGGTTATCGTCAGCTGGGTCTGCCAGGAAAAACTTTTTTACACCTTCCGTCCCTGGGTGGAAAGCTCTATCGCGACTCTTAATCTCAATCCCCGCTGAAAATGCCCGGGGTGCTCTTCATCCAAACCGACTGGCTTGACCATCTCGGACCGCTCTATTTATCCGCTTTTCTCAAAGCGCGAGGCATAAATACCGAGATAGTCATCACGCGCTCCGCTCAAAAACTGGTGGAGCAGACCGAGCGCTCGCAGCCGGAACTGATTGCGGTTTCCCTCGCCAGCGCCGGCCATCAGGAGACCCTCAAACTTTTGGCCCGGGCCGGACCCGGGCTGCGCGCTCCCGTGGTCGCGGGCGGGCCCCATCCCACCTTTTTCCCAGACGCGCTCCTGAATCCGCAGATTGATTTCATCATTCGCGGCGAGGCAGAGGAAAGTTTATGGAACCTGGTGATGGCGCTGCGGGAAAAGGCGGAACTCGGCTCAATCCCTGCCCTGGGATATAAAACCGCGGAGGGCGCGAGATTCAATAGCGGCGCCAGGCTGAAGGAGGACATCGACTCTCTGCCGTTTCCCGAGCGCAAGCTCTATTTCCAATACGGCTATTACCGCCGGATGCGGATGCAGCGCGTAATCACCTGCCGCGGCTGTCCCTACAATTGCGGCTATTGCTTCAACGCTGCGCTCCGCGAATTCTATCGCGGCGCCGGCAACTATGTGCGGCAGAGGAGCGCGGCCAATGTTATCGCGGAGCTGAAAGAAATTCTGCCTTTCACCAGGACCGTGAATTTCGTGGATGACAGCTTCGGCCTGAACCGGAAATTCGCCGACGAATTGCTCGAACGCTACGCCGCGGAAATTCGCCGGCCGTTTATTGTCAATCTCCGGCCCGAACAGGTGGATGCGGGCTTTGCGGCAAAGCTCGCTCAAGCCGGATGCTATTGCGCGCAGCTCGGCATCGAGTCCGGAAGCGACCAGCTCCGCGAGCAGCTTCTGGGGAGAAAAGTGAGCAAGGACCAAATCCGCGCCGCGGTCCGCTATCTGCAGGAGCAAAGGATAAAAATTTTGAGCTACAATATGCTCGGCCTGCCGGGCGAGACCCTGGACCAGGGGATGGAAACCATCCGCCTGAACCGCGAGCTTAAGATAGATTTTCCGCGCTTCAGCATTTTCCAGCCTTATCCCGGCACGGCCTTGGGCGAGGACGCGGCGCGCAAAGGATGGGCTGACAAGTCGGAATTGATGAAGAGCCTGTCCGGGAGCTACTTCCATAAAAGTCCGCTCAAAATGCCGGGAATAAGCGAGCTTGAGAACCTGCAAAAACTGTTCATGCCTGCCATCAGATGCCCGGTCCGGGAAAGCATGATTCGAAAACTGGTCAAGCTTCCCTCCAACCCGGTTTTCGACCTGGTGTTCCTCGCTTCCATCGCCAGCCAGTACCGCAAGGCAACCAAACGCAGCTGGCGCGAAACCATTGAATACGGCCTCCGCAATTTCTCACTCTATCTGGACTGACCTCAAATTTTTTCGCGGCGAGAATGCGCTTCTAGATTTCCCGGAAGGCCATAAGCCGGTCCAGATTGTCCAGGCCGAGCAGGGCCATGCAGAGCCGCTCCAGGCCGAGCGAAACCCCGGCGCAGGGCGGCAATCCGAGCGCAATGCCGGCCAGGAATTTTTCCGGCAGGGGAACGGTTTTCCGACCGGTTTTTTTGCGTTTTTGAATTTCAGCGCGGAACCTTTGCTTGAGCTCCGAGCCGGCAACGGCCTCGGTATATCCGTTGGCGATTTCAAGGCCGCGGAGGTAAAGCTCAAACCGTTCCGCGAGTCTCGGGTCCCCGGGCTTGAGCCTGGCCTGCATGGCCAACTGGAAGGGCCAGTCGTAGATGAAAACCGCGTCTTTGGCGATAAGCCACGGGTCCAGCCACTGCACCATGGCGAATTCCAGCAGGTCGCAGAAATCCATGACCTGGGCGTCAAAGGATTTGAGCCGGCTTTGGATTGCCCGGGCGAGCGCGGAAGTTTTCTGCAATTGGAGGAAATCGATTCCCGAGGCCTGGACCATGGCCTCGCGCAAAGTCATGCGCAGGAAAGGTTTTTGCAATCCGAAAAGACCGGCCAGCATCTTTTCCATTTCAGCCATCAGGTCAAGATAGCTGAATCCGGCGCGATACCACTCGGCCATGGTGAATTCCGGATGATGCTTCTCGGCCAGCTCGCCCTGGCGAAAAGCCGGCCCGAGATAAAAAACCGCGGAGACCCCCGAGGCCAGCAGCCGCTTGAGCAAAAGCTCGGGCGAGGTTTGCAAATAAAGCGTGGATTTCTGGCCCGGGATAAAAACCGACTTGAACTCAACTGCGAACGATTCCAGGTTCAGGTCAGGAACGGTTTCCGGAGCGAGCGATGGAAGCAGCGCTTCGAGATAGCCGCGGCTTTTAAGCCATTCGCGGATTTTATCGCGCGCGTTGAGCAGGAACAGGTAATTATGGAGTTCGGCCCGGTTTTCCAGGAATCTTTCCGGGCCGATGGATTTTATCCGCCGCGGCTTTTCAGAGCCATTCCGCTTCATCAAATTTCCGGTAAATGGCCAGGTCCTTGAGCCGGCTTTTCATGGTGATGGTGTTGATTCCAAAGAGCCGGGCCAGCTCGCTCGCAAGCGAGCTGATTTCCTTCTCACCCAGATTCTCCAGGGGCCGGACAATGCGGTTGAGCGCCGGCAGCGGAACCAAAAGCTCCAAGGCAAAAAAATCAGCCTCCGCTTCCTTCGGAGCCGCGGCCCGAGACTCGTAAATCCGAAACCGCTTGTTCACCCGGCAGTGATAGTTTTCCCGGTGGTGAAGAAAGGAGTGGGCGATCTCGTGCGCAAGCGTGAAGCGCGTGTTCGGGTCCCGGCTCTCAACCCGGTAGCGGATAATTTTTTCCTTGCCCCGCATCAGAAGCTCGCCGTCAAACCCGCTCGGGAGACGGGCGGCAATGACCTTGAATCCCGGGAACTGCTCAAAGAAGTTTTGGAAGGAAAAGGGGGGGTCCTGGAAACCCGTGCGCTGGTGAATATAACTCACCGTGGCAATGATATGATTTTCCTTCTCGGCATCAAGCATCCGCTTTATCCTTTGCGCTTGCCAATTTGAATAAACATTCTACGCCTGAAATTGCCAATAATAAAATGGGGGAAAAGCTGGAGTGAGACCTTGGCCAATTATCCTCTGCAGGCTCTGGCAAAAATTTTATAAAGGCCGATGGCGGTGGGGGTGAGAATCGCCCAGATGGGAAAGATAAAAAACCAGCTGCCTTTTGCGCCCAACTGGAAATGCCCGAGCCAGCTCTGGCCGGCATAATCGGAAAAAATGCCGGCGATAATCCCAGCAATGATGTAAGCAGCAAGGCCGGCGCGCGGCGAGCGCAATTTTTGGAGCCGGTCGGTTCCGAGCGCGAAACTCGCGGCCAAAAGCATCCAGGCGGTGGTGAGGGAAAGCGCGGAATGCAGAAACATCCAGCGGCCATGGACATAATAAATCTGATGGGCGGCGCCGAAAAATTCAAGCGCGACATTGGCCGCGGCAATAATCACGCCTGCGGCGAGGGACGCAGTTGTCCTGGTCAGGCCGGGTCGGAGCGCAAATAAGAGCAGAGCGAAAATGGATGCGGCCGCGGCCATCAGCGCAACTGATGCGAGATTGGCGTTCATTTTACAGGTGGAAAAATTCCTTGATTCCGGAGAGGAGGTATTGCACCGCGAGCACGATGAGAATCAGTCCCATGATGCGCGTGACAAAATTCAGGCCGGTCTGGCCAATCAGCTTGAAAAGTCTTGGCGCCTGCCAGAAGAGCACACCGGTGAAAGCCAGCACCAGAAACACGCTCAAAAGAATGGCCAGTTTGCCCATCAGGAACTGATACCGGTCAGTCAGAACCATCACCGTGGTGATGGCTCCGGGACCGGCCAGCATGGGAACCGCCAGGGGCACGAGCGAGACATCATCGCCTTCCGCTCCCTTGTCAAACTCCGCGCCCAGCGCCTTGACCGAGAGCGGGTAGGCGAAAAGCATGGGCAGGCCGGTGAGAAAAATAATAATTCCCCCTCCGACCTGGAAAGCCGGGATGGAGATTCCGAAAAAATTCAGAACCAGCCTTCCAGCCAGCAGAAAGACCAGGAGCACCACCAAAGCTGAAGCGCAGGATTTGAAGGCAATTTTTCCCGGCGCTTTTTCCCCGCGCGTCACCGCCAGGAAAACCGGGATGCCTCCGAACGGGTCAATGATTGCGAACAGGGCGATGAAAATGGTCACGAACTGCGCAGGGGTAAGGCTCATTTCCCTTCCTTTTTGGGCCGGCCCGCGGGGCACACCGCCATGCAGGCATGGCAGGACGAGTGGTACCCGAGCATCAGGGTCTGGATGACCTCGCCCAGCCAGTCAGTGGTTCGGAACATGCTCCGCACCAGGTTCCTCACCTTCATCCCGCCGAGCAGCGGACGGGTGAGCACGGTCCGGCATTTCAAGACATCCACAGGTTTGTCATCCGTGCCCTTGTCAAAGGCGCGGCCCGGGCAGTTTTCCACGCATTTGCAGCATCTGGTGCACGGGCTTTCCGAGGGCAAAGGGTCAGGCTCCAGGACCGCAGTGGTGATAACCGATGCCAGCCTGTGCCGCGGCCCGAACTCCGGAGTGACCAGGAGATTGTTCCTGCCCCGAACCCCCATGCCCGCAGCTATGGCTGCGTTCCGGTGCGAAAACTCGCCGATGAAATTTCTTCCCCCCAGAAACTCCACCGGCATGGTGCTCGCTATATGCACTGAATCATAGCCTTCCTGCTCCAGCACTCGGGCGATGCGCGCCGCGGCCGCATCCACAAAGGAATAGCACATGAGAATGTCCTTGACCGCTGGCTTGTAGCTGCGATGCTGGGCAATCGCCCCCCGAAGCTGGCGCGCCAGCACCACCACCACGGATTTCGCTCCCGGAAGAATATCAGTCGCATACCTCGGCGGATACGCAGGCCGAATGTCTTCCACCCGCGCAATCCCGACCAGGTCCGCGCCGGATTCTCTCGCGATTTTCAGGAATTGTTCCTTTCTGCGGTCCACTCTCACTCCCTCATTTTACCAATCTTAGCGGATGATGGCGTTTTTGCAATGCTTGGGAAGCGCGGAAAATTTTGGTCTATCCGGCATTCTGAACAGCGCAGTAGAAAATCAGCCTATTTTTGCTATACTTAAAATTTACACAAATGAAGGCAAGGGGCAAGATAAAAATTGACCAGGAGTATTGCAAATCGTGCGGGTATTGCATTGAGCACTGCCCCAAGAAACTGATCGGCCTGGCCAAGGCTTACAATTCCGCAGGCTATTACCCGGCCGTGTTCCTGGCCGAGGAGTGCACCGGCTGCGAGCTCTGCGCGCTGGTCTGCCCGGAAGCGTGCATCGAGGTCTGGCGTGACTAGGAAGGAAAAAGTTCTTTTAAGCGGCAATCACGCGCTTTCCGAGGCCGCAATCCGCGCCGGCTGCAGGTTCTATTTCGGCTATCCCATCACGCCGCAGAACGAGGTCGCGGAGTATATGGCAGCGAACATGCCCAAGGTTGGCGGAACTTTCATCCAGGCGGAAAGCGAGATTGCCTCGATTAACATGGTGCTGGGGGCATCAGTCACGGGCGCGCGGGCCATGACTTCTTCGTCCAGCCCGGGGGTGAGCCTGAAGCAGGAAGGAATCAGCTTTCTCGCCGGGCAGGAGCTGCCCGGGGTGATTGTGAACATCATGCGCGGCGGCCCGGGGCTTGGCAACATTGCCGGCTGCCAGGGGGATTATTTCCAGGCCGTCAAGGGCGGCGGACATGGAGACTATCACACCATTGTTCTCGCGCCGAGTTCGGTGCAGGAGCTGGCCGACCTCACGGTCCTGGCGTTTGAGCTGGCGGACAAATACCGAAACCCGGTGATTATCCTCGGCGACGGACAGCTCGGCCAGATGCGTGAGCCGGTGATATTGCCGGAGCCGGTGAAAAATCTGCCGGAAAAAGACTGGGCGCTCCGCGGGGCCAAGGGCCGGCCGAGCAGGTTCAGCAGGTCGCTGATTCTCAATGTTCGCGCCATGGAGGAGCACAACTGGAAGCTGCAGAGGAAATACCGGGAGATGGACGCGAATGAGGTGCGCTTTGAGAACTATCTCCTGGATGACGCGGAGATGGTGGTTCTCGCCTTCGGGTCTGCAGCGCGGATTGCCAAGGGAGCCATTAAGCGGGTTCGCAAGGAAGGCTTGAAGGTGGGTCTTTTCCGGCCCATCACCCTCTGGCCGTTCCCGAAGAAAGCCATCCGGGAACTTGCCGGCCAGACCCGGGAGTTCCTGGTGTTCGAGCTGAACGCCGGGCAGATGGTGGAAGATGTGAGGCTGTCGCTGGAAGGCCGGGGCGAGGTCTTTTTCTACGGCCGTCCCGGAGGCGTGATTCCCACGCCCATGGATGTGGCCACCATCATCGGCAGCCGCTACTATCAGCGGATTAAACGGAGAGCCAAATGAAGCTGGTTGCGGGCCGTCCCAAATATCTAAAGCCCAGGAAGTTCCATTACTGCGCGGGCTGCGGCCACTCGCTCATGCACCGGCTCTTGATGGAGCTGGTCGAGGAATTGAACATCGCAGACCGAGTCATCGTGGTCGCTCCCGCAGGATGCGCCGTGCTGGCCTATGATTATATGGATGTGGATGTGGTGGAGGCCGCGCACGGACGAGGCCCGGCCATCGCCACCGGCATCAAGCGCTCGCTGCCGGATTCCGTGCTCTTCAACTACCAGGGAGACGGAGACCTTGCCGCAATCGGCACCGCGGAGAGCATCCATGCTGCGACGCGCGGCGAGAATTTCATGACCGTGTTCATCAACAACGGCATCTACGGCATGACCGGAGGCCAGATGGCTCCAACCACCATCGAGGGCATGAGGGCAACCACCGCGCCTGAAGGCCGCAAGCCCGAACGCGAAGGATATACCCTGGACTTGAGCTTCCTCCTCGCCCAAATCCCGGGCGTGGTCTATGCCGAGCGCGTGACCGTGAACTCGCCCCGGGCCATCCGCCACGCCAAGAAGGCGCTGGAGACCGCCATCCGCTGCCAGCTCAACCGCGAGCAGGGACTGGCGCTGGTCGAA
>Ga0315282_10002121_pt1 | contig 36936 bp, 32 predicted proteins | sample YL17G07_20_MG_FD_203693 | JGI IMG/M metagenome (GOLD analysis project Ga0315282, IMG submission 203693) | Sediment microbial communities from Yellowstone Lake, YNP, Wyoming, USA - YL17G07_20 | ecosystem: Environmental > Aquatic > Freshwater > Lake > Sediment | place: USA: Wyoming | collected... | reverse complement strand
TGTACGGGATCTCGATCGTCACGTTCACCGAGGAGGTTTCGGGGGGAGGCCCGGTCGCTGGAATCCATACCTCGTCCAGTCCACGCGGATAGACCGCAAAGTGCCACGTCCGTTCGTGGGGCTCAAAGAACAGGCGGTGTCTGGTTATGGGACGGTCAGGGAGGTTTTCGCCGAGAATGAATCCGCTCAGATTTCCGCTCGCGTCGCATTCCGACCACACCTCGATGCGCGAGATGCTCACAGGACGTGGGAACGTAATGACAGCCCCTTCGGGCACGATCTCGGCCGACGGGAAATCGCTCTTGTCGGCGACGGCGACGCACGGAACCAGCGCGAGAAAGAGGGCGGCCAGGATGTTCGCACGAACGAGCGTCATGATTTCACCGGAGAACATGCAGGCGGTACTTTCCCACCACCGTGACGCCGTCCGCCAGGCGCAAAGGGGCTTCGACCGCCGCGATCATCTTTCCATCGGGACTCACGGCGAGCGCGACGATGGGACCCGCCGTGTAATACCGGAAGAGCATCTTCTCGACGGGCGTGCCGGACGCCGACGGGTCGAAGACCGTGAGCCCGTAATCCATAGGGTCGTCGCTTGAATACGACTGCTGCGTGGACACGGCGAGAACCCCCTTCCCCGTCGCGACGCCCTGAGCGGTCGTCGTGAGTTTCCACTGCCAGAGGAGCTTCCCCGATTCCCCGTCGAAAGCGAAGAGGGTGTTGGAGTTCGGGTGGTCGGCACGGACGGTCTTTCCGCCGGAACTGGCGGAAGGCGCAACCAGCCGACCGTCCGTCAAGAGGAAGAGAAGTCGTCCGCCGGAAGCGGCCCAGCCGACGCCCGCGTAGATCGGAACGCCCGTCACCTCGATCGGGACGGCCAGGTCCATCTCCCGGACCGGTTCGAGGCGGCGCGTTCCGCCGACGTCCGAGATGCGGAATATCGCGGAGCGGCCGTCCATGAGTCCCACCGCCGCATGACCCGACCCGTCGAGCGCCAGACCGTACCACATCGGGACGACGTCGAAGAAGGGCCGGAGCGGCTCGAACGCGCGACGGTCGAGAAGCCCGCCGGAAGCGGTCTCGAGGAGGTAGACGGCGGCCTGGGGCTCGATGTCGTCCGCGGCCGGTCGTTCCCACTGGTAGGCCGAGAAAACGAGGTTTGCGGCGTCCTGATCGAACCAGGAGATGTTGCGTTTGATCGGCGCGTCCGCGGGGAAGCGCCACTTCACCCGGCCCGTGCGGCCGTCGAAGCGATACAGGCGCGAAAGGTGCCTGGGAGGTCCCGCGTCGTTCCAGCTGTGGAAACCGTCCACGATCAGGTCGTCGCCCGCGACACGCATGCAGTAGGCCTGTGGATAGGAATAGAGGGCGAAGAAATCGTCGGGACGCGCGGGCTTGGAGGTTTCGAGTTCGTCGGCAAGACGGAAGCGCCAGAGCTGCCGCTTCGAGGCCAGATCGAACGCGGTGACGAACCCGTCGTAGCTCATTTCGCCCGCGTAGACGCGGGTGTTGTCGGGACTTACGGCGACGCGCTTGACGACCGCCCCAGGGAGACGCCGCTCAAAGACGCACCCGCGGCTCGACGTGTCGAAGACGCGCAGGTATCCGCCGAACGTCCCGACCGCCAGGAGCCGACCGTCGGCCGAGAAGGCAAGAGAGGCGTCCGGCTCCCCGCCCGAGGTAACGCTGGCAGCGTGAACGTCTTCGAGCGTCTTCACCAGAACCACGACCGGGTCGGGCCGCACGGGAGCAACAAGACGATGCGAGGAGGAAACCAAGCCGTCCGACGAGCACGCGTCGAGGACGTAGGATTTTCCCGGCTGCCAGGGGAATTCGAAGAACAGGCCGTCTCGGACCGTGCGGCCCTCCCTCAGCCTGGCGGTCGCGTTATCGGCGGTGACCTTGAGCGCAGCCCCCGGAGACGGTTTTCCGCAGAGGACCAGTCCGCCCCGTGCGAAGAGCACCGCACGGTCCGAACCGGCGTCCGACGAGGGTCCGCAGCCCAGCGAACTTCCGAGCAGTGCCGCCAGGATGGTTGCTTTGAGAGCTTGCATCACTCACCAAGGGGGTCCCCCAGACGCGGCCTGTTGCGTTTGGGGTACCCGCAAAGGGCGCAGGAACAGACGAGGGGGTGCGGGCAAACGTGCCAATCGGAACTCACAAGGATACACGCGGCGGGGCGTCGAAATCAAGGAATAAAGAGGGACGTGTCGCCGAGTTCGTTGAGCATTCCGACGTTGGCCTTGGGCAGAACCGAGAAGATCTTCCGGGGCACGCGGGACTCGACGTGACCGTCACAGAAAAGCACGTTCGCCTGACCGGCGTGACGGAAATGCACGGTGAAGTCCGACGGCGTGACGTAGCCGAACTCTTCGACGATCAGATTGGTCGGCCCGGAGCAGGCCCCGCGCCAGGCCACGTGGGCCGAGTCGGCGAGGAGCACGATGTTCTCCGGAGCCCGGATACAGGTGCCGGACTTCCCGGCGACGCCGAACCGGTTGTAGCCGTACCCCAGGGTGGCGCCCTGGAGTCTGCGTTTGAGCGACGAGCATTCGTTGAACGACGGGCATCGCTCGACGCCGGCCACCAGGGAGAAATACGGAAAGAGATATCCGCGCGACACGTCGACGTCCACACACCCGTCGCTCAGCAGACGCTCGAGACCGTAGTAGTAGAGCGTCCCCTCCCTGGTCTCGACTTCGTAGGGAAAATAGATGTTGTCGTTGTACTGGAGGTAGAGCCGGACCGCTAGTCCGAGCTGTTTGAGGTGGTTCTGGCAGACCGCCTGGAGTGCCCGCTCACGGGCCCGTGAAAAGACCGGGAGCGCAATGGCCGCCAAAAGGCCGATCACCAGGATGACGACGAGGATCTCCACGAGACTCCATCCCCGCTCCCGACGCACGCCGCGCGCACAACCCTCCCGTCTCATCACAGACCTCTCCAAGAAGAGCAAACACCCGCGTGGCATCTCTCGGCCGGACGAACCGCTGAAGCGGTCCGTCCGGTGTGGGACCAGTCTACACCACGCTTCCCCGGCTTGTCAATAGCCGGGTCACCTCGGCTCGATCTTGGGACTTTCGCCGCCCGAGCTGCGACTCCTGGAATATGCCGTGATCGCGTACCCGTGCAGGTTCCTCATCTCGTTCCTGGCGAACACCTCCCAGGGGGTGCCGAGATGCTTGTCGATGACGAGCTGGTAGAGGGCCTGCACCTTTTTCTGTTCCTCGGCGATTCTGTTCTGTTCGTCGAAGCGCAAGGGGCCGCTGTAATAGACCATCCACCCGACGTCGCCCGGGGGCGGGACTTTTCTTCCCTGCTGAAGGTCGAGGAGTGCCATCTTGTACTGGACGATCTGGAAGCGGATTTTGTGGAGATGAGCGAAGACGAGGTCCCGGTCGGCCTCCCAGCGCTTCGTGGAATCCTCGGCCGTCACGTTGGCCAGAGTCCCCATGCGCTCGATGACCTCATTGACGAGCTTGAGCCAGTCGTCCGCGATCTGGATGCATCTCTCAACGGCCCGTCGGCCGGCCTCATCGTTGCTGAAGCCGGTCCCGAACCTCTTGTCGTCGTCGTCCCAGGTGGTCTTGAAGAGGTCGATGATTCCCATGATGGCGCGGCGGAGTCGGTTGTCGTGGTTGCGCTTTGCGATCTCGAGGCGCGAGGCCAGTTCCGGCTGGTAGCCGCCGAGCAGTTTCTCGTAATCGTAGGACTTCACGTCGGAAGCCCGCAGGAGGTAGTAGACCCCGCCGGTCTCCCGGCAGACTCGACTGGCTCCGTACGGCCCGAAGCCCGAAGGGACGCGCTGCGTGGCCCGGAAGCTGTAGAAAAGTCCCCAGTTGTGCGGGAACATCTCCGAAAAGGCGCTCTCGATCCCCCGGTTGACCGTCGAGTAGGGACTGTAGCCCTTCGGGACGGTGGGGTCATACGTCTGCTCGGCCGCATATCCGAACCCCCCGGCTTCCTGTCCGAAGACCAGGAGCGTCGCCTTCGCCTTCTTCATCCGTGCGACCGTCACCTCCAGCAGCGAATTGCCCCCGTCCTCCCATTTCGTGTCGTCGTCCCCGGCCTCGTCGGTGACCACGATGATGACGATGTTCCGCGAGTACTTCTGCGCATACGTCGAGTACTCCGACAGTGCCATGTTGATCGCCGTCAGGTAGTTCTCGATCCCGAAGGCATCGACGGGAACCTTGTTGATGGCCTCACGGATTTTCTGTGCGTCCATCGTCGGGTCCTTGAGCTCGACGTGAAAATCCTTGCCGTAGCTGCACACGGTGGTGAGGATGTGTCGGGTCGAGACGGAATCGCGCTGGGTGATCCCGAGGTTCTCGTAGAGCTCGTCCACCTTCCGACGGATGAGCTGCTGGTGGGGTTTCATGGACTTGGACTCGTCGAAGAGCCAGATGAGCAGGCAGCGGTTCTTGAAGATCCCCGTGCTGCCCATGTCCCCGAGGGCCTCGTCGAGTCCGTCGGGTGCGATTCGCAGCCCCTCCCCGTCGCCGATCTGTCCCACCTGCATGACGCCCCCCGGAGCCGCTAGCACCGCTAGCCCCTTCCTGGGACTTCCCTTGGGCTTGTCGAGGATGTCGCTGAGCTGGGGGAGTTTCTGCTGCGAAATCGAGACTTTCCTGACCTCGGTGACTTTGGTGGGTCTCTTGACGACCTTCGGGTCCTCGGTGGTCCACCGCGGGGTCTCGATCATCACCGGAGGCAGCTCGACCTTGCTGACGATTTCGGGCTTGAGGACGACCTCCTCCTTGGGGAGGGGGACTTCCCAAGTGTAGAAATACGCAAAGGTCAGGATGGCAAAATGGAACACCAGGGAGATCAGCCACCAGGGCGTGGCCGCGAGCGCCCCGTGAAGCTTTTCGTGGAGCGTGGTCCCGTAAAGGAACGGCCTGCCATCGGAGACCATCGTGGACATCGAGACCCCTTCTCCCCGCAACCGTGACCGCCCGGCGTGGGGCTAGTGTCCCCTCCCGGAAATAACTGTCTCATGTCATCCTGACCCCGATTCATCGGGGGAAGGATCTGGCCTGGCAAGTCCATGGCCGGCCGCATTTTTGGGCGAAATCCACGCGCTTCACCATCTCGGTGCCAGATTCCTCGCCGCGCGAAAAGACGCGGGGCTCGGAATGACATCCTGAAGGTATTTCCGGGACGGGACAATAGATCCGCGTTCCGACGCACGTCCAACCCGGGCCGCCGCCCCGCTCGCCCGCACCACGCCGCATCCGCTTCTATCGATTCTCCGACGGCGGACTCGACCCGCCTCGCGACCGCGAATACGGTATGATCGCATACCCGTGCAGGTGTCTCATCTCGCTCTTGGCGAAGACCTCCCAGGGCGTGGCGACATGCTTGTCGATGACGATCTGGTACATGTCCTCGATCCTCTTTTTCTCCGCGAGGACCTCGTCCATGTTGTCGCCGCGCAGGCTGGGACTGGCCCAGTAGGCGATGCACCACCCGATGTCACCGGGCGGCGGAATGTTCCGCCCGTGCACCAGGTCGTCGAGCGAGAACCGGTACTGGTAGAGCTGAAAGCGCAGCTTGTGGAGTTGCGCCCACATCAGGTCACGGTCGGCGTCCCAGCGCTTCGCGGAATCCTCCACGTTGACGTTCCCGAGGGCCTTCAAGCGCTTGATGGCGTCGTTGACCAGAAGAATCCACTCGTCCACGACCTTCGCGGTCGATTCCACCTCCCGCTTGAGCGAGTCGTTGTTGGGGAAGACGGTCTGGAAGCGGTTGTTTTCCTTGTTCCGGACCTCGGTCCACGCGTCGATGACCCCCATGATCGCGTGGCGAAGAGGGTTCCTCTTGTTGCGGACGCTGATCTCGACGCGTGAGGCCAGTTCCGGCTGGTAGCCGCTGAGCAGCTTCTGGTAGTCGTACGACTTCGCACTGGAGGCCCGCAGGAGATAGTAGATCCCGCCCGTCTCCCGGGCGATCCGGCTGGCGCCGTAGGGACCGAACCCCGAAGGGACGCGGTCCGTCTCCCGGAAGTAATAGTCGTGCGGGAACATCTCCGAGAACGCCGCGTCGAGCCCGCGGTTGACCGTCGCATAGGGACTGTAGCCCTTGGCGACGGTCGGGTCGTAGGTCTGCTCGTGCGGGTAGCCGAACGCCCCCGACTCGTACCCGAAGACGAGGAGCGACGCCTTCATCTGTTTCATCCGGATGACGGTCAGTTCGAGCGGGGACTGCGGGCCGTCCTCCCATTTCGTGTCGTCGTCGCCGGCTTCGTCCGTAACCATGATGACGACGATGCTCCGTGAATATTTCTGGGCGTACTTCGAGTACTCCGCGAGGACGTGGTTGATTCCATTCAGGAAATTCTCCACCCCAGAGGGATCGATGGGAACCTTGTTGATGGCCTCCCGGATCTTCTCCATGTCGGTGGTCGGCTCCTGGAGCTCGATGTGAAACTCCTTCCCGTAGCTCGTGACGGCGGTCACGATGCGTCTCTTCTCGGCGGAGTCGCCGAAATTGATGCCGAGACTCTCGTAGAGCTCGTCGACCTTCTGACGCACGAGCTGCTGGTGGGGTTTCATGGATTTGGACTCGTCGAAGAGCCAGACGGCGAGACACCGCTCGCGCCAGCGCGGCCAGCCGGTCATGTCCCCGATGGCCCCCTCGAGGTCCCCGGAGATCTGGAACCCCTCGCCCTCGCCGATCGACCCGACCCGCATCACCCCGCCCGGGGCCGCTAGCACGGAGAGTCCGCTCTTGGGCTTGCCGGGCTTTCCGAGAATGTCCCGAAGCTGTGGAAGCTCCTTCTGCGAAAGCTGAACCTTCCTCACCTCGGTGGGTCTGGTGGTCGTGACCTTCTGCTCCTCGGTGACCGGCCTGGGCAGCTCCCAAGCCACCGGCGGCAGCTCGAACTTCTGCTCGACGATTTCGGGCTTGAGGATCACTTCCTCCTTGGGGAGCGGGACTTCCCAGGTGTAGAAATACGCAAACGTCAGGATGGCGAAATGGAACACCAGGGAGATGACCCACCAGGGCGTTGCCGCAAGCACCCCGTGAAGCCTGTCCTGCAGCGTCGTTGCTGACACCATCGACCTCGCGTCGGAGACCGTCGTGGACATGAAAAGCTCCTTACCCACTCCATTATACCGTGCGACGCGGTCCGGTCAAACGAGACGCGCCGGGTCCCCCGGCGTCTCGGTCCCGGAGCCGGCGGAATCGCCGCCACGCCTCCCCTACAACTTCTCCGGGAACATGAACATGACGTCCTCGAGCTTCAGCTTCCCGCAGACGTTCAGCGCGGAGATGACGTACTTGTAGGGTATTGCTCCGTTGGCGTTGATGATCACGGGCGGCATCTTCTCCTTGATCTCCTGTTCGAAGCGTCCCTTGGTGACCCTCAGCCACTGCTCGAGGTTGGCGTACTGCTCTTTTTCGGTGCTGCCCCCGACCGGCTTGTTGTTCACGGCCAACTGGAGCACGCCCGCTCTCGGCTCCGTGATCGAGACGATGATCGGGTTCTTGTTCGGGTCCACCACCGTCGGGACGGAGGTGTCCGCCCGCGGCAGGAACGCCTTCAGCAGCCCCTCCATCGTCCGGAACTTGACGTTCACCATGAAGAAAATGATCAGCTGGAAAATGCAGTCGATCATCGGCGTGAACTGGAGTCCGAACTCCACGACGTCCGTCACGCCTTCGTTTGCCCTGCGTCTGGCCATGGCGAGCACCTTATTAGACGACAAGCACACCCATCGGTTCCACGACGTTACGGCTTAGTGATGCCCGGCTGCTCGGCCTCCAGTGCCGTCAGATACACCTTGATGAACCCGGCCTCCCGACACTGCTTCATCGCCGCCACGATGAAAATCCAGGCGGCGTCACGGTCGCCCCGGATGATGACCGCCGACTCCACGTCCTTCGTCCCCCCACGCGCCCGACTGTACTCCGCCGCCACGTCCAGTTCTTTGCGCAGGGTCTCCGTCTTCACGTGCTTCCCGCTGACCACGTAGGGCGTGGTTCCGGGCGGGAAGACGAGCGACCCGTCCACCTTCCTCTTGTTCAGGTCGACCACGTTGAACACGAAGAGTTCCTTTTCGAGGTTGTCTTTCGGCGGCTTGGCCTGGTCGGCCACGGGCAGGGTCACTTCCTTCTCGGCCTGGGACTCCTCGAAACTGAGTGCCACGATGAAGAACGTGATGAGCTGAAACACCACGTCGATCATGGGCGTCATGTCGAAGCTCAGCTCACCGGGGGATGCCCCGGCCTGTTTGATCCTCGGCATGTCAGGCTCCTCACCTTCTCACGACTCGGAGAACGTACACGTGACTTCGACGGGGTCCCCCAACGCGGGGCCCCCAAACGCGATTCACTGCGTTTGGGGAACCCCTTATTGCGTTTGGGGTCCCCCCTTCGTCTGGTTTTCGCCGCCCGGCTCCTCGGCGGTCGGCTCCGCCGGCGCCGCCTGTCCCGCGGCCACCAGCGCCGCGATGCGGGTCAGAGGCGTGGTGATCCCCTGGAAGCGACTCATCATCTCGCCGACGACCATGTCGGATTCCGTGACGATGCGGGCCAGGTGGTTCTTGAACATCGAATAGGCAAACAGCGACGGGATCGCGACCACCAGTCCTTCGAACGTGGTCACCAGTGCCAGCTGGATGTTCCCCGACAGCTCCGCCGCACTCGGCTGGGTCGGAGACATGGCGATCTGTGCGAAGGCCTGGATCATCCCGCGCACCGTGCCCAGAAGTCCCAGCATCGGGGCCACCGCACCGATCACCGACAGCGGACTCAGCTTCTGGTTCAGTTTCATCACCTCTTCCTGTCCCACCTCGGCGAGGTAGTCGAGGGCGGCCTGGTACCCGCGGCCGACGCGGCTGATGCCCGCGGACATCATCTTCCCCACCAGCGAATCGCTCTGCTGGCAGAGATCGAGCGCGGCCTTCGCCTGCTTCTGCCGCAGGAAGTTGTCCGTCTGCTCCACGAGTTCCGGCGGGACCAGACGATTGTGCTTCAACACCATGAGATTCGCCAGGATCGTCGCGATCATCCATATCGAGCACGCCGTGATCGTGTACCCCTCGTAGGACGACGCCTTGTAGAGGTACCAAAGGCTCGCCCGGCTCTCCTTGGGCTTTGCCACGGTCTCACCCGTGGGCGTCGTGGTCGTCGGTTGCTGCGCCCAGATCATCCCCCAGCCCAGCACCAGGACCAGAGACAAACCTATCAGCCAGACTCCTCTTCGCTTCATCGCAGCGTTCCTCCTGAGTTCACGGGTTTCACGTTCACCGGACCATCGCGGCCCACTTCGTGGTGCCGAACTTGTTCTGGAGTTCCCTGTAGAGTTCCTGGGCACGCGTGACGTCGCCCAGCTTCTCCCAGCACCGCCCGGCGAAGAGCAGTGCCTTGGCATACTCCGTCTTCTGGTTGTAGAACACCACGATGTTCCACAGGTAGTTCTTCAGGGCGGCCTTGTAGGACTGTCGGGCCTGTTTGTCGTCCTTTTCGGCGGCCGCCTGGGCAAAATAGCAGTCCCCGAGCGCCAGATGCGCCTTCGACAGGAGTTCGTCGCTCGTCGCCGTCTTGAGGACGGTATCGATGAACGACGCGGCCTCGTCGAACCGCTTGAGCGCCGTCAGGGCCTCCGCCTTGCCGACGGTCCCCGTGACGTACAGGTCGTTGAACCGGCCCTTGGCCCCCGTGACCACCTTGTCGTACCGCTCGAGAGCATCGGCCGGTTTGCCGTCCTCCATCAGGATGGCCCCCATCCCCACGGACGCCGTGAGCTTCATCTCGTCCCTGTGCGCGGAGGATTCCAGCTCGGTGAAGGCGGCCAGTGCCTTGGGTTTGTCCCCGGCGTCGAGGTAGACCTGTCCGAGCTGGTAGCGGGCGTCGTCCCGCCAGCGGTTTTGCGGGTCCTTGAGCAGATCCTCGAGCGCGGCGATGCCCTTGGCCCGCTCGGCCGGAACCCCTTCCGCCTGCCGCACGAGACACATGGCCAGGTAGTAGGTCGAATAATCCTTCACCCACTTGCGAACGCCCGGGGTCTGCACGGCCTCGCGGAACTGTGCCGCCGCCTTGTCGTATTGTCTCACCTTGTACAGGGCGAGTGCCTGAACGTAGGGTGCGGGCGCCCCGGCATACTGAATCGAGGTCACCTCGTTCTGGTCGAGCGTGAGGTCCGCCTTGTCGCCGCCCCGGGTGTCGATCTTCACCTCACCCGGGGTCTCGCTCAGGACCATCACGTTCGCCAGGATCTTGCCGTCGGCCTTCCGGACGGTGTCACGCTGGGTCGGGGTGGGAACCGGGGGCTCTTCCTGGGCCCAAAGCTCTCCCGCCAGGAGTCCCGCCACCACCGCCACCCACGTCGCGTATTTAACCATCATGAGTCCCTTTCCGCCACTCCTATCCCGTTTTCTTTTTCAGTTCCTCGACCCTGCGCTTGAGTTCCCTGTCGCTCCCGAACCCGCCGTAGAGGACTTCCACCCGCTTGAGGATGTTGCTCGCGGTCTTGTACTCGTTCATGTTGGCGTAGGCGTTGGCGAGGTGGTACCGGGCTTCGAACCATTCCGCGGGCGGATTCTCCTGGAAGACCATCGCGGAGAACTCGTTCCAGAGCGCCACGGCCGTCTTGGGGTCGCCTCCCATTTCCTCGCTCTCGGCCAGTCGGCGCATGACCAGGAGCAGTCTGTTCCGGTCCTCGACGGTGTTGGAGGTCTTGAAGTTCTTGCGGGCGTCCTCCAGGAACCTCCGGTAGAACGGAATCGCCTCCGCGAACTTCCCGGCCTCGAAGCAGACCGCCGCCAGGCTCTCCTCATACTCACGGTGCTTCTCGGGGTCCTTCGTCCGGTAGCGCTTCTCAAGCTCCGTGAAGCACCCGATCGCCACGTCGTACTGCTTCTGCTGCCATGCCCGGTTGCCCTGGACCACCAAGGCGGCGTCGTCGGCTTCGGCGTAGTTTCCGCGGAACTGCTTCTGCCCCCATGCGATCGACTTGACCGGGTCCGCCTTCTGAAAAGCGACCACCATCAGACCCTTGACCGCGTCGTAGGCGAAGCTGCCCGGGAACTCCTTCTCCAGGGTGAGCGCCAGCACCTCGGCGTCGTTGGGCCTCTTCAGGATGACGCAGGCGTGTGCCCCTGCGAAGAGCACCTTCGGAGTCAGCTCCTTGTCGTCCGGGAAGCGCCTGCGGAACTCCTCGACGAGCGCGGGCACCTGCCGGGCGCTTTCCGGCTGTGGGACGGCCTCGTCGGAAAGCACCTCGGCCAGTCGCGCCAGAGCCGCGGCGTTATAGTTTTCGGCGGCATCGCCCGGGAGCTTGGCGTCCGCCGCGAGTCTCAGGTTCTTGAGACACGCCCCCAGGTACTGCCGGGCCTCCGGGGTGTCGGTCTCCTTCTTCTCGGCGAGCTTCATGAACGCCTGACGATAGAGCTCGCCCGAGTTCGTCATGGACTCGGCGAACCTCGGGTTCGCCGGGTCGGCTTTGCTCCAGATCTCGGCCGACCTCGCCAGGTCCCCGCGAATCGCGTAGACCTTGGCACTCTCCGTCTGTGCCTCGAAGACCCGCGCGTCCTTCGGGAACTTCTCGATGAAGTACCGCAGACTGTCCATGTACTCGTTGAGGTCGAAGTCGTCCTTCTCCGTCGACTGACTGTAGATGTAGGCGAAAATCCGCGTGCGGACCCACGCGAGTTCCTCTCCCTTGTACGTGCCCGGGAAGCGGTCCAGCAGTTCCTTCCACGCGATCGCCGCCATGTACAGTCGGCCGGTGTCGTAATAGATTTTCCCGATCGTCTTCCAGGCTTCCTGGGCGAACTCGTCGTACTCCCGGCTCCGGGACGAGAGTGTGAGGGCCTCGCGGTATTTCGCGACGGCTTCCTCCAGGTTTCCGTCCTGGTAGAACTTCTTGGCCTGGGCGGCGGCGATGAGAGGCGAGAGGACGACCTCGCCCCTCGGGAAGATGCCCCCCCACTCCTGCACGAGCCGGTCGGCGGCTTCGCGAACCGTGGGATACTCCGGGAGGATGTCCTTGACGGCACGGGTGGCGTCGGCGTAGGTGTCTTCCCAGCCGACTTCCTTCCTGCGGAACTGCCCCTCGGCGAGTTTCCCGAGACTCCGCGCCCTCATCAGCAGCCCCTCCTGTCCGCGGTACGAATTCTTCCCCTGCGGGTATTCCCGGAGAAACCCCTCCGCCGCCGACACCGCCGCCTCGTAGTCCCCCAGGGCATACGCCGTGACGGCCTTCTGATAATACGCCTCGGCACGGGTGGATATGGTCTGCGGGGTGCTCTGGACGGTGAGTGCCGACTCGAACGCACTCATCGCGTCACGACGCTTCTTCTCGGCGTCGGCGGGCGCCTTCTCGAAAACGGCCAGTTCCCCCAGACACATCCCGCGCCGCACGTGCGCGTCGTAGGTGACGTTCGTCTTGGGACGCTGCTTGAGGAGGTCGTCGAACTGCTTGAGCGCCGCGTCGAGGTGCTTCTTGCGCTCGGCGTCGCCCGCCGCATAGAGCTGTGCCCACAGGTACTCCTGCTGTCCCAGGAGGAACATCCCGCGCAGCTCGGCCCCGAAATACGTCCAGTACTGGTCCATGAGGGTCTTGCTGGTGGACGCTTTCGGCCGCAGGTCCTGGGCCTTCTTCCCGGCTTCGGTGACGATGACCTGGGCGGCGGCCAGACCCCTCTTGTAGAGCTCCTCCGTTTCCTTGCGGATCTCCTCCTTCTTCTTCGCGTCGGTCTCGTTGCGGTAGAGACTCTCGGACGCCTGGGCGCGGCCGCTCAGGATGTCCACCTGCTGGAGACTGACGTCGAGCAGTCTCGGGTGGGTCGGGTTCTTCTTGGAGAAATCCTCGAGGTACCGGGAGGCGTCACGGAGGTACCCGTCGCGCGTCTCGGCATTCGTTTCCACCAGTGCGAGGGAGTTGTAAATGGTCCCGAGTCTCAGAGGGATCAGGACCTTGTCCTCTTCCGGCACGTCCGCGCGGCCGCGCATCTCCTCGAGGTGCTCAATGGCCAGCTGAAAGTAGTTGCGCGCGACCAGACCGTCCACGTAGTCCATGTCCCGGCCGGCATACGTCACACTACCCAATGCCGATAGGAGCAGACTCCCCCAGACCACTTCTTTGACCGTCATGTCACACCGTGATGAGCGCGAGGGACACAACGAAGGTCCAATGACGTTGTCACCGCCCGGCGCCGAACACGCCGGACGGTCCCGACGTGTCGGGATCATTGGCTGCATGACTCAGTTGACATGTAATTTTACGGTTTTCTGACGGAGAAAGTCAAGCCATTTTCGCAAAAAACGTTGACGCAACGTGTTGCGGCGTCATAGAATGAGAGTGGTTTGACGTTGTCTGTCTTGCGTGCTCTCAGGAATTCCGGAGTCCGTCATGTCCAAGCTTTTGCGCCTGGTTCAGACATCCCCCAGCGCCTACCAGCTCCCCTCACGGATCGTGCTCCTGTCGGGGTTCCTCCTGATGGTGCTGGTCATGTTCATCGTGGTCCGGACGCGAGAGCGCGGGCACAGCGTCGCTCCGGCATCGACCGACACCGCGACGTCATCCCAGCCGACGCCTCCGACCGACCTGCTTCCTGCAAGCGTCAGCGCCGACAACGCCGGCGTGAACTTGGAGTTTCACGGGACCAACCCCGGCACCACCGCGAGCCCGGAGAAACCCCCTTCGTCCGTCAGGCTCGCGTCCCCTGTGCCGGACAACCTCGCCGCCACGACCCCTCGAGGCGACAACGACATCTTCGCCTCCGTTCTCGACGGACATCGCGTGACCTCGCAGGAACAGCAGGCATATTACCACGTCGTCAACCTAGCATGGGACCTCTCACGAACGGCGCCCCCGCAAGAGGGGCTCAGAGTCCTGCAGTTTGACCTCTTCCGGTCGCCGGGGAAATACCGTGGCCGTCTCATCCGCATCGAGGGGTCGCTGAGGCGGGTGCGGGAGGACAAGTTCGACCCCGACCCCGCTCGACCCGACCGTCCCCGCCCGTTCTACGAGTGTGCCATCCAGTCCGCCGAGGCCGCCCCCTTCATCGTGCTCACCTTCGAAAACCCCATGACGAGCGGCATCATGCCGCACGGGGACGGCGTCTGGACCGACGCCTACTTCTTCAAAATCTGGGGTTATAGCGACGACAAGATGCAGGCTCCTCTCCTCATGGGATATCGACTCCACGCGCTGAAGACCGAGGCCCCGCTCACCGGGATCGCCGGAGTGGTGCTCGGGGGCTTCGCACTGCTGATCGTTATCGTGTGGTTCTTCCTGACGCGCGGCCGGCGGAAAGCCGAAAAGCTGAGAGAGCGCATCTCCCGCGAGCTGGCCGAAGACATCGAAATTCCGGAACCCGCCGCCCTCCCGCGGGACGAGAAACGCGACGAGAAACCCTGATCCCCCTCTGCCCGCCATGACGGATGACGAACTCATCCAGTTGGACGAATCGCTTCGTCGCGACGCGGACGCCCTGCTCGACGGCAAGGATCTACAATGAGACATCCACGGTTATAAGGACGGGAGATCATGCGACAATTCATCTACACCCATCTGGAGCACGTTCTCTGCGTGCTGGTTCTGATTTCGCGGCTGGGCGACGTGGTCAGCACCCGCTTGGCCACGCGCACGCTGAAGCTCGAGGCCAACCCCATCGCCAGACGCCTGGGGTGGTGGTTCATCGCGGCAACCCTCGTGCTTTGCGTCGTGCCCTATTTCCACGTCGGGTGGGGCGTGATGATCTTCACGGCGTCCGGTCTTGTGGCGGCGTCGAATACGGGAAAGCTCTGGGCGATCCGCGCCCTCGGCGAAGAAGAATACCACCGGCACCTGATGCGGGTGGTGCGCCGGACCAGGCCGCTCTACGCCCTGTCGGCGATAGCCGTTTCCGCGGCGTTCACCGTCCTGGTCGGGGTCACGCAGATGGTCCTCAGTGCCGGGCCCGCCGCGGACTGGGGCCATTGGTTCGGCATGGGCATCGTCGTCTTCGGACTCGCCCTCTTCATCCACGGCTCCCTGGCATACATCCGGATGTTCCGGGAAACCAGGAAACACCCTGCCGACGCGGCGGCCGCGGGAGGTCCGTCATGAAACCGCTCCGCCCTTCGGCGAAAGCCATCCTCATCGAGAACCGAAGACTCCTTGCCGTCCAGATGCTCGACAAGGACGGCGACTGGTACATGCTGCCGGGCGGAGGGGTGCATTTCGGCGAAACCCTTCACGATGCGCTCCGCAGGGAATGCAGAGAGGAACTCGGCGTCGATGTCGAGATCGGAAAACTGCGCTTCGTCCGGGAATACATCGCCAGGAACCACGAATTCGCCGAAGAGGAGGCCGACGCACACCAGATCGAGTACATGTTCGACTGTCGCGTCGTGGATGCCGCCACGCTCGGGCGCGGGACAAACCGCGACAAGGGTCAACTCGGACTTGCCTGGCTGCCGATAGAGAGCTTGGAGGAGTATCGGTTTTACCCGAAGGCACTCCGCGGGCCGATCCGGCGGATGGACTCAGAGCCGCTCCCCACCTATCTCGGCGACGTGAACTGACGGCGGCAGAACTCGCGGGTCGTCGGATTGTGCGGGTCGGAACCGGTGAACCTCGAAGAGATGGTGGGATGACTGATTTCGGAAGTTCGTCCGTCGGCAAGGCGGGTCTGACGTTGGCGCTGCTCCCCTGGGCGGGTTTCCTGCTCCCGATCCTCCTTCAGCCGGGGTGAGGCTCACCCATCGGAGCCCTTGCAGGGTTCCTCATCATGCCGGGCACCCCTGCCGCGTTCATCGTGAGCGTCGCAGGACTCTTCAAGGACACGGCGAAGGGCCGGGCGATCGCCGGCACCCTCGTCAGCGGCGCCGCACTCCTGCTCTTCTTCGTCCTCCCCTGGCTTTTCCGCTGAGCCGCCCCCGGCCCAGGGCGGGACAGTCAGCCTATTCTTGACGGTCTTTTGTGTTGCGCGTGCGGGGGCGAGGAAGTAGGTTGAGGTCATGCCACGGATCGCGCGTGTCGTCATCCCGGATGTCGCTTACCACGTCACCCAGCGCGGGAACAACCGTCAGGACGTTGACTGTCCCCCGGTCGAGATGCGGACAACATCAGGTCGTCGGGGCAGCACTTGCCGAAAGGAGCGTGAGGCCGTGAACGCGACCACGAGGCACGTCGCGCCGGTGCTGGCGATGGTATTGGCCGTCGGGTCACCCGTGCTGGCCCAGAAGACGGAGTTTCCCGTCACCGTCAGCGAGAACAAGAGGTACATCGTCGACCGCAACGGGACCCCCGTATTCTGGTTGGGCACCACGCAATGGCAGCTCTTCCGGGAATACGCCCTGGACGAGGCCAAGACCATCCTGGAGAAGTCCGCCGCCAACGGCTTCAAGTTCGTTCAGGTCATGCTCCTGGGGGTCGGCGACGGCACCGCGGCAAACGTCAACGGCCAGAAGCCTTGGATCAACGACGATCCCCTGACGCCCAACGAGGAGTATTTCAAGAACGTCGATGCGGTCCTAAAGATCGCCGGCGACTGCAACATGGCCATTTCGATGACCATGTATCATCAGCGATACCGCAAGCACATCACGCTGGAGAAGGCCCGGCCCTGGGCCAGGTGGCTGGCCCGACGGTACAAGGACGTGCCCCACATCGTCTGGTCGATGACTCCGGAAGCCAAGCAGGAATTTGTGCCGATCCTCCGCGAGCTGGCGGCGGGGCTGCGCGAGGGGGACGAAGGTCGACACCTTGTGACCTTCAAGCCCGATCCCGCCCCGCATTCGTCCAGCTTCATCCACGACGAGAAGTGGCTCGATTTCAACTCGATGCAGACGTGGAAGTCTGTCAGGCTGATCTACCCCATGGTGACCAAGGACTACGGCCTGAAGCCGGTCAAGCCGGTTCTGATGGCCGAAGGGGCCTACGAAGCGGGTTCGGAGTATGGCTTCGAGGTCACGCCCTTGTGGATTCGCCGGCAGGCGTACTATTCCTTCCTCGCCGGCGCACACCATACCTACGGGCATAACGACAGTTGGCGGGTGCTTCCGACCTGGAAGAAGGCCCTGGACGCCCCGGGTGCCGTTCAACTGGGCATCCTGAAGAGGATCTTCCTGGCCCGGCGCCAGTGGTGGCTGCTCGTCCCTGACCAATCCGTGTTTGCCTCCGGGGGCCAGACCGCCGGGGACGTGCTTCGCCTGGCGGCCCGCCACCAGGACGGCAAGTGGGCCATGATCTACCTGGCCGAGAAGGCCTCTTTCTCCGTCCACATGGACAAGGTGGCCGCGGCCAGCGTGAACGCCTTCTGGGTCAACCCCAAGACCGGTGATGCGGTGCCCGCCGGCACGTTTCCCAAGTCAGGCGAGAGGCCTTTCGCGACACCCGATGGTTGGGAAGATGCCCTGCTGATACTGGAGGCCGTTGAAAACCCCGCCTCCCCCAAGGACCGTTAGCGCCAGGCTGTTTGCCGACCGTTACAGCTTGAACCGTGGGATGCCGGCGCCGGTGGGGAAGTTCCTGACAGGGGTGAAATAGTGGAGTTCGGCCGCTCGGCGAACACGCCGTTACGAACCCACGACCAAACGAGTGGCTGGCCCATGGCCAGCGACTTCCCAGGGAGGAGTTCTCCATTCGGAATGCCGATGGAATCGCAGGATATCACCGGTAGAATGGTAGTGAAATCGGCAGCGAGGCAGTGCGGAGAGCCTACACCATTGCCTTGGTAAGCCGCCCCATCTCGAACGCCATTTGCGCCGGCGGGAAAGCTTCCGGCGCGGGCGAAGTGACCGAAAATGGGGTGAGGAGGTCGGGGATGAGAACTGCAGGCATTCTGGCGGCGCTCGGACTCCTGCTGGCGGGCTGCGCGAAGAAAACAGGCGACTTGAGAAGTCTCGAGCCGGCTGAAAGCGGCCCCGCGCTGGAGCAGGCGGCCGAGTTAGAGGACGAGACCAGGGGCAGGGTCCCGTTGGAGGACGAGAAGAAGCTCCACGAAGCCGTCACGGCGGGCGACATCGAGGCTGTGAAGGCGCTCATCGCACGGGGCGTCGACATCAACGCCAAGAACCAATTCGCCTGGACCCCGCTCTACGATGCGGTCCGCACGGACCAGGTGGAGGTCGCCAGGCTGCTCGTCGCAAAGGGCGCGAGAGTCGATGCGATGGACCAGTATGGCGGGACGGCGCTCTTCGTCGCCGCGTGGAGGGGACGGGTGGACACGGCGCAGGTGCTCATCGCCGCAGGCGCGAAGGTCGACGCGCGGAACAAGCGCGGCGAGACGCCGATCTTCAGCGCGGCCCGGAACCGCCAGGTCGAGGGCGAGACGCCGATCTTCAGCAGGGCCCCGAACGGCCAGGTCGAGGTCGCCAGACTCCTTCTGGCGAAGGGGGCAAAGGTCAACGCGACGGACAGGACAGGCCGCACCCCTCTGCACGAGGCCGCGGCCGACGGCAGGCGGGATTTCGCGGTCTTCCTCATCGCCGGGGGAGCGGACCCGAACGCGAAGGGCGTCTACGGCACCCCCCTGCACTCGGCGGTGTCTGGAGCCATGCGCCGTCCGGCCCCGGAGCGGCAAGCGAAGAGGGACATCGTCGAGCTTCTCATCGCGAAGGGCGCCGACGTGAACGCGAAGACCAGCGAGGGCTCCACGCCGCTCCACTGGGCGGCGTCGTCCGGCGACATGGAGATGGGGGAACTGCTCATCGCGAAGGGCGCGGACATCGGCGCGGAAGACGCCCAGGGCAGGACGCCGCTCTGCGTGTGCGCCATGGCCTCGGACGCCGGCAAGGACGAGGCGCATCTCGCCTTTGTGAGAATGCTCATCGGCCGCGGGGCCGACGTCAACGCAAGAGGTGTGGGCCACGCCCCGCCGATCCGGAGGACGCACGACAGGGCGATGATCAGGCTGCTCGCGGAGAACGGGTCGGACCTCAGTTGGCCGGGGTTCCTGGGGCGGAACGTTCTGCACGAGGCGGCGTGCCGCCTTGACGATGAGGAGGTCGAACTTTTCCTCTCGCACGGCGCGGACGTCAACGCGAAGGACGAGGACGGTTGGACGCCTCTGGATTGTGCGCTGCGCGACAAGGATGTCGAGAGCGGGGTCGTCATGTGCAGGCCCGCGCCCGACAAGGACGCGCCGGCGAAACGAGGGCGGGTCGTGAAGAGACTCCTGGCGGCCGGCGCCGACGTCAACACCTCTGACAGCACGGGCACACCCCTTATCGTCCGCCTCGCGAAAGCGGGCGGCCGCAGTGGCGTCGAACTCCTGGTGCTCCACGGCGCGGACGTGAACGCAAAGGACGGCGACGGACGGACCGCGCTGAGCGTCGCGGAAGAGCGGAAGGACAAGGACCTCGCAGAGTTCCTCCGCAAGGTCGGCGCGAAGTAATAGACTGGCCAGCCGGACGGTACAGGGCTGGAAGCACAGCGTTGAGCAGGGGCAATATTAGCGCCTACGCCATTGCGGCAGCAAGGGACTCCGGTTCCAGCTCTTCCCAGTCCAAACTCAGAGAATCAGTATCGAATCCTGGGGTTTCAGCGGAAGAACGAGTCACGGTTCTGCGCGAGGTCGATGCGGTCGAGCAGGCGGTCGACGGCGACGCCCACGACCCCGCTCAGGAGATAGGTGGTGAAGATGACCGGGATGATGAACTCGCGCAGGATCACCACGAGGAAGATCACGAAGACCAACCCCAGGAGGAACGGGAACGACCGCTCGCCCCGCGTGAGCTCGTTGATCAGGTGGGTGTAATGCACCTTGCTCACCATCAGGGGCGCCACCACCAGGAGCAGCACGGGAAGGACCAGCTTCCCGACCCAGAGGAACTGATATTCCTGGACCAGGTTGACGTGGAGGATGACGAAGGAGGCGACCATCCCGGCGGCCGGGGGGGACGGGAGTCCGACGAAGAATCGGTGGGACTCTTCATCGTGCTTGTTGGAGATGGTGAAGCGGGCCAGGCGGAGCACCGCACAGACGAGGTAAATGGCACAGACCACCCAGATGAGTCTCGCGGTCCAGTTCTGGTAGAACCGTGAGAGCACGGCCATGGCGAGTGCCGCCGGGGCGACCCCGAAGCTCACCACGTCGCACAGCGAGTCGAGCTGTGCCCCGAAGTCGCTCGTCTGCCGCGAGAGCCTCGCCACCCTCCCGTCCAGCGCGTCGAACACCATCGCCACCAGGATCAGCCACGCCGCAAACTCTATCCGCACCATCTGGTCCACGTTCGGCTTCGTCATCGTGGCCAGGACGATGGCGCCGAACCCCGAGAACAGACTCCCCAGCGTGACGAGCGTGGGAAAGACCGGGACGCGACTCTGCCAGGGACTGGTCATTGGACGACTCCGATGACACTGACACCCGCCCGCACGACGTCGCCCACGTCGACCCAGAGTTCCGTCAGGCGTCCGACGGGCACCGAGAGTTCGGTGCGGGAGCCGAACTTGATCATGCCCAGACGCTCCCCGCGTGCGACCGTCCGTCCGGGCCTCACGTCACAGACGATCCGCCGCGCTAGCACCCCCGCAATCTGCTTCACGACCACCCGCAGTCCCGGGACCTCGTCGCTAGTGATGAGGATCGTGTTCGACTCGTTCACGCGGGCACTCTCGCCCTTCATCGCGTTCAGGAACCTCCCGGGCCGGTAGTCCATCGAGTCGACACGTCCCGAACAGGGTGCACGGTTCAGGTGCACGTCGAAGAGGGACAGGAAGATGCTGACCCGGCAGGCCTTGCCGCCCAGGAGCTGCTCGTCGCATTCGGCGATCTCGGTGACGCGTCCGTCGGCCGGCGCCACCAGGAGTCCCCGCTCGCCGGGGACCTTCCGTGTCGGGTCCCGGAAAAAGTAGAATAGAAACCCCAGCAGCACCAGACAGACGGGGGTGACGTACGGGAAGAAGACGCCGGTGAGGACCGCCGCGACGGCGAGGGTCGTCCCGTAAAGCCAGAGTTCCCGCCGACCGTAGCCCGACAGAGGCAGTCTCACGGACGGATCACCCCCACGGCAATGCCCGAGAGCAGTTGAGCAGGTGACAGTTGACCAGGTGAGGTTAACCGTGTCCTGCTCAACTGCGGTCACCTGTTCACCTGATCCCCTACTCGCCTTCCTCACGCACGAAATAGAACCCGCACACCCCTTCGAGGTACCGCAGGTCCCGGTGGTCGATGGGGAAATCGTTGCACTGCCGGTAATGCCGACCGTAGATGAGACAGTGGTTGTCGTTCTCGAGGTGCGGACACCGGATCATGAGAGCGCAGCATGAGCCGCAGCGGACACACGCTCCCCTCCTCTGCCGCCTCATGCGCTCCACGTATCCGGGACGGAAGTTCGATAGCCAGAACCGTCGGACCTTTCCGCATGCCTGCACAAGCTTGACGTACGTCCTGAAACGGTCCAGGACGCCTTGTCTGGCCCTCACCTGCACCGCGACACGGGGCCCCTTCGCGATGTCCAAGCAGTCACCTCCAGAAAACGCGGGAAACCAACACGGAGTCACCCTACCGCCAGGCGCCGGTGAAGTCAAGCGCTTTTTGTCACGCACGCCGGGTCAAAAAGCCTTTGACAAGGGTGGTGCGGCGTCCTATGATTCCGGCTCGCCTTTTTCGGAAATTCCGTCAAGTGACCGCGGGAACCGTGACGATAACAAGATGGTCCGCGTTGGAATTCCGCAGCCCGCCACCGGACCTACCAGGGGGGGTAGAAACACGTCATGACCACCACAATCGAGAAAATCAGGGCCAGAGAGATTCTGGACTCGCGCGGGATGCCGACCGTCGAAGTCGACGTGATGCTGAGCGGAGGCGCCATGGGACGCGCAAGCGTTCCGAGCGGCGCCAGCACCGGCACGCACGAGGCCCTGGAACTCCGTGACAACGACGAGAACCGCTACAAGGGGAAAGGCACCACCAAGGCGGTCAAGAACGTCAACGCCATCATTGCTCCCAAGCTCAAGGGGATGGACGCGCGGGAGCAGGAGATCATCGACCACCTGATGATCAACCTGGACGGCACGGACAACAAGGGGGACCTGGGTGCGAACGCGATCCTCGGGGTGTCACTAGCGGTGGCGAAGGCGGCGGCGGCGGCGGTGGGACTTCCGCTCTACCGGTACATCGGCGGGGCGCGGGCCAATGTCCTGCCGGTCCCGATGATGAACATCCTGAACGGGGGCAAGCACGCCGACTGGAACATCGACCTCCAGGAGTTCATGATCATGCCCTTCGGGGCGCCGAATTTCCGCGAAGCGCTCCGCATGGGCAGTGAGATCTTCCACTCGCTCAAGAAGGTCCTCAAGGAGCGGGGACTGAACACGAACGTCGGGGACGAGGGAGGTTTCGCCCCGGCGCTCAAGACCAACGAGCAGGCCTGCGAGGTGATCATCGAGGCGATCGACAAGGCCGGCTACAAGTGCGGCAAGGAGGTCTTCCTCGCGCTCGACCCCGCCTCCACCGAGTTCCTGAAGGACGACAAGTACGTCCTCCGCGCCGACGGAACCACCAAGACCAGCGAAGAGATGGTCAAGTACTACGCCGAGCTCGTGAAGAAATACCCCATCCGCTCCCTCGAGGACGGTCTCGGGGAGAACGACTGGACCGGCTGGCAGCTCCTCACCAAGAGACTCGGCGACCGGATCCAGCTCGTCGGCGACGACCTCTACGTCACCAGCACCCGGCGTCTCGCCCAGGGCATCAAGCTCAACGCCTCCAACTCGATCCTCATCAAGCTCAACCAGATCGGCACGCTGACCGAGACCTTGAGCGCGATCGACATGGCGATGAGGAACGGGTGGACGGCGGTGGTCTCGCACCGCAGCGGCGAAACCGAGGACACCTCCATCGCCGACCTCGTCGTCGGAACCGGCACCGGACAGATCAAGACCGGCTCCGTCTCGAGGACCGACCGCGTCTGCAAGTACAACCAGCTCCTCCGCATCGAAGAGGAGCTGGGAAGTGCGGCACGCTTTGGGAGCGAACTGTGGAAAAAATAGCCGGGAAACTCCAGGCCTTCGTCAACGGGTTCTTCTTCTGGGCGCTCGTGCTCCCGGGACTGGGACTCCTCTTCCTCGTCGTCGCGCTTCCCGTCGTCCGCCAGCGCGAGACCATGGAAGTCATGGTCGAACAGATGACCACCCGGAACGTCAGACTCTATGACGAGCTCGACCGCCTGGAGAAGGAACGCTCCGCCCTCCTCGGCGACGCGTTCTACGTCGAGAAACTCGCCCGACGCGAGCTCAAGATGAGCCGGCCCGGGGAAATACAGGTGACCCTCACCCCCGCCGGCTACGAGCGACACCGCGAGAGCGCTCGAGAGCACATGACCAGCACCCGTCCCGTCGGACTCTGGAAGCTCTACGGCGTCCTCAAGGCCCTCGCCGAGGACAACCTCCTCCGGCAGGCGGCGCTCGTACTCGGCGGACTCATGGTCATCGCCGCGATCCTCCTCTTCGGACGACGCCTCCAGCCGCGCCGCGCGTCCTCCCTCCACCGGAGTTGAGCAGGCGATCAGGTGAACAGGTGACCGCAGGTGAAAGGTGTTATCCTTGCTCCTCACCTGTTCCACTTTCTACTGCTCACCTGCTCTGCGGCGCAACGGCGCCGCCGGGGCCAGGGGTATGGAAGAATGACGAAGCCCGAATACCGAATGTCGAATCAATGACGAATTAGCGAATGTCGAATGGGCAACGGTGTGATTTCGGCATTCGTCATTTCGGCATTCGACATTGAATCGTCATTCGTCATTCGGATTTCGTCATTATGATTTTGGATCCCCTCTCCTTCCTCCGCAGTTGAGCAGGCGATCAGTTGAGCAGGTGACCGTCCCGACGGAATCGGGATTCTCGGCCGCCTAGGGCGGCCGCCCCACCGGATCAAGAAAGACTGGTCAACATGTACAGATATAGCAAGTTCGTAGAACCGTTGGCCGCACACGTAGGGGCGGACCGGAGTTTACCCTGAGTTTTCGAAGGGTGTCCGCCCGGATGAGGAACGCGCACACGTAGGGGCGGACCCACGTGTCCGCCCGCACGGAGGTCGGCAGGGCCAGGTCCTTCAGGGTGTGAAGGTTCGTCGTAACTCGAGAACGCGAGATCGGCCATCTCGAGTTACGTCAAAAATGCCCCCTTTGCCGCATGTCGCATTGAGTCGCTTTGAGTCGCACTCCGACGCATTGGTGTCCCGTGTCTGACCGGTTTTGTCGCATCGGTGGCCGTTCTTGGCGCTTCTTTGGCCGCCTTTGGCCCGTTAACGGCCTTTTATGTCACCGGCTGATCGATCAGTCCACGGGAACACCCCGCCGACCGCCGCGACTAACCGAAATCGTCCGAATCTGTCTGGTTGCGGCCTCCAGCATTCATGCATATTCATAGTGGTCAATCAGTATCTGCGCGCGCCGGAGTGTAGACTAGAGACTGGAAACTAGACCGGTCCCGAAGAAGTCGGGACCTCACTAGAGACTAGGATTGCTGCCCTGCGGTCGGTTCCTCCAGTCTCCAGTCAGTCCCGACCATGGTCGGGACGATCCAGTGTCCAGTCTCTTGCCCTCCTAGCGACTTTCCGACTGGGCGACTGAGCGACCCGCCTTCGCCGAGGCTACGGCGGGCAAGCTTAGCGACTTCTTCTCACCGCATCAAAAAAGACCTTGCAACAGATACAGATGTGCCGTATGCTTACGCGGGTTGGCAGCACATCGCAGAGTGTGAACTCAAGTGAACAGTGACTGTCCGGATTTTCTGTGAAAGGAGCAGGAAATGAACGACCTTAACCCAAGGCAACTGAAGGGACTGTTCTATACCATAGAGGTGAATTTGGTGCTTTGGATTGCAGTTGCCTGGACTGTCTGGGAGTCGAGTGCCCAACGTTCGGCGAAGTTGGCGACTGTTGGGGGATTCATTATTGCGGCACTTCTCCAACACTGGGCGTACTACAATCTGTACAAGAGAGCCAAACAGAACGTCAGGAAAGCGTCCCCCGACCCCTGAGCAGCGCTGCATCTGGACGAAAGCCATTGGGAATACACAGCAACAGACGCCCGTTGTCCGGCTGAGTGAATCCCATTGAACGCGAGGAATGGGGAACATCCAACTTTTCCGGGGGATGTCAGAGTTTCCCGCGTGTTTCCCCGCGCCGTCGGCGGGTTGAGGGACAAGCAGGGAAAATTAGGGACACCCGGTTTTTGTGATTCAGCCGCCGCATCAAAAAAGACCTTGCAACAGGTACAGATGTGCCGTATGCTTACGCCAGGTGGCAGCACATGGCGGAACGCGAACTCATAGCGGGGCCGCCGGAGAAACACGGGGCCTGTCACAAATTTCCAGAGGGGGTTGAAGATGTTTAGAATCTCTTTGCGCGGCACGATCCTCGCCGCCCTTGGCCTGCTCGCATTGGCACTGGTTGCGTTCTCAATCCTCGCTTTGTGGACCCATTGGGAGCCAGCGAGGATGCCAAGAGATATGAAGGCCCTTCACGATTTGGATGCGAAGGTGCGAAAGGAGGCCGTTACGGATCTCGGACAGATGGGGCCAAAGGCAAAGGAAGCGATCCCAGAACTGATCAATGCATTAGGTGACAATGACGTTGGGGTGCGAAGGAGGGCCGCGTGGGCACTGGGGCACATCGGTCCGGAGGCGAAGTCTGCGGTCCCGGCACTGACCTTGACCCTGGAGGACCCTGACGTGCGAGGGGCGGCCGCCCTGGCTCTTGGAAGAATGGGTGCGGAGGCGAGAGAAGCGATCCCGGCGCTCCTAAAGGTGCTTGATGACCCCAGAGAAATCATGCGCGGAGACGCCATCTTCGCTCTCGGGCAGATCGGTCCGCAGGCGAAGGAAGCCGTCCCGGCGCTCATCAAGGCCCTCGGCGATCCCCAGTTTACCGTGCGATTGGTTGCCGCGGAGGCGATCGGCAAGATCGGCCTAGAGGCCAAACAAGCCATCCCCGAACTTGAGCGCCTGGCCGAAAAGGATCCTGATGAATCTGTCCGAAAGATCGCCCGCGACGCCCTGGAGAAGATTCGAAAGTAGGCAGTGAGAGGAAACGGGACATTCGACTTCTGTGGGGAAGTCGGAGTTTCCGGCGTGTTAGCCCGCACCGTCGTGGACCGGGGTTCCCGCAGTTTTCCTCCGTCTTCTTCATTCGCGTTCATCCGCCTTCGTCCGAGCACTTCGGCGGACAAGTCCGCGGTTCCATCCTTCCGCTGTTTCCCTCAACGACTTAGCGACTCTGTGACTCAGCGACTTCCCCTCAGCGGTTAAGAAGCCCCACATTTTACGTGGAAATCCCTCCCCTCAACCCCTACAATCAATCAGGGGGAAGGCGCCATGGAAATACGACTCACCAAGACGCGACTCATCGTGCTGGGCGTGCTCGTCCTCGGCGTCGGGGGATACTTCCTTCTCGACTGGCTCATCGTCACCGACGTCGAACGCGTCGAAATGACGCTCGACCGGATCGAGAAGGCCGTCGAGACGAGCGATGTGGAGGCCGTCATGCCGTTCCTCGACGACTCCTTCCGACTGGGCGGGATGAACCCGGAACAATTCCACGCCTGGTACGCGGAGCTCCTCAAGCGGATGCACGTGAAGAACGTCTCGCAGTACGACCGGAAGGTCCAGATCGACGAGGGCGACCGGGACGTGGCTATCGCGGTGGTGCAGTCGTTCATCGAGCTGGACCGGCCCGTCGCCGAGCAGCGGATCGACTGGCGGCTCGAGTTCCGCCGACGCGACGAAAACGGGGACCCCGAACGCAATGCGTCGCCTTTGGGGACCCCCTGGAAGCTCGTCGGCGTCCGGGCCTACTGGCCCAGGAACGACCAGGAGATCCCTCTCAGGTCCGTCCCGGAGATGATTCCATGAGCGGAGAGTCCCGGTGATCCTTCGGCTCTTGCTGGTCGCGGCCCTCCTCCTCGCGCTGAACGCCGAGTCAGCGGCACAGCCCAAGGTGGTCCGGGTGGAGCCTCACATCGGCTGGGTGGGCACGATGGAGGCCGCGGGCATCACCGCCCGGCTCTCCGACGCTCCCATCATCGTCTACATGTATTTCGCGAACCACGCGGCCTGTCAGAACTTCGAGGACGAGGTCTTCGTCGACAAGAAGTTCCAGGAGCTTTCCGCGCTCTTCGTGATGGTGCGGGTGGACGCGTACACGCGGAAGGACGTCGCGGAGAAGTTCCAGGTCAAGCGCTACCCAGCGCTGGTGTTTCTCGACAGTGCCGGGGACAAGCTCTACCTCCTGGATTCGAAGTTGGACGCCCGGCGGGTGCTCAGCTACATGGCCCGTGCGTTTCTCGTGTCGATGTACAACAGCGGGCGACGGGCGCACGACGCCGGGGACGTCCGCACGGCGGTCCGGCGCTTCGAAACGCTCCTGATCGTCGGCGAGAAGACGCCTCCCGCCGCCTGGGCCCGACGCGAACTCCAGCGGATCTCCGCCGAAGGCACCAAGAAACTCTCCCAGGCCAAGATCGCCCTCGACGGAAAGGACTACCTGAAGGCGATGACGCTCCTGGACGAACTGGTCTACGAGTATCAGGGGACGGACCCGGGGATCGAGGCGAAAAAACTGGCGGAGGGGCTCTCCAAGGAGCCCCAAGCGGCCGAGGCGATGAAGGAGGTGACGCGAAGGCGGGACGCCCAGCGCAAGCTCGCGCGCGCCCGGAAGCTCGAAGAGCGGAAGGAACTGGAGGACGCGCTCATCCTCTACTGGGACATCGCGCGGGATTTTCCCGACGCGCCCGCGGCCGCCGAAGCCGCTCGGAGCGCCAACGAACTCGCCCGGGACCATCCCCTCGCCATCAAGGCCGCCCGGAGACGGATGCAGCGCGACTGCACACAGTGGATGGAAATCGCTAGCGCCTTCGAGCTCAACGGGAGGAAGGACAAGGCCATCGAGTACTACCAGCGGATCATCGACAACTACGCCGGGACCTCCTACGCGAAGAAGGCCCGGGAGGCCATCGCCAACCTGCTCGGAGTCGTCCCCGGCAAATAACCGGCCGCCGGGAAATTGACCTCATGTGGTTCTGTAGAAAACACCCCTCTGTTGCTTCATCCCTCTCCCTCCTCTGGCCTGTCCCGAATCCGTCATCGGGAGGGGAGAGGGCGGGGTGAGGGGTGGACCCGGCTCGCATGAGAAGAAATCCACCCCTCACCTTTAATCCTCTCCCCCCGGTGGGGGGAGAGGAAACAACGGCAACGGTCACAACGGGTGTTTTCTACAGAGGCGGCGCGGCCCCTGCTCCTACGTCTCGCGAGGACGGCTGCGGGGGAAGTTCATCTTTCCCGTGCGTTTGAGTCGGGCGAGCGTCCTCGTGCAGGTGAGGTCCGAGCGGAGCGGCGTCACGGTGACGTACCCCTTTTCCAGGAGTGCGCGGTCGCTGCCCGCTTGGGGCTCGAACCGGTCCGCGCGGGAATGCATCTGAAACCGCTCGCGTCCCGCGGAATCCTTCGTGACCACGTAGGTGTCGGGCATGGGTCCGACGCACTGTGCGGCCCAGCGGATGCCGCGGAATTTCGCAGCGTCGGGCGGGATGTTCACGTTGATCGTGACGGGGCCGAGCATCAACCGGTCGATCACCCGCAGGACGCGGAGGAAGGTCTTCGCCGCACGGTCGAAATCGACGTGCTTCCGGTCTCGCTTGGCGGGGTCGGGGTTCCAGAAGGGGTCCGAAGGCGGGGTCCCGAGTGAGACGGCAATCCCCATGACGCCCAGGACGGAGGCCTCCAGCGCCGCCGCGACCGTGCCCGAGTAGAAGAGGTGGCCGCCGAGGTTCGCCCCGCGGTTGATCCCGGAGACCACGAGGTCGGGCTTCCGGTCGAGCAGGCGGTCGAACGCGAGCTTGACGCAGTCGACGGGGTAAGCGTCGACGGCCCAGGCGACGACGCCGTCTGCGAGCCGCGCGCGTTCGCAGGAGACCCACCTGCGGTACACGATGGAGTGCGAGACGCCGCTCTGCTCCTGGTGAGGAGCGACGACGAAGAGTTCGCCGACGCGCTTCAGCGGCTCAATCAGCGCCAGGAGTCCGGGCGAGCGGATCCCGTCGTCGTTCGTCAGCAGGATGTTGCGTCGGCGTCGTCTCATGCCCCCTCCTGGGACTTGCACACCACAAAGCATCCCCTCTCCCCCAGTGAATTGAACAGGTGAGCAGGTGAGCAGTGGAGGTGAATCCCGACTTGTCGTGACGGTCTCCTGTTCACCTATTCTACTCTCTCCTGTTCACCTGCTCTGCGGCGCAACCGCGACGCTGGGGTGAGGGGCGGATCTTCTCACCGTTTCACCCCTCTCCTCAAGGAGCGACAGGAAAGAGGCAAAGCCACCCCTCACCTTAATCCTCTCCCCTCCCGATGACGAACTCGGGACTCGGAAGACCTCGCCGGAGGAGGGAGAGGAGAGAAGAAGCAGGTCCCCCGTTTCTACGGAGCAGATTGGCTCTGCAGTTCCTCGATGAGTGCGACCATGTTTTCGACGGGCGCGTCGTGCGGGATATCGTGCGCGGGTGCGGCGATGTATCCCCCGTCTTTCCCGATGGTTCGGATGCGCCGGCGCACCTCCGAGCGCACCTCCTCCGGTGTCCCGTAGGGCAGCGTCTTCTGCGTGCTGATCCCCCCGAAGAACGCCAGGTGTCTCCCGTATTTCTTCTTCACCGCCTCCACGTCCATCACCTCGGGCTGGAAGGGATTGAAGATGTCGAGTCCGATGTCCACGAGGTCGCCCAGGACTTCCTCGATGTCCCCGCAGGAGTGGATCAACACGAACTTCCCCTTCGACTTGATGCGGTCGTACATCCGCACCAGACACGGCTTGATGAACCGGCGCCAGTGCTCCGGTCCCATGATCATCCCTCGCTGCTGACCCCAGTCGTCGCCCAGGTGGATGGCGTCGAACGGCCACTCCGAGAGGTGGTCGATCACGGCGAGGTTCCAGTCGGTGATGCGATCGAGGAGTCCCTCGACGAACGGGGGATCGGCGACCATGTCCGCGAGGAGGTTCTCCATTCCGCGGAGCGTCCATGCCCGCTCGAACAGGCTGAAGCCGATGCACCCGACGAGGAAATCGTCCGCGTGCTCCCGGAAGAACGCCGGGAAACGCGCCCGGCGTCTCGCGTCGTGCGGGTCCGGAAGGCGAAGGTCCTCCAGCTTCCCGTCCGCTAGGATATAGAAGTCCGGATTCCCGATGTCCTGGTCGATCGTGCGGTTCCAGACGACGCCGAACCCGTCACGCCAGTAGGACGGTTTCACCTCCGACCACGATTCGGGCGGCGAATCGTCGATCATCGCGAGGTGGTTCCCGATCCGGGACCGGAAGTCCCTGTCGCCGTAGTGCCGGACGAGCTTCTCCGCCGCCGGCATCGTGAAACCGATGTGGTAGGGACAGACGTCCGGCTCACGGTGCAATAGCGCCGTGCGCACCCGTTCCTTGTGGTTCACCCCTCCTCCCGGCGGCTCGACCCGCAAACGAAGCGGAGAGCGTCCCAACCCTCAACCGGACGCTCTCCGCAAAGGACATCTACCGTTCGAAACTCCGGGACATCACTGCGGCTTTTCTTCTTCCTTGGTCTCCTCTTTCGGCCCGGGCGGGGCCCCCTGGGCGGGCGCCTCCGGAGTCACGCTCAGGTAGTCCTCCTCTTCCTCTTCGCGGTAGACCTCGGTCATCTCGGCGCCGTCCACGCCCTTCCGCAGCAGCAGGTAGATGGTCGTCTCCATGCTGAAGAAGAGCGAGACGATATAGGCGAGGACGAGTCCCACGACGACGTAGATGCCGATGGCCATAAGGACCGAGGCGGTCGCCGTGGGCCAGGCGAGCGCGAGGTCGTCGACCGGAAGGGGTTCCTCCAGTCCCAGTCCGAGACGCTTCTGGGCCAGAGCGAACGCGCTCGCCACGTACCCCGTGACGTCCCAGTCGGCAAGCCACTGTGCGACCTCCTGCACCCTTGCCGCGGCATAGTCCCTCAGCGGCGAGAGAAACGTCTGGAGACGCGGGAGGATCTTCTCCTCGAAATACCCGTTGCTGCCGTAGTTCACGCAGGCGAGCGACCAGCCGAGCATGTACTTCACGAAGAATCCCACGAAGAAGGCGCACGCCAGTCCGTAGACCCCGGCGGCGAAGTTATAGAAGATGTACCGCCAGGGACGCCCGAACACGTAGCTGTATGCCCGACTGATGGCGTCGAAGGAGTCATTCCCTTCCGCGGAGACGGCCGGGTACATGAGAGGTGCACCGGCGAGGCCCCCGAGTCCGATGAGGAACATCAGGAAGCCGGCCAGCACCACCAGGACGAAGAAGAGCAGTGTCACGAGCAGGTCCACAAACATGACGCGCAGGACCAGTCCGAAGAGGGCACAGCAGAGGGCCAGGAAGATGATCGCGAGGACCGGAAGGAGCGTCGCCCCCAGATACGCCCCGTACTTCTTCCACGCGAAGCCCGTCGCCTCTCCCAGACCGATCCGGTCGTCGGTGGCGATCTCTACCACGGCGATCCGCGTGATCGCACCCCCGAAGAAGGCCCAGATGACGAGCACCGCGAAGGCCTGTCCGCCGATGTACCCCAGTGCCCCCGCCGTCTCCGTGAAGCGGCACAGAAGAACCGCCCCCGCGAGAACCACCCCCACCACCAGCAGCATCACCACCTTCGAGACGGTGAAGCCGGTGTCACTCGTGGCGAACTTGACCAGCAACCCTACCCAGAGAATCGCGGCGACGATCATGGCGATCACCCACCCAGCAAGGGGTGTGCCGTCCGCCATCTGCTCGGGAATGCTCCTCAGCCCCCACAGGACCAGGAAGGTCACCACGACACCCAGGAAACCGAGCAGAAGCTTCCACACGTCGAATGCGACCCTGAAGCCGCCGAATATGTCACGCCAATCCTGCCTGAGCTCTCGCATCCCTGGCCTCCTTTATTCGGTGTTCTCCCGCAAGTGGTCTGACATCCCCCGATCCAGCCTGTCGCCGCCGGCCCCTGGAACTCCCGACGGCCCCCTATCCGGCACCCCTGCCCGCTGGACCATGATACCAGACGCGTCAAGGGCAATTCAAGGATTCTTTTTCTCGTCCGGCCCGCGCGATTCCTCCTCCTCAATCCGGTACTCCCCCGTCAGCCAGCGTCCCAAGTCTACCATCTGACAGCGTTCACTGCAAAAGGGAAAATATTTGTGCTCCGAGGGGTCCCGGTAGGAGAGGACTTTCCGGCAGGTTGGACACGGAATCGTGCGACGACGACCGGTTTTCATGAATCCGCCCCATCGGGCCGAGAAGGCCCGTTCTCACAACGTTTCCGGCCTGTCATCCTTTGCCGACGGATTAGGAAGGATGTCATTGAGGAGTCCCGCAAGGTTACGGCTGTTTCCTTGTGCCACTGGCGGCTGGTCCGCCAGTGTGTTTCTGCCACTGAGAACGCAACGGAAAGAGCACTGGTCCCGATGAATCGGGACCAGTGGCACAAAGATCATGCTGGTAACCCTGCATGAATTCATGAAATGCAGCCAAGGTTTGTCAACAAGCCCTCAGTCACCCTTTTCCTTGGGGGGCTTTGGTTTCTCGGGGGCGTCCGTCTTGGGAGCCGCCGGGGGCTTCTCGGCGGAGGCCTGTTTTTTATACTCCTCGCTCCGGTAATCGGTGCTGTAGAACCCGGAGCCCTTGAAGAGGATCGTCACCCCGCTCCCGATGAGTCGGCGCAGCTTCGCTCCCTTGCACTTCGGACATCGACGCGCCGGGCGCGCCATGATGGATTGGAACTTCTCGAAATGGTGCCCGCACCCCGTGCACTCGTACTCATACGTCGGCATCTTCCGCACCTTCCTTCCATGCGCCTTTTGTTCCTTCACAACCTCGATTCCCCTCTGCGTCCTTTTTCCCTTGGTCGTGAAAAGAAGTCGCTCAGACGCTGAGACGCTAAGACGCTGAGGGAAAGAAAAGATACCCGCGTCCGAAGCCGTTCCTTCAGCCTTCAGCCCTCAGCCCTCAGCCTTCGGCCTTTCCGTTTCTCCCTCGGCCGTCGGCCCCGTCGGCTTCCCCCCGGAATCTCCGGCGGCCTCCGCGCCCGGTTCCGAGGGAGGCTTCCTCGCCACCTTCACCTTGGCCGGACGCAGGACGCGCCCGCGGAAGCGGTACCCCTTCTGGAGCGTCTCCACGACCGTCCCGTCCGGGAGCCGGTCGGTCTCCTCCACTGCCGCCGCCTCATGTTCCTCCGGGTCGAAGGGTCCCTCCCGGGCCTCGAAGCACTCCACCCCGTTCAATTTCAGGATGTCGCGAAACTTCTTCTCGATGAGACGGACACCCTCCAGAAGCGCCGGGAAATCCGCCTTCTCTTCGGCGGGCGCGAGTGCCCGGTCAAAGTCGTCCAGCGCCGGAATCAGTTTCAGGACAAAGTCCCCGAATGCCCGCTCGGTCCACTCGACGCGTTCGCGGTCGACGCGCTTGCGGTAGTTGCTGAACTCGGCGGCCGTCCGCTGCAGGAGGTCGAGAAACTCGTCCCGCTCCTCGGCCTTTGCCTTGAGTTCCCGGAGGTCCACCGGCCGCTCGACCGGTTGGGCGGCCGCGACCTCCGCCGGCGTCTCGACCGCACCGTGCGTAGGCGTCTCGCCCGGCGTCTCACCCGCACTCGCCGCTTTCTCCGCCGATTCCGCCTTCGCCCCCGCCTCGGTCTTCTCCGGCTGTTTCTTTTCTTTGGCTTTCTTCTTCTCTTCCGTCATCCGTCAAATCCCTTCCGCTTCCTAGAAGGCTGCTGAGCGCCGGATTTCATAAATTCGTGTAAGGTATAGGCTGTTTCCTTGTGCCACTGGTCCCGATGCATCGGGACCCGCTAATGTCTTTCTGCCACGGGGAACATAATGGAAAAAGCACTGGTAGCAAGCTACCAGTGGCACAAAGAGTCCGTTGGTAACCCCACATGAATTCATGAAATGCGGCACTGAGCCGTCCCCTTTCACGACACCCGCGAGAGCAACTCGGCGTTGTCCACCCACATGACGAAAAATGGGTCCTTCGCGCCGCGACGCGTCATGATGACGAGGAAAGGACGGGTGAAGCAGTAGCGCCTCGGGATCGCGGCGGCGTAGATGTCGGCGGAGGAGGCAACCTCGGCCCCGCTCCTGTCCAGCTTGAAATCGATCATCTGGAACACGCGAACCAGGGGCAAATTCGTGAAGCCCGGATTCAGGATGCCCTTCCCCTCCAGCTCGGCGAAATGGTGCTCGATCTTCCAGTGGAGGTTCGGAACCGCGAGCACGTCCTCCGAAGAGAAGGTCGTCTTGTCCTTGCCGCCCTCCCCTGCCGCCGACATCCTGCGGACGTAATCGAGCGTCGCCGCCAGGGTCTCTTTGGGTTCGACCGCCGCTAGGATCACCTGGTTGGGCTTGGAGGTCTTGCACAGGTCGAGGATGAACTCCTTCGGATTGACGGGGTCATCACCCCTCGTGGAGTAGAGGACGTCGATCTGAGCGGCGAGGCGCTCGTTGACCTCCGCCATGCCCTTGGTCTCGAAAAGCCCGAACGTCCTGACGCGGGTCCCGCGCCCGGCGGAATCGGTGAAGACGTCGCCTTGGCTCCGGTCGAAATAGGGGGTGGTGAACTTGGCGGCGGCCTTGAGGTAGCCGTAGGCGATGATGCCGCCGGGCGCCGGGTTCTCTTCCATCTGCACCTTCACGCCCGGGAACTTCTCGGCCATCTCCGTGCGGATCTTCTTGACGACATCGGGGACAAAGCCCGCGGCGGCATAGAAGCTGCCCGGCGGGAGGTCGTCTTCGGAAAAGCTCGCGGAGTTGAGCCGGTCGGCGACGTCCTGCGCGCCGGCGACCCGGACCGGCCCCTTGATGACATCCGACTTGAGCTGGTTCCAGGCCATCTGGAGCGAGCCGCACCAGACCACGTTCTTGCCCTTCGGCGCCGGCGTGTCGAGCGTCGGCACGATGACGCTCTCGTGGACCCCCGAAGAGGAGCCGCTGTACGCAACCGGCGGCGGCACATATCTCCGGGCGGTATATCCGCACGATAGGATCGGCGATAGCGAGACGGCCAGGAGGACGCACGCCGGGACAACCATCCGCCGATGTGTGTCTGCTCGCCTTCCAGATGAGTTCATGTTCATCTTTCCTTCTTCCTTCGGCCTTCTGTTTCTCCCTCGGCCTTCGGACACTGTCCGCCATTCGGCATTGCCGTTTAGTCATTGATTAGACATTAGTCATTAGGATTTAGTCATTCCCCGAAGGGGTGTCATTCCTTCTCCCGCAGGTACCGCTTCACCCTGTCGAGAAAGCTCCTTCTCTCCGGCCCGGGGTCCGTCTCTTCGGTCTTGGCGAGGTCCCGCATGAGTCGTGCCTGTTCGCCGGTCAGGCGCGTCGGCGTCTCCACGTACACCTGCACCAGGAGGTGTCCTCTTCCGCGTCCGTGGACGCTCGGCATGCCCTGTCCGCGCAGCCGCAGGATCTGTCCCGACTGTGTCCCGGCCGGGACCTTCACCGTGGTGGCCTTCCCGTCGATGGTAGGGATGTCGGTCTGGCCGCCGAGAGCGGCCTGCGAAAAGGTGATCGGGACCCGGATCAGGAGGTCGTCGCCGTGCCGCTCGAAGAACGGGTGTTCCCTGACGAGGATGAGACAGTAGAGGTCTCCGCGCGGGGCGCCCGGCTCGCCCGGATCCCCCTCGCCCGCCACCCGGAGCTGCGACCCTTCCTCGATCCCGGGCGGAATGTTGATCGAAATCTCACGCCGGGCGGCGACGTGTCCCGAACCCTCGCACGTCTCGCAGGGACTCTCGATCGTCTTCCCTTTGCCGTGACAGCGCGGACAGGTCGTCCGGATGCTGAAGAACCCCTGCGCCTGCTGCACCACACCGGCTCCGCCGCAGGCGGCACAGGTCCGCGGACTCGTCCCCGCTTTCGCACCCGTCCCGTGGCACGTGTCGCAGAACTCCTGTCGCCGGAGCGTCACGGTCTTCTGGACGCCCGAGGCACACTCCTCGAGCGTGAGGTGGATTTCACACCGGAGACTGGTCCCCCGCTCGGGACCCCGCCGCGCCCCGCGCCCTCCGCCGAAAAAGTCTTCGAAAATCCCCCCGCCGCCCAGCCCGCCGCCGAAGAGGTCTCCGAACACCTGACGCATGAAGTCCTCGGCATCGCCGGCGCTTTCGTAATGGCGAGGCTCATACGCCCCGCGGAGACCGGCACTCCCGAACCGGTCATAGCGCTGACGCTTCTCGGCGTCCCCCAGGACGTCGTACGCCTCCGCCGCTTCCTTGAACTTCTTCTCCGATTCCTTGTCGCCGGGGTTCCGGTCGGGATGGTGCTTCACCGCCAGTCGCCGGTAGGCCTTCTTGATGTCCTCGGCGGACGCGTTCTTCTCGACCCCGAGGACCTCGTAGTAATCCCGGTCACCGGCCATGAATCATCCCCTCACACAGGCGCGAAAAACGGAAGAGGCGGGGACTTCCCCGCCCTTCCGCTTCTGCTCTATCGTCTCCGGCGGGGCAAGCTTGTGCCCGCACCCTACCAGATCGCCCGTCGAAAATCAACCCATATGTCCGTTCCCTTCCATGCCGCAGGCAGCCGATCTCCCGCTCAATGCACGGCGCCTTCGACCGCCTCCTTCTTCTTGTCCTTCTCCTTGATCTCGGTGATCATGGTTTCGGTGGTGAGCATCAAGGAGGCGATGCTGGCGGCGTTCTGGAGGGCGCAGCGCGTGACCTTGGTCGGGTCGATGATGCCGGCCTTCACCATGTCCACGAACTCGCGGGTGTTCGCGTCGAAACCCATGTTGCCGGTCAACTCCTTGGCGCGGGAGACGACGACGCGGCCGTCCACGCCGCTGTTGTCGCCGATGGTGCACATCGGAAGCTCCAGCGCCCTCGTGACGATGTCGACGCCGAAACGCTCGTCGCTCGACTCGACGGTCTTGCGGAACTCGGCGAGAGCCGCCAGCGTCCGGAGGAGTGCGACGCCTCCGCCGGGGACGACCCCTTCCTCCGTGGCGGCCCGTGTGGCGTGGAGTGCGTCCTCGACGCGCGCCT